>ERZ772871.1545-NODE-1545-length-10094-cov-6.31816_pt1 | contig 10094 bp, 6 predicted proteins | sample MGYA00511899_ERZ772871 | MGnify/ENA primary metagenome ERZ772871 (study PRJEB29015, sample SAMEA2737693) | human gut metagenome | biome: human gut; feature: human-associated habitat; material: faeces | place: China | collected 2012 ... | reverse complement strand
TCTCGTCTTCACAAAGTGAACACTTATCTCAAATCCTCTTTCCGTCAACCATCATTCCCAATACCCCCTAAATACTGAATTATGACTCATGCTTTTGCCGCATGAAGGGCAAACGGTCAGGAAGAGGCGCGGGCGGAACGAGTGGCCTTGACGGCTACGAAGAGGCTGCGAATCAGGAGCACGCACAGGTAGCAGGCGAACAGAATCGATCCGACGCGGGGCGAGACCGCGCCCGCCATCCACGTACCGAATGGCGCGGTAACGGCAGCCACCAAGCCAATAATCAGCGCGGCCTTCACATGTACCAGCCTTCGTTTCAGGTTTGCCACGCTCGTCGTGATCGAGTTCGGAAACATGGCCAGCAGCGACGTGCCTCGCGCAATCAGATCGGAAGCGCCGAACAGCATCGATAGCGCGGGCACGGCGAGCGCCCCGCCACCAATCCCCAGCAGTCCCGCCAATATGCCAATCACCACGCCCAGCAGCGCCAGGCAAACTCCGGTCAGCGCACTCATCGCAATGTTCTGGTCGCGCGACGGCACAAAACTTATCTGGTTCACCACCACAAACACGAGAAACACTACGAAAATCCATCGCAGCACAAGTTCCGGCAAACGCGAAAGCAGCCAGCTGCCAATCTGCCCGCCCACAAACATGCCGCAAAACAGCAGCAGCGCGGCGAGCCAGTCCACGTTTCCGCAAGTCGCGTAAGAAATGACGCCGGAAATCGAGGTCGGTACGATCGCAAGCATTGACGTCGCCGCCGCATTGCGTTGTGTCAGTCCGAGCCATACCAGCGCGGGCACGATCACGGTGCCGCCGCCGATGCCGAACATGCCTGACAGCAGTCCTACTGCCACGCCGACGATCACCAGCACCGCAATGCCTCGCGCGGATTCGTCGAGTCCCGCAGGATCCGCGCCAAACAGTCGATCCGCTTTCCCGCCGAATTTCCCGCTCGGCTGCACACTCGATCGCACACTTTCTTCAGCGCGTTCGGCACTTTCAGCATTCGAAATATTGGAAATGTCCGATTTCTTCATCTCTCCCCTACCATCGCACTTTCTTCATCTTGCGATAATTGCGATAGTACATTCCCACACATCGCAGCGTCGCAAGACCGGCAGAATACGAGAAGGAAGAAGAGAAACTACGCCCGTCTGCCGGACGAGTGGCGCCCGGCAGCCACGCGATCGGCTTTCACGATGCGCCCGCGCCGCCACAGCCGTGCCAGCCATACGCACGCGAATCCAATGATCGACACGAGCAGCCCAATCACAAGAGCCGCCACGGCCGTCATATACCCCGGCTCGTCGTACGTGGTCGCGTCCGGCACCTTCGGGTTCGGTATGCGATGCCCGCGCACGAGCAGCCTGTGCGAGTTCACCCCGTATGGCGTGCATGTGATCAGCGTCGCATAGTCTTTGCCGGATTCGATGTTGAGTTTGCTGATGTCGCTCGGCAGCACTACGGAAATTTGGTCAACCTGGTACGTGTAGGTTTCGTCGAGCACGTGGAATGCGAACGTGTCGCCTTTTTGCAGTTCGTCGAGACCGGTGAGCAGTTTCGCGCTGGGCAGTCCGGTATGCCCGGAAATCACCGCATGCGTGGTTTCGCCGCCTACGGGCAGTGACGTTCCCGCCAAATGCCCTGCCGCGATTTGCAGCACGCCTTCGCTGGTGCCATGGTAGACGGGCAGTTTCACTTTGATGCGCGGTATGGTCACGTATCCCATGATGCCGGTACCGGTTATGTCGAGCGTGTTTTCGTATGTTTGCCGCTATTCGTCGGTAAGGTGCCAGCGGTCGCCGTTCGCCGCGAGCGCCTCGTTGTAGGCGTGCGCCGCGTCGAGCATTTGCTGTTTTTCTTCGCCGGAGAGATCTTCGGTTTGTTCCACGTAGCTTGCCACGGCGTACGACTGGTGCATGCGGTTCCACCAGTCGCTGAATGTTGGGTATGCGATGAGACAGATCGCGCCGATCATGAATATTGCGGATATTGCGATTAATACGTCGAGCAGCGCGTTCGACTTCTTCTTCGGTTTCTTCGATTGTTCTGCAGTTTTTGAAGATTTTGAAGTTTTCAAAGATTCAGATGATTCTGAAGATTCAGCAGTTCCCGCAGATTCAGAAACTTCCGAAATTTCAAAAGATTCAAAAAACTCTGCAGAGGCATCACCGGCATTTCGGCGCGCTTCAGCGTTCGGTTCTCCCGATTCGCTTCCGTTATGCCGCCGTTTCACGCTACTGCTTGCCTTCCCGCTTTCTCGCGATCCTCACTACGCCTAAGAGTACCAATGCTGCGGCGCAGATGGCGGCTGCCATCCAGGCCACGCTCTGCACCGCCGAGCCGGTGTGTGCGGGCGGGGTTTCGGGTGGTGTGTGCGTGTTGGTGATGGTGGTGGTGTCGCCTTCCACGTCAGAGAGGGTGGTGTACCCGCTGGGTACGGAAGCTTCGACCACCGCCCACTGGTGTGCGGAGGAAAGTCCCGTCCACGAATGTGCCCACTTGTTGGAATCGTTGAGTTTCACTTCTTCGAATACCACGCCGTCACGCAATAATTTCACGGTGATGGCTTCGGGGCGCTTGCCGTCGGAGTCATTGCGATCGTTCCACACTTTGCGCACGGTGCGTTCCAGGGTCGGCTTGAGTTGGGTGGAGCATTCGGTTTTTGGTTCGATGGCGAGTTCGCGTGATCCGTTGGAGACGCCGTCTTGCGGCATGGCGACGAGCATGTTGGCGGAAGCGCACTGCCAGTAGGAGTCTTCGTCGGCCGTTCCGCCAACAGCAGCCGCGCCAGCAGCGCCTTCGACTTTCACGCTATCGGACACGACCAGATACAGCCCGTCTTCCACGCCGGCGAACGTGAGTCGCCCGGCTTTGTCGGTTTCGCCCGAGTCCACGGCTGCGGATTCGCTTGCCCCGTTCGCCGCGATGAGTCCGGCGAGCGTGTTGGCCACGTCGCGGTACACTTGCGCGTCATATCCGGTTACTTTCGACCAGTCGATCGGGTATGCGGTGGAGTCGGTGAATGGTGCGACGGGTTCGAAGTTTGCGCCGGACGAGACTTGCCCGACTTTGTATAGGCGGAAGGTTGCTCCCGGAATGGCGAAGTCGCCCGTTCCAGCGGCTCCAGAATCGGAAGCGCCTCCCGCATTAGAGTCAGCCCCGTCATTGCTTTTGTGTTGATACGTAATGGCGATGCTGCCGCTGGCAGAGTCTGTTGGCGCCGCAACCGCATCGCGAGTGGTGAGTGCACAGATTGCGGCGGCACATGCGACGGCAGCTGCGCAGCATGTTGCGACGATGCGGCTTGCGATCGTGTGTTCCTTCATTGCCTGCCCCTCTTCTGTGGTTCTTTCTGTGAAAACTAGAAATATCAAGTCGCCCCCAACTTGCGACTTGGAAAAATTAGGGAGTCAGGCTGAATTCTCGTTAGTTTAGGCAGTTTACAAGGGATTTGAGGCAATCCAGCCTGACATATGTGGGTTCAGTTATTGTTCAATTATTTTTAAATTATGATGATTGTGATGATTCCGCTGTTGCCATGCGGAGGTAAGTGCATGACAACAGCGGTTTCATGTGTAGTTATTTTCAGTTATGGTTTTTGATTTTCAGTTATGTTGACTGTGATCTGTGAGATCAGGCGTTGCGGCGACGCAGCGCCATGACCAGGGTTGCGCCAGCGAGCACGAACACTGCCACGCCAGCCACATACAGCATCACCGTGCCCATGCCACCAGTGGATGGCAGCTCAGAACCCTTGGTGTTGACGATATCCGCGGAAGCGGTGCCCTCAGTGTTCTCGATCTTGTTATCAGTCAGACCGGTGATTTCGAACTTGGTCAGTTCCGGCTCATCGGATTCAACGCTATGCATAGCGGAAATGGTGAATTCCTTCGGAGCAATCGGAGTGTAGCCAGCCGGAGCCTTGGTTTCGGTCAGACGGTAGGTACCATCATCCACGCGCTGGAACTTGGAGGTATAGCTGGTTCCGTTCTGAGTAGCTTCAAGCTCAGCGACCTTGACCCACTCGCCATTGGAGGTCTTCTTCTCGAGCAGGAAGGTAGCACCTTTCAGCGGAGCGTTGTCCTTGTTGACCTTGTTGATGTCGACTTCGTAGGTGAAAACGATGACCTTATCCTCAGGAGTCTTGCCCGTGCCTTCGCCTTCAGCTTCCGGATTGTTCTCGTACTCAAGGTAGGCTTGATTCGGGTTGCCATTCTTGCCGATCACGGACTTCTCGTTCAGCTGGCCGTAGTACTCGACAACGATCTTCGTGTTCTCGTTGATGGTGATTTCCGCGTCATTAGCGGCCTTCGCCTTCTTCAGATCAGCAAACTTGACGTTGAAGGTTTCGCCCTGCTTAATGCCCTTAGTCAGGACATCGTAGCCGCTCTTGATTTCGGTCCTGTCAGTACCGTTCACCGCGTAGACCTTGACCGGGTGCTCGTTATCGTTCTCGGCGAAGGTCAGACCCGCCGACATCGTATCGTGGAAGGTGTAAGCGTAGGTCTTGTAGGCGGCGATGTTCTTCGGCATGGTGCCGGTCAGCTGGAACGGCACATAGTCGTTCACATCGTAATCGGCGGAATCTTGCCAATCCGTGGTGTTGCCATCAGAATCGTTGATGTCCTGGACCTTCTTGGTCAGCTTCGGCGTATCGCGCTTCAACGACACAGTCAGACCGTCTTTACTGGCATAAGCGGTGCTCACCACAGCCACGGAATAGGCGTTGTCACTTGCAGCACTGGTCTGGATGATCATGTAGTAACCAGCCTGAATGTTGCTCACCGTAGCGGAAGTAGCACCATCAGTCACAGTTGCAGTGTAATCAGCTGCGACTGCAGGGGTCTTGTCCTTGAGGTAAGCGGCGTAGAAGCTCTTCGCCCACTGATCCATATCACCGAAGTTGGTGATATTACCGGCAGAAGAATTGCCATTCGCCTTGGCACCTAGGAAGCTGGTGACCGTCGAGGTAGCTTCTTCGATGGAAGCGCTGGCAGTAACGCCGGCATCCTTCTTCAGACCATCGGTAATCGTAGCGGCATTGCCGGTAGCGGAATCAAACGGAGCAGCGTTACGAGTATCGGTACGCAGGTAGTATGCGACCGCGTCTGCATCGCCAGTAGCATTGAGCAGTCGGTAGATGTCGAACTTATCGCCTGCGGAAGCTCCGTTGATGGTCAGCTTGGTGGTGTCGCCAGCAGTTTGGGCTGCAGTGGCGCTGGCTGCGCCGGCGAAACCGGCGATGGCCATTGCTGCGGTGGCTGCCACAGCTACGAGGCCTTTGAGAACCTTGTTCATCGTTCTCCCTTTCTTTCCTTTTCCATAAACTTGTTGAAATCTTCGTTGTTTTCCAACGTTTTCAATTATTTTTCAGTTATTGAGTTATTGCCCAGAAGGCAGTGGTCGTTTGTTTTACGGACCATCCCCTCCTCTTCTAGACGTGTTCATTGCCGACGCCTCCTGACTTTCAGGGCCAGTCCGGCCGTCGCAACGGATGCCATGGCCACAAGCAATCCCGTAGCCAAAGTCTTCATATTTCCGTCGCCGCCCGTCCCCGGCAACACCACCCCCGGCTGATTCTCAATATTGCCGAGCTGGGCTTCAAGCACAACCGTCGAATCCTTCGGACCGATGGTGAATTTGTGTGCGGTAGTGTCCATGTTGTATCCGTCGGGAGCCACGGTTTCCATGAGTTCATACTCGCCCCACTTCAGGCCCGCCAACTTGAACTGGCCTGCGGTAGCGTCGGAATCATATGGATCGCCGGCGTTGGTCGGAGTGCATGTAGCATCGCAATCCGTGATGTTCCAGGTTTCGGCGGAATTCAAGGATGCGAATGCCGTCCCGTTCCACACGCTCACACGCTTCAGCGTCCACTGCGATCCGGAAAGCTTCGTGCTTGTGCCCGCCGCAACCTTCGCCCACGTTACGGAGCCGGTTTCACGATTGTTGTACACGGTTTCCGCAGTCGCATTGGACTTCTCAGCACTATCGACGATCGTAAGGTGAATTTCTTCGCTCACCGAATTCGAGTCGATTACAAACGCGTACGTCGTGTTATTGGCGGCGAAGCCGTCACGCTTCTGCTCCTTCAGCGTGTACACGCCCCACGGAAGCCCCTCAAACCTGAACTTACCGGCAGTGGAATCCTTGTCGGCATACACGCCATCGCCACCGTTGTCGGTCAACGTATGCGTATAGTCATCGCCCGACACAGCAACCATGGAAGCCGTTTCAGCATTCCAAGCCTGAGTCTGGGTCAGCGTCCAACTCGTACCTCCAAGCAACGAATCATCGTTGGTTGCGGACGAACCGTCATCACCGGTATCTTTCTTATCCCAAACCACAACGCCGTTCTTGCGATCGTTTGGAATCTCATTGTCTGTCGGAAGATTCGATTCGTTCGTCACAATCTGTCCATCGCGAACCACAATCGTGTATGTCGTATCCGAAAGCACATATCCGGTAGGTGCCTTGGTTTCCTTCAGCGTGTATTTGCCGTTATCCAGGCTGACGCGGAACTTGCCAACGCCGGAATCCAGGTCCGCCTTCGTCGAGATCGTTTCCTCATCGGCGATCGGCTTCGCGAAGTTTGCTGCAATACCGTCCGTTTCGCCGCTCTTCAGCACCGCGCTGTACACGTGGGCGTTGATATTGCGAGCCGCAACCGTGGAAACATTGCAATCGCTGATGGCGGGAACCGTTGTTGTCAGCTTTCCTTTATTAATGGTCATCGCCTCAACGTAGCCGCCCGAAGCATAACTACTACTCGAACCACCATTGTTGTCCCAGTCACCGCTGCCGAAATGGAAAGTAACCTTGACTTCCTTGCTATCCGGATTCGCAATCTCGTATGAATACCAGTCGTTGCATCCGCTAATGGAAGACATAGCAGGGTCACTGTTTACATCGCTTGTATTCCAGTTGTCGCCGACCGCGTAGTGAATCTGCGGAACACCCGTCGCATAGTAATACACGACAGTGGACTTCTGCTTCACCGTAATATGCACGGTTTGCGACAGATTACCCGCCTTTACGGTGATGTCGGCATTGCCCGCGCTCACTGCGGAAACAAGACCATTGTCGCTGACCGTGGCAATGCCAGTATTGGAGCTTTCCCAAGTCAAAGCCGTGTTTGCAGGCTGCACTTCCGCAGCCAACTGCAACGTGCCATTGTACTTGAGCGACACGGTCTGACCGACAAGACTGGTTTTGTTCGTATCGCCATCCTTGTACAGGGTCAGGGAAGCTGCGGAATCGTTGGTGACAGTAACGTTCAGCGTGTTGCACACCTTGCTGTCAGACGCGGAGCAGACGGTGAACGTCGTGCTGCCTTTGCCGACTGCGATGACGTTGAATGTGCCGGATCCTTCAGCGGACGAAATACGAGCCACATTCTCATAACCGTCGGCACCAGTCCACTTCACCTGCTGGCTGGCATCGCTCGGATCGACCTTCACCGTGATCGGAGCGGTGTCGCCGCCCTTGTCCAACGTGAGGTCGGCGATCGCGTTGCCGTCAGCACCAAGCAGGGAAACGCTGGTAGGCGTGGTCGTGTTGTCGGTAATGTTCCACGTTTGCTGCGGATCGGTATCCGTTCGTGTCAGCTGCCATTCGGAACCGGCAAGGGCACCGCTATTGCTCGTGCCGTCAACCTTTGACCAGGCGAGTTCCGTGCCGGCGGTTTCATTGATGATGGCACCTTCGGTTGTCAGCAGTTTCTTGCTGTTGTCGGTGATCTCCGTACCGTTTGCGTCATACACCTTGACGATTGTGGTTGCGTCGGTTCCGCCTTCCGCAGTATCAATGCGGTAGATGTTCGTATTCTTCGCATATCCTGAGGCTGCCGCCTGTTCGCGAAGATAGTAAGTTGCATTGGTTTTCAGACCATCGACCTGCAACGTGCCGTCAGCAGAATCCCAATCATTGCCGCCGTTGTCGGTGAGTGTGATCAGAGCGCCGCTGTATTGATTGCATTTTGGAGATTTCCATACACTGTCCAAGTCGTGCCGCCGAGCGGAGTCGCGGTATTGCCCGCAACCTTCTTCCAAGTGATGGATGCGGAGTTGTTGAGTGCACCACTCCACGGGAAGTTGTGACGTTCCTGATCCATATCGATGATGGACGCAGAATTAATATCACCGCCATTATGCTTCGCCTGAGTGGGGTTGTACATCATGAAATCGTCACCCACATACACGCGACCATTGGTGGTCACATGCGATTCAAGGCTACCGTCCGGCACCATAATGCTGCCGAGCATTGCTGCGGAAGGATCGTCGGACACGGAAGAGTTGAAAATCGAAGTAACACTCGCATGGCTCCAATTCGTACCATCGGCATGAAGCTTCTTCACCGTTGCATTATCGGCTCGGCCGCCCATGATGGTGACTTTCTGAGCCGTGGGGAAGTTCCACATCAGCTTCTGGGAAACCTTCGAATAGGTATCGGCATTCGAGTCAGCGCTATATGGAATCTGATTATCGTTGCCGGTCTTGCCACCCATGACGTAACCGTTGGAAATTTCTTTCGCTCCCGCAGTATCCGGGTTATTATAGTTCGAAGCGCCGCCCCACCAGAAGCGCCAGCCGGTACGCATCTGAATCTCATTGCTAGGGCCATTTTCGTTCACCACGTTGATCACAACGGACGCATCGTCCGGAATATTACGGAACCAAAAATCAATGCCCTTATCAGTATTCAACTCGGAAGCCTGAACCGTAAATACCTGAAGCTTGGATTCCTTGTCTCCAGTGAACGTAATCAGCTTTTCATCACCACTGTTGAAGCTCATCTGCAACTTGTATGTGCTGAAGTTCTTCTCGGACGAAGGATGATTAGTGTTCCAATGATAGTCGGACTGTACATCATCGTTGTCATACACGGAATACTTATTCCAGTCATACTTCTTGCGTTCGTAATTCCGCTGCGCTGGAGCATCGCCATACTCGACGCCGCCAGTATCCTTCAGAGTTGACAGCTGCTTGGAATTGGACTTGAACTTGTTGCCAAAGCTGTCAATCGTGTTGCCCTGACCGTCCTTGACATTGCTCCAGTCCGCGTAATTCCATGTGACATCGCTATCAGGCGTGGTGCCAGAGCCGTACTTGTAGATGGAACTGCACATTACCTTACTACAAGAAGGCATGCCCCACAATGTGGTTTTATTGCCTCCGACAACGCCTTGGTAATTGCCGCTGATGCCAGCGCCCTGCGTCGTGTAGATGCCGCGTGCTGACGACTTCCAAGCTTGGGCGGTACTCGCACCAGATAAATTCGTGTTGGTACCCTCGACTGCGATAATAGTACTGCCAGCAGCAGGCTTGTACTGTGCGCCGAAAGCTACGGTGCCGATGGTGAAGAAGCCTTTTTGGGCGCGCTGCATGTACTTGCCGAGAATGAAGGTCTGACCTTCCATTTCCGCAGCCCAAGAACCGTGAATAGAGCCATCAGCAGTGCCGGTTTCACCGTCTGTGGGCGCGCCAACGTAGAAATCTCTGCCTACGTATGTGGCAAGACCGGTATCCGCCTCGTTGACGTCAGTAGAGCCGTCGCCCATATGGATGGTGTTCGACGTGGCGAATGCGCCATCGTCCTTGCTTTGATCGGCATTGGCGCTGTAGGTGGGGATGAAGGCGGTGACGGCTACGGTGGCCATCATGGCAACTGCGACTGCGGCGGCGGTCAGGGAGCGGGCATGAGAGAAGGCGCGGGCAGATACCACTCGCGCTCCCGAGTAATGCTGTGGCGCCGAGCTCCTCGCTCCGCCTCTGAGCAATCTCTTCATCATGTCCCCTAACTGCACGAATCAGACCCCCTCAGACATTCCGACTCTAACACGACATCCTTTGCAATATGCCATCTACAGGAGTGGCAACTACGCCACTCAACCTTTTTCTCTCTCCCGCACCTTGTGGGTACGGCTCAAAATGATAACCTTTGCATTCATGAAAATCACTGAAACAAAAATACCCCCCCCCCCCCCCGATATAAAGGTGGTAAAACCTTTGTTTTCCAGTACCGAAGCGTCTAATCCGTTCTGCCAACTGGAGTTTGAAATCGTTCGCAAAAACGCCGAGGTTACC
>ERZ772871.1534-NODE-1534-length-10197-cov-4.03293_pt1 | contig 10197 bp, 8 predicted proteins | sample MGYA00511899_ERZ772871 | MGnify/ENA primary metagenome ERZ772871 (study PRJEB29015, sample SAMEA2737693) | human gut metagenome | biome: human gut; feature: human-associated habitat; material: faeces | place: China | collected 2012 ... | reverse complement strand
CCTTATCACCAACTTCCATCTGCCCGAAAGCACCCTCATCATGCTGGTGTCGGCCCTGTATGGCTACGAAAAGACGATGGCCGCCTATAAGGTGGCCGTCGAGCAGAAATATCGGTTCTTCAGCTTTGGCGATGCGATGCTGATTTTGTAACTATTATAGCGCTTCGCCGCTGTAATATCCCGACTCTGTATCCGCAGCGAGAGCATACGCCCCCTGCGGCAGGATGCACGGCTGTTTTCCGTGCGCAGAAAGGAAAAATATTATGCCTTCTTTGACGACCTACAAGCTGCTCAAGCAGGAGCACAACGCCCGGCGGGGCGAGTTCAAGACCGTACACGGTACGGTGCAGACCCCCGCATTCCAGAATGTTGCCACTGCCGGCGCCATCAAGGGCGGCCTGTCTGCCCATGACCTGAAGGACATCGGTGCGCAGGTCATGCTCTGCAACACCTACCATCTGCATCTGCGTCCCGGCGACAAGCTGGTGGCAGAGATGGGCGGTCTGCACAAGTTTACCCGCTGGAACGGCCCCATCCTCACCGACAGCGGCGGATTTCAGGTGTTCAGCCTCGCAAAGCTGCGCAAGATCACCGAGGAGGGCGTGACCTTTGCCTCTCACCTCGACGGCCACCGCATCTTCATGGGTCCCGAGGAAAGTATGCAGATCCAGGCAAACCTTGGCTCTACCATCGCCATGGCCTTTGATGAGTGCGTCGAGAACCCCGCCCAGCACGATTACTCCAAAGCCAGCTGCGAGCGCACCACCCGCTGGCTCAAGCGCTGCAAGGATGAGATGGCCCGCCTGAAGCATGAAGGCATCTCCGTCAACCCCGACCAGCTGCTCTTCGGCATCAATCAGGGCTGCACCTTCGCCGACCTGCGCGTGGAGCACATGAAGCAGATCGCTGACCTGGACCTGGACGGCTACGCCATCGGCGGCCTCGCTGTGGGTGAGCCCACTGAGGTGATGTACGAGATGATCAGCGCGGTCGAACCCTATATGCCCAAGGATAAGATCCGTTACCTGATGGGCGTAGGCACCCCCGGCAACATCATCGAGGCCGTCTCCCGCGGCGTGGACCTCTTCGATTGCGTCATGCCCAGCCGCAACGCCCGCCACGGCCACCTGAACACCTGGGGCGGCATCATCAACATCAAGAACGCCAAGTACGAGCGCGACGAGCGCCCCATCGACCCCGCCTGCGGCTGCCCGGCCTGCCGGAACTACTCCCGCGCCTATATCCGCCACCTGTTCAAGGCAGAGGAACTGCTGGGTATGCGTCTGGCCGTCATGCACAACCTCTGGTTCTACAATCACCTGATGGAGCGCATCCGCGATGAGCTGGATGCAGGCACCTTTACCGCCTTCCATGACCGCTATGTCAAGCTGCTCGACACACGAATTTGAGATTTAGCCTTGAAACATGCCGGACAAGCGCGTATAATAAGGTCATATGAATTTGAGAGGAGATTTTGCCCCATGCAATTTCTGACTACGACCGAAAGCTACATCAGCCTTTTCTTTACTCTGGCTCTGATGCTGGTGATGCTCTACTTCATGATCTACCGTCCTCAGAAGAAGCAGGAGAAGAAGGACGCTGCAATGCGCTCTTCTCTGGAGATCGGCGATCAGGTCACCACCATCGGCGGCGTTATCGGCCGTGTGGTCGCCATCAAGGACGACTCTTTCGTGCTGGAGACTGGCGCTGACCGTGTGAAGATCCGCTTCACCAAGAACGCCATCAGCTCTGTCGAGAAGCTGAACATGGACAACGCCCCCAAGAAGTAATAATTTTCCGGATCCGTGCTTTGAACGCGTCTCCCTGCATACAGTAGGTGCAGGGAGGCGCGTTTTTATGTCTGATACCAAGAAGTTCCCGGCGATAGGGCTGCTGGTCGTTTTCGGAGTGGGCAGTGCGGCAGCAGCCGTGAGTCTGGCAGGGTTCGGCTGGCTGATGGTCAAACAGGGCCTGACGCAGGAGGCCGCTGCTCCGCTGGCCACGGCGGCAGTCTGTCTCGGCAGCTTTCTCAGCGGCCTGCTGATGGCCATTCTGCAAAAGGGCAAGGGACTCGTCTGGGGCGCAGCGGAAGGAGTTCTCTTTGCAGGGCTGCTTTTTATTCTGGGTACACTGTACCAGAGTGAGTGGGAAACGATGCAGTTCGTCCGGGCAGGGCTTGTCCTGCTGATGGGGGTTCTGGGCGGGATCCTCGGAATGCTGCGCGCGGAGCGAAAGCGGCGCTGAATGCTCAGTCCACGCTACAGCGGCCATACACAACAAAAGCAGGAGGGAAAAAGCACGATGTGGGTCTATCAGGAAACGGAAACAAATGCAGCGGCGCTTGTGCCGACGCTGCCGGAAGATACAGCGGGCGAGTCTCTGGCAGAAAAAGAAGCCATGCCGCCTGCTTCCGGGCGGCTGACGGAAATGCCGCCTCAGAAAGCTCCCCGGCGGAAGCCATTCCAAGCCAGCCGGGACTGCATCCTTCTGGCGGCGGCCTATCTCTTCGGTACGCTGATGGCGGGCGTTTTGCAGGCGCTGTGCGACGCTGAAGAGATGGAGACGCTGGCCTATTATCTGGACTGCTGGCGCGGAGTGTTCGCGGCGTCCAGTGCCGCGCAGGCGGTGGGACTGTTTGGGGCAGAGCTGGCTGTCGTCCTCGGGGCGGCGGCAGTGTTCCTCCTGCTGGGGCTTTCGGCAGTGGGGCCGCTGCCCATCTTTCTGTTTGCGATGTTATACGGGACAGGCTCCGGCCTGCTCTCGGCGCAGCTTCTGAATAGCCTCGGGGCAAAGCAGCTCATTCTCTTTTTGCTCACCGCCAGCCTGCCGACGGCACTGGCGGCGGGTGCGCTCTGTTTGTTCGGTGCCTCGGCTCTGCAGGTCAGCAGCCGAATCCATGCGTTCTCTTTCGGCAGAGGGGATAAGGGAAGCCATCCGGCAGGAGCACGGCTCCTGGTGGGGCAATTCGCCTTACTGGCGGTCTGTCTCTGCCCGCTCTGCGGTGCGGCCACCGGCCTTGTATGTCTTGCAAATCGTCTGATGCAGGCCGGATAAGCGCCCGGCTTTCTTGCGGCCTCGGGCCGGATGTGGTATGATAGAGAAAATGATTTTCATGAAATGAAAACAGGGAGTCCAGAATGAAAGAACCGAAGCTGAAAACCGTATACGTCTGCTCCAACTGCGGAGAGACAAGCCCCCGCTGGATGGGCCGCTGCCCCAGCTGCGGCAGTTGGAACACCATGAATGAGGATGTGGTCGCCGAAGCGCCCAAGGCCGGGCTTTCCGGCGGCAAAGCCGCTGCGCCTGTCCGGCAGGAGGGCGTCACCTCGCTGACGGCAAGGCGTCTGGCCGACATCAGCACGACCGAGGAAAAGAGCCGCATCCTGACGGGCATTTCCGAGCTTGACCGCGTATTGGGCGGCGGCATCGTGTTGGGCGGCGTCGTACTGCTGAGCGGTGAGCCGGGCGTGGGCAAATCTACGATGCTTTTGCAGCTCTGCGGTGCCATCTCCAACCAGCACACGGTGCTGTATATCACGGGCGAAGAGTCCGTCCGTCAGGTCAAGCTGCGTGCGGCCCGCCTGAAAGTCCCGCAGGATAACATCTTTCTGGCGGCAGAAAACGATGTAGACGAGATCTGCGGCCTCATCGAGAAGGAAAAGCCGGAACTGGTCGTCATCGACTCCATCCAGACCATGCGGTGCATGGACATCTCGTCTTCGTCCGGCACGGTCAGTCAGGTGAAAGAGAGTGCGGCCCGCCTGCTGGCTGTCGCTAAAAAGCAGGAGATCCCGATGTTTATCGTGGGCCATGTCAACAAGGACGGTGCTATCGCAGGCCCGAAGGTCATGGAGCACATCGTGGATACGGTTCTTTACTTTGAGGGAGACAAAATGCTGCCATACCGCATCCTACGGGCGGCTAAGAACCGCTATGGCTCCACCAACGAGCTTGGTATGTTTGATATGACAGGGCAGGGCCTTGAGGAAATCGAAAATCCGTCCCAGATGCTTCTGGAAGGCCGTCCGCTGGGCGTTTCCGGGAACTGCGTCGCCTGTACCATGGAAGGCAGCCGCCCCATTCTCAGCGAGATACAGGCCCTTGCGACCAAGACGAATTTCCCGGCACCCCGGCGAGCCTGCAGCGGCTACGACTACAACCGCATGAACCTGCTCATCGCCGTGCTGGAAAAGCGTGCAGGCTATTTCTTCGGCAATCTGGACGTGTATATCAACATCGTCAGCGGCATCACCCTGCGGGATACCGCCTGCGACCTCGCCGTCTGTCTGAGCATGGTGTCTTCGCTTCTGGACTGCCCCGTGAGCGATAAGCTCATTGCCATCGGTGAAGTCGGCCTCGGCGGCGAGGTGCGCAGTGTACCGAATCTGGAGCAGCGTCTGAGGGAGGCCGAGCGCATCGGCTTTGAGCGTGCCGTCGTACCAAAGCACAGCCTTGCACATCTGAACGCCGCCGATTATCCCGGCATGAAGCTTGTCGGTGCCGCTTATATCTCGGACGCCACCCATGCCCTGAAATCTGACCGTCTGTGACCATAAAAAGAGGAAACCATGTCGATTTATCTGGACGAGAAAAATCCCGAAAAACATAAGCCTTTTGATGATGCCTCGCCGGACATCGTCGCGTATGTGCGCTATCTGGAAGTCATCGCAGGCAAAAGCCCCAACACGGCCTTCAGCTATTACTGCGACCTGCGCAATTTCAGCCGCTTTATGAAACGCCGGCGCGGCCTTGTGACCGACGATGCCGAGATAAAGGACATCGACCCCAAGGGGCTCGATACGGCTTTCTGGGGCAGTGTGACCAAGGAAGACGTTTATGAGTATCTGTACTTTCTGAACAGCGAGTGCGGCAACAAAAAGTCTTCGACGGCCCGGCGGCTGGCAAGTCTCCACGGCTTTTATGATTATCTGGTCAATCAGGTAGACTTGCTCAAAGAGAACCCGACAGCGTCCATCAAGCCGCCCAAGCAGGATAAAGTTCTTCCCAAGTACCTGACGGCAGAGCAATCCATGGACCTTCTGGAAAGCACCCAGACCCAGAGCGATTTCCCGGAGCGGGATTACTGCATGGTGGTGCTCTTTCTGAACTGCGGGATGCGTCTTTCGGAGCTTGTCGGCATGGACCTCGGCGACATCGACATGGAACAGCGGCAGATCCGTCTGTTCGGCAAAGGCCATAAAGAGCGGATGGTCTACCTGAATGATGCCTGCATGGAGGCATTGCAGATCTATCTGAACAAGCGCAACACGATGGAGGGCCTGAACCCCAAAGAGAGAGCTGTCTTTATCACCCGGCGGCGCAAGGAGCGCATCTCAAACCGCAGGGTAGAGCAGCTGGTCACCGGCGCTATGAAAGCAGCGGGTCTGCGTGGTTTTTCAACCCATAAGCTCCGCCATACTGCCGCGACGCTGATGTATCAGACTGGCAACGTGGATATTCTGACCCTCAAACAGCTTCTGGGCCACAGCAGCGTCGGCACGACACAAATTTATACACACCTGCAGGAATTTCAGGTGCGTGCGGCCATTGAGCAGAATCCGCTGGGTGAAGTCAAGAAGGCAAGCTTGGATACAACGCCAAAGGAGACAGGGGAGAGCAAGGGGGAATTTGCCGATCCTTCATCGGATGAGCCTGAAAATGATGCACCGGACGGCCCGATGGAGGCCTTTGAGGGTGCCGCACAGGAGGGTTTCCGGGTGGATGTTTCGAGCCTTGCCGATACGAATGAACCCGAATGAACCCACACGATTTTTCAAAGGTTATTCGGTAAGGACATTCCAGAGGTTCTGAGACTTTACGAGAAAAATCAGAAGCTTCAGCTGGGATATATTGATGGAAACAAGCAATACGAGCAGTTCTGATTTATTGACACCGGAATCAGATACCAGTACATACACAATGATCGTGATGGAGCGCAGACCGAACGCTCTTGAAAAATATGAGCGGCTGGAATCAAAAAGTGATGGCTATTGTCAGAAAAGTTTTTACAGACAACAGCTGGACGAGTGTAAAACAAAAAAGCTGACAAAAACATACAAAGCAATGCATTCAAATAACACAACTGTACAAAACGCGAAAAACCGGCCCAGCCAGCCCAAAAGGCTCAGGAGCCGCCGGAAAGGCCTGAAACCCGAAAAAGAGGGCTTTTTCGCTCCCCTATACTTCGTATAACCTACATTATACGAAATATTATAAAAATCAAAAACAGAGGCCCCCTTCTCCTGCGTTCCGTCATCGGTGCAGGTTTTGGGAGCCTCTGCTGTTCTTTTATATCATTTCGTTTGGGACGCGTGGATCGCCTGCCAGGCAGGCATCGTAAAATACAGCTGGACAAGACCGCTTTCATGCGAGCGTCCATTGCATCAGACTTTACAGCGGTGTATCCAGCGGCTGTGTCCCGAAGTATGCGCAGATCGCTTCATAGTAAACGCGCGCCACCGTCTTACAGCCTTCTTCGCTGCCAAACTGTGCAACGTCCTCTTCGCTGGTCACAAAGCACTGTTCTGCCAGAACCGCTGGACAGTTTACATCTTCCAACAAGGTAAAGCTTCGCTCGTCCCTTACTTCGGTATGGGTGCTCTCTACGAGCTGCTTTACCTCACCCTGATAATAAATGTACCGGATGCCGCCGTGGCCGCGGAGCTTTGCGCCTGCGGCCTGCATTCCCTGCGCCAGCTGCTGCGCGAAGTAATAGCTCTCCTGATGCCATGTACGGCCCGGGACGGACGGATAACACTCAAAGCCTGCAGCGGCAGAACCCTCCGGTGCGGAGTTGCCGTGGATGGACAGCAGCAGCTGCGGGATCTGGGCATTGATGGCCCCTGCCCGCTCGCTGGGCTTTGCGGTGGCATCATAGCTTTCGCGGGAACGCAGCGGGATGTAATTAGGGTCGGCCTCCAGCAGCGCAAGCAGAGCCTCAGAGGTCTGGGCCGTCATCTCTTTTTCTTCGACGACTCCCCTTGCGCCCGGGTCGCTCCCGCCGTGGCCGGCATCAATGCAGACCCGGTAGGGCGGGTCGCCCACCACAGGCCGGAAAGGTTCTTCCCCGCTCTCATTTCGCCCGGAGCCGGACAGCGCTGCTTTCCAAAGGAAAAATGCTGCACTGAAGCAGACGACGCACACCAAAAGGCCGATGACTGTCGCAGCGGACGGGCCGCCCTGTCTTCTCCGGCGTGCGTGTCTTGGATTTGAACATCCTGCCATCGGCTTACTTCAGCTCGACGACGGTCACGCCGCTCTCGCCCTCGCCGTAACAGCCCAGACGGAAGCTCTTGACCATTCGGTTTCCCCGCAGATGCTTATGGATCGCAGTGCGCAGTGCGCCGGTACCATTGCCGTGGATGAGGTATACCACAGTCTGGCCGTTCAAAATCGCACGGTCGATGAAGGAATCCACCTCCGGCAGCGCCTCGTCTACGGTAAGACCCAGCAGGTTGCATTCCATCTTTGCGGTGCGCTGTACGCGCTCTACCCTGCCATTGGGTCGGTTGGCATCGCCGGTCAGGCGGGAGTAACGCTGCTGTGCCTTGGTCTGAGGCTTCGTCTCCTTGACCAGCTTTTCCGGCTGCTTGAGGCCCTTGAGCGGCACTTTGGTTTTGATGATGCCGGCACGCACCAGCACATCGCCGTTTTTATCCGGCAGAGAGAGCACCGTAGCCAGCTGGTTCAGCTCTGCAATGCAGACCTCCTGCCCTACCTTGACTTCCTTCAGCGGAACGAACTCCTTGACCGGGTTGTGTACCACTTCGGTCCCCATAAAGAGCTTTTCGGACTCTTTCTTGGCGATCTCACGGGCGCGCTGGGCCTTCTGCTGGGTGCTCATCCGCTCGTCTTTCTGGAGCTGGCGCAGCTCATCCGTCAGAGCGTAAGCCTTGCTCTCGACCTCCTGCGCCAGTGCGCGAGCCTTGGCGCGGGCAGCTTCCAGCTCATTCTCGCCCTGCCGGATAAGCTCATCGCGCTTCTGACGGGCCGCATCCAGCTGGTGGGCGGCCTCGTTTTTCAGGCCTTCCACCTCGTCCTGACTGGCTTTGAGCTGGAGCTTCAAATCATCCAGCTGGCCCAGAACGGCGTCCAGACGCTTGTCTTCTGCGGACAGATGCTGCTGTGCCGCCTCAATGACCCGCTCCGGGATGCCGAGCTTTTCGCTGATAAGGAAAGCGTTGGACTTGCCCGGAACGCCGACGCTGAGCTTATAGGTGGGGCGCAGCGTCTCCAAATCGAACTCGCAGCTGGCGTTGACGACGCCCTTTGTCTCGAGGGCGAACACCTTCAATTCTGCATAGTGCGTTGTGGCCATCAGGAGCACACCGCGGCGGCGCAGCTCTTCGATGATGGCAACAGCCAGTGCCGCACCCTCCGCCGGGTCGGTACCGGCACCAAGCTCGTCCAGAAGCACCAGCGTGTGGGGCATGGCAAGCTCAAGGATGCCGGTGATCTTCTTCATATGACCGGAGAAGGTGGACAGGCTCTGCTCGATGCTCTGCTCATCACCGATGTCCACGAGGAATTCGTCGAAGACACAGATCTCACTGCGCTCATCCGCCGGGATGAGGAAGCCGCACTGTGCCATCGCGCAAAGCAGGCCGGCCGTTTTCAGAGTGACGGTCTTACCGCCGGTGTTGGGGCCGGTGATGATGAGCGAATCATATTCCCTGCCCAGCGAAATATCGACAGGAACGCACTTCTTTGCGTCAATGAGCGGATGACGCGCCCGGATGAGCGAGAACGACGTATCCGTCCGGACAGTGGGTTTGAACGCCTTCATATCCAGTGCAAGGCGGGCTTTTGCAAGCAGGACGTCGATTTCCAGCATGGCCTTATAGCTGTACTGGAACTGCAGCTCAATGGCTGCGACCTGACCGGTAAATGCTACCAGGATACGCTCGATCTCCTGGGCTTCCTGTGCGCGGTACTGAAGGATGCGTGCGTTTGCCTCCACGACAGCCTGAGGCTCGACGAAGACCGTCGCACCGGTAGACGAGACGTCATGGATGATACCGCTCACCTCACCGCGATACTCGCTTTTGACAGGAACGACATACCGGCCATTTCGGATGGAGACGACGCTCTCCTGTAAGTACTTGGAGGTGTCCATATTCCGGACCATGCTTTCCAGACGGTCGCGGATGCTGTTTTCCGTCGCACGGATCTTCTTGCGCAGGTCGTTCAGGGTGTGCGATGCCGTATCTGCCATTGCATCCGGTGCAAGGATGGCACTCGAGATCTGCTGCTCAAGGCCCGGCTGAGGAGCCAGCGCATAGAACAAGTCGTCCGTCGGAAGTGCATCGTGTTCCGAAGAGCCGTACCAGCTGACGAGGTTCTGAAAGTTACGAAGCGCACCGGCCACCATCAGCAGTTCACCCATTGAAAGGACACCGCCCTTGACGGCGCGGGCGGCCAGCTGACTGACGCCCTCTACTCCACCGAAGCGGGGCGAGCCGTTCTTGATGAGCAGTGAATTGATGGCATCGGTCTGTTCCAGCGCATACCGCACTTCATCGGGGTCGCACTGAGGCTTGATGGCAAGGAGCTTTTCGCGGGACTCTTTGCACACGCAGCCCTCCGCCGCCCGGGCAATGATCTTGTCCAGTTCCAGCGTTTTCAAATAACTTGTTTCCATAGTAATTCCTTATATCAAATCGATTTCAAATGGTTATGGCAGGACGGATCTCAAAAAGTCGTAACTCTTCAACGGCTTGTCCAGATGGGTCAGCGCATATTGCTCTGCTGCTGTAGAGAGCTTCGCCAGACTGCCGACGGAAATACGGAAGCTGAATATCTTTTTATCTTCTACCAGACAGATATGCCGCAGCGCAAACAGCGCCCCGGCGTCCAGATTGCACTTCTTCCCCGCCTTTTGGGCGCAGGATTCGCAGAGCAGACAGCCCTCCGCCGGGTCTAGATAAAAGGCCGGGCCGTCGTAGGTGCCGCAGTCGCGGCAGTAGACCAGCTGCGGCAGAAATCCGCACTCACTCATGGTGCGCAGCTCAAATACGGCCTTGATGACCCGGAGGTCGGCCTTTTTCTCGCTTATCATGTAAAAGCAATTAAGGAGAAGCCTCAGTTCTTTTTCCGCTTCGTCTCCTGTAGGCGAAAGCGCCGAGGCCATTTCCGCCATATACATGGCAAGGCTCATCCCTTCGATGGAGGACGAGATGCCGTGGAAGACGTTTTTGA
>ERZ772871.1525-NODE-1525-length-10255-cov-3.36157_pt1 | contig 10255 bp, 9 predicted proteins | sample MGYA00511899_ERZ772871 | MGnify/ENA primary metagenome ERZ772871 (study PRJEB29015, sample SAMEA2737693) | human gut metagenome | biome: human gut; feature: human-associated habitat; material: faeces | place: China | collected 2012 ... | reverse complement strand
ATCCAGAACCGCTATCTGGAAGCCAATGACCGCCCGGAGCGTGTGGACTTGCGTTTGGCTCTCCACCTTTGCGGTGCAGCGGTTGAGTGACCTGATTTGCCTAGAGCACCAGCTCTCCACCATCGAGTACAAACCTTATCGGGAACGGCAGAAGCGCATCGTCTATCCGCCCAAGGAGAGCAACCGTGACCACCTGTGCGGAATCATCGACACCATCCTTGCAGAAAAGCCGGAGGATTACGAAGCGTTTCTGCAAAAGCTGGAACAGCAGGGCTATGAGGTGAAGCGTGGCAAGTACACGGCAGTGAAGGGCAAGGGGCAGAAACGGTTTATCCGTTTCCGCACACTGGGCACCGGCTATGGTGAGGACGAGATCAAGGCGGTGCTGGAGGGCAAGGCGAAACACCAGCCGTACCAGAAGCTTCCGCCCAAAGAACAGCCCTTCCAGTTGCTGGTGGACATTCAGGGGAAAATGGCAGCGGGCAAAAGTGTCGGCTACAAAAAGTGGGCAATGAAGTTCAACCTGAAAGAGATGTCCAAGACCCTGCTTTTTTTGCAGGAGCAGAAGATCAGCAGCGCCGAGGAACTACGGGAACGTGCAGCGGCAGCAACGGAACGCTATTATGCCTTGGGGGATTCCATCAAGGCGGTAGAAGCAAGGTTGACGGAGATTGCCGTCCTGAAAACCCACATCATCAACTATGCCAAAACCCGCCCGTTCTATGATGCCTACCGCAAGTCGGGGTACAGCAAGGCGTTTCTGGAAGCCCACCGGGAGGAGATTGCTCTGCACAAGGCGGCGAAGGCTGCCTTTGACGAAGCCGGGCTGCAAAAATTGCCCAAGGTCAAGGCGTTGGATGCGGAGTTTGCAGAGCTGCTGACAAAAAAGAAAGCAGCCTACCCGGAATACCGCAAGGCACGGGATGAGATGCAGGAACTGGTTCGGGCACAGAAAAATGTGGAACGATTTTTTGCGGAGGAAAAACCAGCACAGGAGAACGAGCAGGCTCGATAAAAGCAGATTGCCGGGAACTGACCGTGAGTGGTCGGTTTCCGGCAATCTTTTTTGTTGATTTAATCTTCAACGGAATTGTCCATCTCTTTGGATTGTGTATGTTAGTGCGACCAACAGGTATCCTATAGAGTGTAAAGAACACGATAGGACGAGGTTGCACTATGAAAAAACTTTTTGGACAGCGACTACGGGAGCAGCGTATAAAGCATGGGTTGACGTTGGAACAGCTTGCGGAAAAATCCGAGCTTTCCTCCAACTATATCGGCATGGTAGAGCGTGGCTTAAAGGAACCCGGTCTTGCCACTATCGTCAAACTTCTGAATGCTCTGAATATTTCCGCAGACACATTGTTGTGTGATCTGGTTCCCAGTGCATCCCATGTGACCGATGACGAGATCCGCAAGCGGCTGGAAGGTTTGACCCCCATCCAGAAAAAAGCAGCACTCGATCTGCTGGATACCTATATCAGCAATCTCCCTTACCTCACAAACGAGGAATAAACCACAAACTTTGCAAGCGCATCGGCTGAAATTTAGCCGGTGCGCTTTTCTTTTGCATTCCTTTCGGCTATAATCATTCTTATAGAACGCATTGTTTTCTAAGGAATTGATTTTTGGGGGTGTCAAAATGAGAGAACCACGGTACAGCATTTTAGCTGATATTCAGGATGCGATTGAGCAGGCAAAACAGGGCAAGCTGGCGTTGTACTGGCAGCGCACCATCCAGCGGGAATACCGCTGCAAGAAAGTCACCCCTGCCGAACAGCAGGCGTATGAGCATTTGCAGAGTGTTCTCTCCGAAGTGCCGCAATGGAGCGATGAGGAAGAGCTGCGCTTCGAAATGGAAGAAATCGGCAGCGGGGTTCGTTTCTGCCATTTTTGGATTGACCACAATTCCATGGTGCAGTTGACGGAAGATCGTAACGGCAGGTTTCATGCCGCCTATGTTCTTGACAGAGACATTTCCTCGGAAGTGCGCCGGGAGGCTGCACTGCTGGCGCAGAAAGAGCTTGCGAAATGTATGCAGGAATGGGGCATTTCGCTTCTGAATGCGCCTGTCCCGGAACAGATGAAGTATGCTTCTCTGGCTCAAGCCGCTTCTCACCTCATGCAAGTCCTCAACGACCCGGAAAGCATCACCGGGTAAAAAGCGGCCCGCCGGGATGCGCAGCCTGCATCGAAAAATGCAGATCAAAGGGGCTTGGGGCACTTCCCCAACAAGCATTTTGCAAAGCAAAATAGCATTTGTATAGACGAATGCCCTGCTTGCTACGGTAACCCTACCCTCGTATTCTCCCTCTACTAATACTACAATTTGAAACGGAGATTTTGGCCGAACATTCAAGAAAATACTTTTTATAAATGGGCTATTTTCTTGAATTTTGTCCAGGCGTGTGTTATTATAAAATTGGTAAGCTATAACTAACCGATTGGAGTGAGGATAATGGGAAATGCCAGTTTCAATCAAGACTGGTACGGTATGCAGGCCAAAGTTCTGGCGCAAAGTGATGATCGTGTAGTCGTAGATTATGGCTGCAAAGGCCGGGGAATTGTAAAAAACTATAATCTGTTTGAGGGAATACAGCTTTGTTTCCTCGATTTTGAATCAGATGAGTCTATGGAAACACAAAAGTTTAATCCAGATATTATTCAGATCACGCACTGCCAGACCGGCCGGTATGAATGTGAATTTGCTAACCACACTGTATCGTATCTGCCAGAGGGCTATTTTAGCGTTGCGGCAACAGAGCATTTGCCGGTTTCCTTTTCTTTCCCTTTGGGAAAATATTACGGCGTCAGCCTCGTCATTGACCGTCAGGCACTTTCAGATGGAACACGCCGGATGATGCAGACAATTCCCATTGACCTTGATAAGATTGGAACGACGCTGGGAATAGAAACGAGATGGTATGTCAGTGAGACCCCGCCACAATTACAGCATCTTTTTTCAGAATTGTATACTGCGGCAGAAATGGAGCCTATCGGCTATTTCAAAATTAAGGCCATCGAGCTTCTGTATCACATGGATCAACTGACACAAGTCAACGGGTGCGATCTAAAATATTTTGATAAGAAGCAGATACAGACTACAAAAGCTATTCGGGAATACCTTATTTCTCACTTGGATGAGAAAGTTTCCTTGGAGCAGTTGGCAAAAGAGGCGCACTTGAACCTCTCCGTTTTTCATCTGGTGTTTTCCCATATCTATGGGGATACGCCGTATGCCTATCTCAAAAAATACAAAATGAATTTAGCAGCCCAGTGGCTCTCGGAAAACAAAATGAAAATCGTGGATATAGCTTTAGAACTTGGATATAGCAATGCCAGCAAATTTGCTAAAGCGTTTCAATCTGTGTATGGGATGCTCCCAAAAGACTACCGGAAAAAATAGATAGGAAGAACGGGCTGTTTTTCATGCCTTTCCAGAGGAATGGAGCAGAAAAAAATTACGCAAAAAGATATAATGAGCCGGTGCGGTTAGTTTATGCTAACGCATCGGCTTTTATTTAGGAGGTGGTATCCCTGCTGACCATAGATACTCGAATCAAGTTGCTTTTATTTTTGCTTATCAACTTCATGGTATTTGGCTTGAAAGATTTTGTCCTTGGCAGCGTGTGTTTTTTCTTCATCTGTATCCTTTCGTGCCTGATGGGGCAGAAAAAGATTGTATTGAAATACATTATCTTTTATGTGGTGATTGCGGCCATACAGCAGCTTTGCGCCTTCCTTCCCCAGACCATCGAAACTATTTTGTTGATCTTCACATTGTTCATCCGGGTGATGATACCTGTGGTACTCTTTGCCTCAACTTTTATCGCTACAACGAAAGTCAGCGAATTGATTGCGGCCATGTACTCGCTAAAAATACCTCGGAGCATTACCATTACATTCGCTATGGTATTGCGCTTTTTTCCTACTTTCAGTGAGGAGATTCACAACATTTATGACGCGATGAAGTTAAGAGGCATCGCCCTTTCGTGGAAAAATGTATTCACGCGCCCCATGCTCATTCTGGAGGCAATCGCTATCCCCATCGTGATGCGCTCTGCTTCGATTGCAGAAGAATTATCTGCTTCTGCGGTGACACGAGGCATTGATAATCCGGCACAACGAACTTCGTTCATTCAGCTAAAAGTTCATGCTAAAGATTGGATGGTACTGTGCTTCTTTCTTGTTGCCTTCGTTGTGCTGTTTTTCTGCAAATACCAGATATATGGGAGGATATGATGATGATTGATATTGACCATGTATCTTTTCAATATTCCGGCGCTGAACAGGAAAATCTGCAAGATTTCAATTTGCAGATTAAAAAGGGGGAGTGTGTTGTTCTCACTGGCGAATCTGGATGTGGAAAGACTTGTGTGACCAGGTTGATAAATACGCTTATTCCCCACTTTTACGAAGGGGAAATGTCCGGGGCGGTTCTCATTGACGGAGTTGATACCCGCACGATCCAACCGCACGATTTGTCAGACAAGATAGGCTCTGTTTTCCAAAATCCGCGCAGTCAATTCTTTAGCCTGGATACGGACAGCGAGATTGTGTTTGGTATGGAAAATAAGGGGATGCCTTATCAAGTGATGTTGAACCGTTACCAACAGACTATCCGGGAATTACATATTGAAAAGTTAAAGGATCGCAACCTGTTTGACTTGTCCGGCGGGCAAAAGCAGACCATAGCCTTTGCCAGCGTTTACGCATTAAATCCTGATATTTTTGTCTTGGACGAGCCTTCCTCAAACTTGGATCCGGAGGCCATCCAAGAACTACGGCGGCTGCTTTTGCTGATTAAGGCGCAGGGAAAAACGATTGTTGTATCCGAACATCGCCTTTACTTCTTGAATGGGATTGCAGACCGCATTGTCCTTATGGAACATGGTAAGCTGAAACAATCTTGGTCCGCCCGTGATTTTGCTTTACTCAGTACCGAGCAAATCAAGGCGCTGGGACTTAGAAGCTATACGCCTGCAAGGTTAGAACTTCCAGAAACAATGCCATCTCGAAACGATACCCCGGCTGTCGAAGTTAAAGATCTTGCGATAGGATATGAGAAAGGGAAACCCGTGGCGCAGCACCTGAATTTTCGTGTCTACCCAGGAGAAATTGTTGGTGTGGTAGGAAAAAATGGCTGTGGGAAATCAACTTTAGCCCGGACTTTATGTGGCTTGCAGAAGGAACTCCGTGGAGAAGTTCTATACCAAAACAGTATGATCCCAAGCAAACGGCGGATCAGGAAAGCATATCTTGTCATGCAGGACCCGGACTATCAACTGTTTACCGATAGCGTTTACCAGGAACTACTGCTGGCATTATCCGACCAGAAGGATAAAGACGAAAAGAGAATAGACGATATTCTGGATGAGCTGAATTTGACGATTTATAAAGAGCGGCATCCAATGTCCCTATCAGGTGGGCAAAAGCAGCGCACTGCTATCGGCGTTGCGGCTCTCCGGGATGCAGAGGTACTTATTTTTGATGAGCCTACAAGCGGCTTGGACTACAAAAACATGGAGAGTGTTGCAGGAATTTTAAGTGCGCTGTCCAAAAGAGGGAAAGCCATCTTGGTGATTTCCCATGACAATGAACTACTGATGAAGATTTGTTCCCGTGTCATTCGCATGGATGAAAAGACTTCATCTTAGTTATATACCAATAATAGAAAGGGGCTATCTATATGAGTGAACAAGCAAAAGCTGTCGGTGTGTCCGACAAAATGAAGGCAAAGGACTATATTACACTGGGCATTTTTACGGTTCTGTTCTTTGCCGTAGTAATGGTGTGCATCTTTGCCTCCGCAGCTACCGTGGTGACCTTCGCGTTTGGGAGCGCCATTGCGGCAATTCCTGGAGGCATTATCTATATGCTGATGCGCGCTAAAGTGCCAAAGGCCGGGAGCGTTCTCTTGAGCGGTGTGGTGATCGGCCTGATTGAGTTCCTGATTGGCGCAGGATGGGCGGTTGCCGTCGGTTTTATTGCCGGTGCCGTAATTGCGGAGCTTCTGGCCCGTATCGGCCACTACAAGAGCTTCTGGCTGAATACCATTGGCTATTCCGTGTATATGATGTTCTTTGCGCTGGGAACCTATCTCCCTATGGTCATTATGACCGGCTATGTGGATGATATGTCTACGTCGAATGGTGTCAGCGCCGAGTATCTGACGGAGCTACATAGCTTTATGAATGGAACAATGGTAGTCATTATTGCTGTTGTGACCTTCGTTGCAGGCATCGTCGGCGCTTTGATTGCAAAAGGTGTGTTCAAAAAGCATTTTCAGAAGGCAGGCATTGTCTAAGGACAATATAGTTACGACTAACTCTCTGGTATCTTTGGGCTATTTTTGACACCGGAACAGAGATATGGAGTAGCAGGCAATTTCAAAGATTGATAAAATGAATGGTGAGGTTAGAAGTTGCTAACCTCGCCATTTTCACTTTTAAGGAGGGTTCATGCTATGTCAAACGCAAAATCGAAACAGGCAAAACCAAAGACGGGTTTGGCACGATGCATGGAATTGGCTTCTGACAGAAAGGGCCTTGTATTCTTAGCTGCGGTTCTTTCGTCACTGGCGGCCATTGCTTCGTTCATCCCGTACATAGCGGTCTATTTTATGATCCGCTCAATTATCGGTGTTTTCCCGAACCTTGACCAGTTGGATATGGGGATGGTCATGAATTACGGCTGGCTGGCGCTCGCCGGGATCGTGGCGAATATCCTGCTGTACTTCCTGGCTATTTTCAGTTCACACATGGCAGCGTTCGGAACGCTGTACGAGTTGAAGGTTCTCTTTGCAGACCATATTACTAAAATTCCACTTGGGTATCACCTGACGATTGGCAGCGGACGTCTGCGGAAAATCATGGATGAAAACATTGAAAGCGTAGAGGGCTTTATTGCTCACCAGTTCCCGGATTTTGTCGCTTCTATTACAGCTCCCATTGTCATGGTCATCATCCTACTGGCCGTTGACTGGCGGTTCGGTCTTGCCTCTCTGGTCGGTATCATTCTGGCGTTTGTTGCGGAGTTCATTGGCTTTGGCAGCGGCGAGATGAAAGAGAATATGGGTAAGTACCAAAAAGCCCTGGAAGAAATGAACAACGCTTCTGTGGAGTATGTTCGTGGAATGTCGGTTGTAAAGGCGTTTAACCAGACCGCATCCTCTTTCAAAAAACTCAAAGAAGCAATTACCGGATATACAGAGTGGGTCCTGAAATTTTCCCTAGGCTGGCAGAACTGTATGCCCGCCTTCACCACAATCATCAATAATGTTTATCTGATCCTTGTACCTGTCGGAATTTTAATCGGCTCCAGGTCGGATGATTTTGCTGGGTTTGCCATGACCTTCATTTTCTATCTGCTCTTTGTACCCGCAATTTCCGGTGTACTGAACAAAATCATGTATATCTCCGAATCATTCATGCAGATTGATGGGAATGTGGCTCGGATGGATGAAATTCTGAACATCCCTGAAATGCCGGAAACATCTCATCCTAAGAAACCTGTTGGGGATGATGTTGCTTTCCACGATGTCAGCTTTTCCTACACGGGGGATGTTTCCGAGAAAGCCCTGGAAAATGTATCTTTCTCAGCAAAACAGGGACAGATCACAGCTATTGTCGGCCCGTCCGGCGGCGGCAAGAGTACGATTGCCAATCTGATTTCTCGGTTTTGGGACGTATCTTCCGGCAGCATTACCATCGGCGGCGTAGATGTGCGCGATATGGCGGAGGATGACCTGATGCGCCATGTCAGCTTTGTGTTCCAGGATATTTTCCTGTTCAAGCAGAGCATCTTGGATAATATCCGTATGGGCAATCCTTCGGCCAGTGAGGAACAAGTGATTGCGGCGGCGAAAGCGGCGCAGTGCCACGAGTTCATCTCCAAACTGCCCAACGGGTATCATACGGTGGTCGGCTCCAAAGGCATCCATCTCTCTGGCGGCGAGCGCCAGCGAATTGCCATTGCGCGGGCCATTATCAAGGACTCGCCCATCATCGTGCTGGATGAGGCAACGGCGTTCAGCGACCCGGAGAATGAATACCTGATCCAGAAAGCTTTTGAAAAGCTGATGCAGGGTAAGACAGTTATCATCATCGCACACCGCCTCTCCACGATCCGCAATGCAGATAAGATTATTGTCATGGAGAAAGGGCACCTGATCGAAGAAGGAAAACATGACGAGCTGGTGGACGCAGGCGGACGCTATGCGCAAATGTGGAACCACTATACAGAAGCGATTGGCTGGAAAATCAGCGGAAAGGCGGTGTAACTATGAGCAGATTACAAAAAGCTCTCTTTTTATCAGACAAAGGTTACGCAGATCTGAAAAAAGCAATCTTCGCCTGCACATTGACGAACTTGGCTATGCTTCTTCCGTTCTGTGTAACTGTTATGATTTTCAGTGAAATTCTGACTCCCTTTGTCAATGGCGGCTCCATTCAGTGGAACCATATCTGGATGCTGTGGGGCGCAGGCATTGTTTCGGCCATCCTGGTATTTCTGGCTGCCAAAAACGATTACCGCAAAACCTATATTGCCTCGTATAAGGAGTCGAACACGACCCGGCTGCGGATTGCGGAGCATCTGCGGAAACTCCCTATGAATTTCTTTAACACCAAGGACCTTTCCGAACTGACCACAAATATGATGGCAGATTGCAGCAACATGGAATCCCTGCTCAGCAGCACGATCCCTCCGCTGATTGCAAACGGCATCACGGTGACCCTGACCTGCATCCTGCTGGCCTTCTTTGACTGGCGGCTTGCTTTGTGTGTATTTATCACGGTCCCGATTGCCTTCCTCATTATCTGGCTCAGCCGGAACCATCAAAAGAAACTGTTTGAAAAACAGGTTGACGCAAAGCTGGCTGCTTCTGACCAGGTACAGGAATACCTGGAAGGCATGAAAATCATCAAGTCCTGCGGGCTGTCCGGTTCTCATTTCAGCGCATTGGATAAAGCTCTGTTAGCAATGAAAAAAATCGCCATCAAAGTGGAGATGGCTGTCGGTGTGTTTATGTCCAGCGCCAGCATGATTTTGCAGGCAGGTATTGGCATTACAATCTTTGTCGGTGCTATCCTCCTGACCAGTGGACAAATTGAACTGCTGCCTTTGCTCATGTTCCTGCTGATGGTCACGCGGATTTATGGCCCTATTTTGGCAATCCTGGCGAATTTGTCCTCGCTGCTGAATTTGAATGTAGTTACAAGTCGTATGCGTACCCTGCTCACCACTCCTGCAATGGACGGTGACGGGAAAACGGTCCCGAACTGCGATATTGAACTTTCCCATGTGACTTTTGCCTACAATCAGGAAGATGTCATCAAAGATGTTTCCTGCAAAATCCCACAAGGGAGCGTGACTGCCCTCGTTGGGCCGTCCGGTTCCGGTAAAAGCACGATTTCCAAACTGATTGCCCGCTTTTGGGATGTTCAGCAGGGCAAGATCACCGTGGGCGGCAAAGACATCAAGAGTATGGAGCCGGAAAGCCTCATGTCTTATATGTCTTTCGTATTCCAGGATGTGACCTTGTTCAATGATACGGTTATGAACAATATCCGTCTTGGCAATCCAAACGCAACGGACGATCAAGTGATTGCCGCGGCCAAAGCCGCCTATTGTGATGAATTTGTCCGGGAGATGCCGGACGGGTATCAGACGGTTCTCGGTGAAAACGGCAGCACTCTTTCCGGCGGTGAGCGCCAGCGTATTTCCATCGCTCGCGCCTTGCTGAAAAACGCTCCCATTATTCTGCTTGACGAGGCAACAGCATCCCTTGACCCGGAGAATGAAGTCCTGGTTCAAAAGGCGATTGCCAAACTGGTGGAAGGTAAGACGGTTATTATGATCGCCCACCGCCTCCGTACAGTTGTAGATGCAGACCAAATCCTCGTCCTTGACAATGGACGGTTGGTAGAGCATGGAACCCACGATGAGCTGATGAAGAAGAACGGTCTGTATCATAAGCTGTTCCATATTCAGCAGGAAAGCCTTGGTTGGGCTGTCTAACCTCTTTAAGCAAGGGAGGTTTTTATGAAACTTCATGCGTCCGGGGAGGACTATCTGGAGGCCATACTCGTTCTCCATAAGAAGATGGGCATGGTGCGCTCCGTAGATGTCGCCCGGCACCTGGAGGTCACAAAGCCCAGCGTGTGCCATGCGGTGGCAACCCTGCGGGACGGGGGTTTTCTGACGATGGACAGCGACTATTTCCTGCATCTGACCGATGTGGGCCGGGAAGTGG
>ERZ772871.1518-NODE-1518-length-10343-cov-2.90319_pt1 | contig 10343 bp, 2 predicted proteins | sample MGYA00511899_ERZ772871 | MGnify/ENA primary metagenome ERZ772871 (study PRJEB29015, sample SAMEA2737693) | human gut metagenome | biome: human gut; feature: human-associated habitat; material: faeces | place: China | collected 2012 ... | reverse complement strand
ACAACGGCAACATCGCAGTCGGCGAAACCAATGCTGCAAGAAATATCACAGCCGGTACAACCGCTACGATTGAAACAACAACTGAAGGCAACATCAATGTAACCGGTCAGATCAGCACTGGCGGCGTAGCAGGTGTAACAGCCGGCGACGTCACAGTCTCGACGGCAACAGGTAACATCAACCTCCATGACAATGGAAACGCTGCAACTCCGGTCATCAGCAGCGGTGCCGCAGCTATCGTCACCTCGGCGACAGAAGGCGACATCACAGTAAGCGACGACATCAAGGCAGTTGGTAAAGCTGATATCATCACGGCAGCAGGCGACGTCAAGATCGGCGCTCAGGATGCTGCGAACACCGTAAGTGCAGGCACGACGGCAACCGTTCAGACCAGCGAAGGCGACATCACCGTATACGGCACCGTAACCTCTGCAACAAACACGACCGTCCAGACCTTGGTAAATGGTGGCGACGTAGCCGTAACAGGCAAACTTGAAACCACTGGCGCAGGCGACGTAAATGTCAAAGCAACGGAAGGCCAAGTAATTCTGACCAAGAGCGGCAGCAATCCGGTCATCACGAGCGGTGACGACGTATTCATCAGTGCCTCCGACGCAGAAGAAGCGGGAGATACAGATGGCGACATCACTATTAAAGGTGACGTAACCGGCAAGACTGCTGTCAGCGTCTCGACAGACAACGGCAACATCGCAGTTGGTGTACAAGGAACTCCGAACTCGATTACAGCCGGTACAACCGCTAAGATTGAAACAACAACTACAGGTAACATTGATGTAACCGGCCAGATCAGCACTGGCGGCGTAGCAGGTGTAACAGCCGGCGACGTCACAGTCTCCACGGCAACAGGTAACATCAACCTCAACAGCAATAACGCTGACGATCCGGTCATCAACAGCGGTGCCGCAGCTAACGTGAAATCGACCACAGAAGGCGACATCACGGTAAGCGACAACATCACCGCTGCGGAAGAAGTTCTCCTGGATACCCAGAAGGGCAACGTCAAGATCGGCACTCAGAGTACTGCGAACACCGTAAGCGCTGGTACGACAGCAACTGTTCAGTCTCACGAAGGTGACATCACCGTATTCGGCACCGTCACCTCGCCGAGCGGCACAGCCGTTCAGACCCTCGACACGGGCGGTAACGTAGAAGTAACCGGCCTCGTCGCAACAACCGGCACGGGTACTAGTGCCGGTGACGTAACCGTCAAAGCAACGGAAGGTTACGTAACTCTGACTGAAAACTCGGGAGATAACCTCGTAGTCAACAGTACCGGAGCCGCAACCATCCAAGCAACGGATAGCGCAACTGGCAAAGACGAATACGATGGCAACATCACTGTCAAAGGCGACGTCAAAGCCGCTAACGCAGTCCTCGTCACGACGGACAACGGCAACATCGCAGTCGGCGAAACCAATGCTGCAAGAAATATCACAGCCGGCACAACCGCTACGCTTGAAACCACGAACGAAGGCGACATCACCACCTTTGGTACCGTAACCTCTGCAACAGGCACGACGGTTCAGACACTGAAAACCGGTGGCGACGTAGCCGTAACAGGCAAACTCGTAACCACTGGCGCAGGTGACGTAACTGTCAAGGCAACAGAAGGCCAAGTAATTCTGACCAAGAGCGGCAGCGATCCGGTCATCACGAGTGGTGACGACGTACTCATCAGCGCTTCCGATGCAGTAGACGGGGAAGACAACGATGGCGACATCACCATTAAAGGCGATGTAACGGCAGTGAAATCCGTCAGCGTCACGACAGACCGCGGCAACATCCAGGCCGGCACCAGCAAGGGTGACACGGATGATACACCAGACGTAGCCAGCATCATCACAGCCGGCACGACACTGGGCATCGAAGCAACTGAAAAAGGTAACATCGACGTAACAGGCCAGCTCATCACGGAAGGCGCAAACGCTGGTAAGGTAAGCGTCAAGACGAAGGAAGGCACCATTACCTTCCATAACAATGGCACGGATGACCCGACCATCAAGAGCGGTAGCGAAATTGACGTAGAAGCCACAACCGGCGACATCGACGTCAACGACGACATCGTTTCCGCTACCAGCGCAACCCTGAAGACGGCACAAGGCCATGTCAGCCTCACAGGCGACATGACAGCCAATAACGGCGACGCCCTGATTCAGGCAGCTGACAGCAAGAATGATACGGACGATGGCAACATCACTGTCAAAGGTGATGTAACCGCTTCGCAGGCTGCTAAGCTTACGACAGACAACGGCGACATCGCAGTTGGTGAAGAAGGAACTCCGAACACCATCACAGGCGGCACGACCGCTACGATTGAAACCACGAACGAAGGCGACATCACCGTATTCGGCACCGTAACCTCCGCAACAGGCACGACCGTCCAGACCTTGGTAAATGGTGGCGACGTAGCCGTAACGGGCCTCGTAGCAACGACCGGCACGGGTACTAGTGCCGGTGACGTAACTGTCAAGGCAACGGAAGGTCACGTAACACTGACCAAAGCTAGCGATGATCAGAAAGACGTCATCACCAGCACCCGCGCCGCAAGCGTCACAGCAACCGACACGAAGGAAGAGGCTGGTGACACGGATGGTAACATCACGGTTGACGGCAACATCACAGCCGCCACGGCCGCAACGCTCGACTCCACGAACGGTAACGTTGCTCTGACAGGCCAGATGGACGCTCAGAACGGCCAGGCTAAGATTAAAGCCTCCGACAACTCTGGTGAAACAGCTGGTAACGTAGGCAACATCACCGTCAAAGGCTCCGTCCTCTCGGATAAAGCCGACGTCCTCATCACGACGGACAACGGTAACATCACGGCTGGCACAGCGTCTACAGAAGGTAACACAGCTACCATTAAGGCAGCTACAACTGCTACCATCTCGACCACGGCTACAGGTAACATCGATGTAACCGGCCAGATCAGCACGGGCGGCGTAGCAGGTGTAACAGCCGGCGACGTCACAGTCTCGACCGTAACAGGCGACATCAACCTCAACAGCAATAACGCTACAGCTCCAGTCATCAACAGCGGTGCCGCAGCTAACGTGAAATCGACCACAGAAGGCGACATCACGGTAAGCGACGACATCTCTGCCACGACGGCAGCCCTCTTAGAAACCAAGAAGGGCGACGTCAAGATTGGTACAGATGCAAGCACGACGAACACCGTAAGTGCTGGCACGACGGCAACTGTCCAGTCTCACGAAGGTGACATCGCCGTATTCGGCACTGTAACCTCCAAAGACGGCACAGCCATTAAGACCACGGACAACGGTGGTAACGTAGAAGTAACGGGCCTCGCCACGACGACTGGCACAGGTAACGTAGACATTTTGGCAACAGAAGGCCACGTAACCCTCACCGATAACTCGACTGACGACAACCTTGTAGTGAAGAGTGGCGGCGCAGCCAACGTCACAGCCATCGACAATAGCACGTATGACACAGATGACGGCAACATCACCGTCAACGGCGACATAACAGCCGCCACGGCTGCAACCCTCGACTCCACCAATGGTAAAGTCGAAATGAATGGCAACCTGCTTGCTCAGGGCGGCCAGGCTAAGATTGCAGCCTCCGACGCAACAGCCGATGGAGAAAGTACTACCGATACAGAAGGGGACATCGTCATTACAGGCAATGTCACCTCCGACACGGCAAACGTCCTCGTCACGACGAATAACGGCAAGATCACGGCTGGCACAGCGAATGCGGACGTAACCCTCAAAGCAGCCACGACGACGGAAGTCAAGAACGACACCGGAGACATCGAACTCCACGGCCTGACAACCTCTCAGACTGGCACCACCGTTCAGGTAGCTAAGAGCGGTAACATCACCGTCTCCGGCAAACTGGAAACGGCAGATCTGGATGCAAGCGGCACCGATACAGGCGACGTCACAGTCCAGACCGACAATGGCAACATCACACTTACCAGCACGACAGACAATAACCCGGCTATCGACAGCAGCAAAGCCGCCATCGTTCACGCTTATGCAACCGATGCTGAAGGCGCAACGAGCGGCGAAGGCAGCGTCACCATCAACGGCGACGTCACAGCCGCAACGACAGCCAACATCGGCGCTAAGACAGGCGATGTGAAACTCACAGGTGTAGCAACGTCGGCAACAGGGACAACACTTGAAACCCTGACAAATGGCGATGTTACAGTAGAAGGCAAACTCGTAACCACCAGCAACACGGGTGACGTAAATGTCAAAGCAACGGAAGGCCAAGTAAGCCTGACCAAAGCTGCAAGCGATACGCAGAACGAAGTCATCAACAGCGGTCACGACGCCTTCATTACGGCAACGGACACCATCGTAGATGGCACACCGGCCGATACGGATGGCAACATCACCATCGCCGGCAACATCACGGCAGCCAACGCCGTCAGCGCCTCGGGCCAGAATGGCGATATGAAAGCCGGCACAGGCACAACACAAAGTATCATCAACGCCGGTACAACTCTGGACCTCAAGACGACAGGCAACGGCAACATCGACGTCATTGGCCAGCTGAACACGAAATCTGGCGATGTCACCGTCAAGACGGAAACAGGCGCTATCAATCTCCATGACAATGGAAAGGCAGATGCTCCGGTCATCAACAGCGGTGCTGCAGCAGACGTAGAATCTACTAAAGCAGGCGACATCGACGTAAACGACAACATCGTCGCAACGTCCAGCGCAACCCTGAAGACGGCACAAGGTCATGTCAACCTCACGGGCAACATGACAGCCAATGGCGGCAACGCCCTGATTCAGGCAGCTGACTCCCAGATTGATGCAGACGATGATGGTAACATCACCGTCAAAGGCAACGTCCTCTCCGCAACGGACGGCGTTACCATTACGACGGACAACGGCGACATCCAAGTCGGCGTAGCAGGAACTCCTAGCGCAGTCCAAGCTGCTAAGGCCCTGGAAATCTCGACCACCGCAGCCGGCGACGTTTCCGTAACAGGTAACCTCACGACCACCGACGCAACAGCCGGTACAGTCAGCGTCAAAGCAACGGAAGGTCAAGTAACTCTGACCAAAGCTGGAACCGACGTCAATGGCAATACTGTAAATGAAGTCATCAACAGCGCTAACCAAGCCACCATCGAAGCTATCGACCAGGCTGGTAAAGGCGACAACAACGAAAATGATGGCAACATCACTATCAACGATGACGTCAAAGCCGCTGACGCACTCCTCATCACGACGGACAACGGCAACATCAAAGCTGGTACGGGTCAAAAGGATATCACCCTCACAGGTGGTACGACCGCAACCGTTCAGACGACCAACGAAGGCGACATCACCACGTTCGGTACTGTAACCTCTGCAACAGGCACAACGGTTCAGACCCTTGAAAAGGGTGGCGACGTAGCCGTAACAGGCAAACTCGTAACTACCGGCGCTGGCGACGTAACTGTCAAAGCAACGGAAGGCCAAGTAACCCTCAACAAAGATAAGAATTCTAATCCGGTCATCACCAGCGGTGCCAACGCCAACGTCACAGCCATCGATTCCGTAAATCCTGATGGTAACGGCGATAGCGTAGAAGGCAACATCACTGTCGACGGCGACATCAACGCCACGAAAGCAGCAACCCTCGAATCCACCAACGGCAACGTAGATCTCACGGGCAACATCAAGGCAAACGGTGGCGCAGCGAAGATCCTCGCTTCTGACAGCCAGGACGTAGCAAAACAAGGCAACATCAACGTCGACGGCAACGTCATGGCAAGCGATCTGCTCCAAATCCAGACCGACCACGGCACCATCACGACCGGCACGGAAAATAACGACAGCCTCCTCACAGCAGGCACAACCGCTTCGATTACGACTGAAGATGGCGACATTACCCTCATCGGCCAGACGACATCGAAGCAAGGCACGACCGTAGCCACCACCAATACAGGCGACATCAGCCTCACAGGTGAACTGGAAACGACAACCGCAGCCGGCAACGTACAAGTCACGACGAAGACCGGTGACATCAGCCTCACCAATAAAGATACTTACGGAAAGACGGCCATCGACAGCCAGGGCGGCGTTCTTGCCCAGACCACGACTGGCAACATCACCGTAAGTGGCGACGTCACAGCCGGCAAGGAAGTCAAAGTCGACGCTGGTAAAGACGGCACAGGTACAGGCTATGTCAAGGTAACCGGCGACGTCACAGCAAAAGGCGGCAATGCACAAATCCAGGCCGCTGACGTAGCAGGCACGAACTACGGCGAAGCAACAACACCGTATGCAGGCGACATCGTCATCACCGGCGACGTCACAGGCTCGCAGACAGCATCCCTGAACGCAGTCAACGGTAACATCAACCTGAAAGGCGATTTGAAGGGTACAAGCGATGACGCTACCATCACCGCCTCCGACGCAGCAAACTCTGATAGCCAAGGCAACATCGTCATCGACGGCGACGTCACAGCTGGCGACGAACTGACCGTTTCCACCGACCACGGCACCATCACGGCCGGCACGGCTACAGACGATAGTGTCCTCAAAGCAGGCGATACGGCGAAAGTCCAGACCGATACAGGCGCCATCAAGGTCCTTGGTCAGGTCACCTCGCCGAACGGCACAACCGTAGCCACGACGACAGAAGGCAACATTGACGTAACCGGCCAGGTCACAACGACTGACGCAGGCGACGTCACCGTCACGACGAAGAGCGGTGCCATCAACCTCACCAGCAAGGAAACGTACGGTGCAGACGCTGTGAAGAGCGGCAAAGACGCCCTCGTCCAGACAGACACCGGTAAGATCACCGTTACAGGCGATGTAACGACTGAAAAAGCTGCTACCATCGAAACGAAGACCAGCGGCGACGTCGACCTGACGGGCGACATCAACGCCGGCACGGATGCTACGGTGAACACCTTGACGCAGGGCAACATCGACCTCGATGGCGATGTAACCAGCGGACAGGCAACCAAGCTCTTTGCTGAAAACGGCTACGTAAACGTAGGTACGGAAACCAATCCGAGCCAGATCGAAGCTGGTACGACAGCTACCTTGGAAACGAACACCGGCAACATCAACCTCTATGGCGATGCTCATTCTCAGAAGGGCACAGCCCTCCAGGCCGATACGCAAGGTGACGTCACCGTTACAGGCGACCTCAGCGCTGATACAGGCGAAGTCAAAGCCTACACCAAAGACGGCAACATCAGCCTCACTGGCGATGCAACGGCAACACAGGATGACGTCCTCCTGCAGTCTGACAACGGCAGTATCGGCGTCACAGGTAACCTGAACGGCGGCACCAGCGTCACAGCCGACGCTACGAACGGCGACGTTGGCATCAACGGCAACGTCGACAGCGGCACAGCCACGACACTCAAAGCCACCAACGGCAGCGTCACCCAGACAGGCGATCACCTCACAGCTGGCACGACACTCACTGCCACCGCTACAGAAGGCTCCGTAACCTTAACGGATACAAATGGAGTCACCTCCAACAACGGCGACATGACCCTCACAGCCAGCGACACTGCAGGCACTGACGAAAATGGCAACATTCTCGTAACCGGTCCGGTCGACGCCAACAACGGTAAGCTGACCGCCACGACAGACAATGGCAACATCGACTTCACCGACACAGTCAACGCCGACAACGACCTCAGCGCTAAGACAGATACAGGCAACATCCACTTCCAGAACAACATCTGGAGCGGCACGAACATCCTGGGCGAAACCACGAAGGAAGGCACCATCACCCTCGACGGCACAGCACAGGCAGGTAAGAACATCGACCTCAAAGCCGATCAGACAGGCTCGATTATCCTCCATAAGGATACGACCTCCGGCCTGGATACGAACCTCGCTACCAACGACGGCAGCGTCCTCTTCCAGGGCACGGACGATAACGCTACGGAAGACGTACACGTTACATCCCAGCAGGGCAACATCACAGTCACGACGACCGGCACAGGCGACATTAAAGATAGCCACAGAGACGCCAACGGCGACCGCGCCTTCCTCGACGCAACCGGCGGCACCATCTCTATTGACCACAGCGGCAAAGGCGACGTAGACCTCTACTCCGTCATTGCTAAGAAGAACGTAGGCGTAGAAGTAAAAGACGGCTACCTCTACATGGATACGGTCAACGGCGAACCGGTAGCCCTCTACGTTCGTAACCCTGAAAAGGGCATGGATGTGAAGAACGCTACCGTAGGTAAGGAACTGGATATCTCCGGTGCTCATATGAACCTGGACAACGTAACACAACGTCCTGGCGACGATGAATTCCTCACCATCAAACCGAATGGCGCCAGCGATGACCAGCCGATTGAACAACTGGACATCAACAACCTGCGCACCAACACCGGTGCTCACGTAACGCACCTCTGGCTGCGCGATGGCTCCATCAAAGCAACAAAAGGCAAGCTCTATCTCGATAAAGTCTACATCCTCGACAAAGCATAATTCAGCAACGGCACAACCGACGTCAACGTCTTCGGTACGACACCGATCCCCGATCCGGACGTCGACAGCACGTACTGGAACAACACGGACCTCAACGATCCGGGCACACAGATGCCGGCTTGGATGGACGACAACAACAAGAACGGCCGCGACGGCGAATGGATGCACATATACTTCGACGCACAAGGCAACACAACGCACACCAGCGGCAACCTGGTACATCAAGATCCTGACACGTACGTATACAACCAGCGCTTCCCGCTCGACACCGTCAGCGTCATGACCATGGCACCGGGCTTCGTAAACTCCTGGACAGGCTCGTCCTACCAGAACCTGCTCATGGAAGTCCGCAGCAGCAACCAGACACTGGAACACGCCATTACGGACCAGATCAAATACGACCTGCCAGAACTCAACGGCGCAACGAACGGCACCACGACAGATACCCTCAACGGTACCATCAACGGCGCACTGAACAACGGACAATTCATCATCATCGATGAAGACAGTCAGGACGACGATCAGGATAAGGAGGTGAAATAAATGAACGCAAAAGCAGAAAAATTTCAAGCCTATTTGAAAAATGCAAAACTGCAGGACTTCACGCCTGAGGAAATCGTAGACGACCCCTTAGAAGCAGTCGTCTTCCGCTCCCACCTGGCACTCGAGGAAGCAAGACTCCCGGTCCTCGTAATCTGGGACACCAGCATCTACGGGATCATCCGCATCCTAGTCATGTCGGAAGCAACAGCCCACACCAGAGCAACTACCCTGGGCAAGCAAATGAATGCATACAACCAGAAATACAAAGCATTCAAGTACTACCTCGACGGAGAAGGGAACCTCGTTCTCGATGTATCCCTCCTTTGCCGCGGCGATGAGAGCGACGGCGACATGGTCTACGCCATGTTCCGCACCCTCGACACGCACCTGCAAGAAGCATACCCTGTCTGGAAAAAACTTTGTAAGAAATAAATTGAAAAGACAGGAATAAGAAAACTCCCAACCTGGAAACAGGTTGGGAGTTTTTGCATTGCTTTCCCTGTATAATGGCCTTCCCTGGAGGGAAGGTGGCATCGTAGATGACGGAAGCGTAATGTGCCTGTGTGCACATTACGCCGATACCACTGCCTGATTAATCAGGCAGCCAATTAGTGGTAATGATGTGGATACCATAAAAATATTGGTTTTTGCAGGTACCCTCTATCCCCGCTTCGCGGTACTTTCTCCTACAAGGAGAAAGCAATTGCTCCATAAATCTTAAAAAACATGGCTTTTGTATAAAAACAGATATTATTTAAATATATATGAAACGATGGCTTTCCCAGAGGGGAAAGTACCGGGAGCGAAGCGATACCGGGGATAGAGAGATTGCATAAATATAATTTTAGTAGGTACCCTCTATCGACCGCGGACGGGGCCGCGCCCACTTTCTCCCAGCAGGGAGAAAGCCATTCACTACCATCCCAAAACATTAAAACAAAATGAGAAAATGAACCCGTCCTAAAACTTACATAAAAATCCGATTAAAATCCTTGCCAATCCACCAATCCTCCCTTATGGTGACACTATATACCAAATCCATAACCACCCAGCATAAAGGAGGAGAACCATGCCAAATGAAAAGGTCAGCAAGGAAATCATGCACAAACGCGCTCAAAAACTGCGCCGGGAAATGACCGACGCCGAACGCCACCTCTGGTACGACTGCCTCTGCACCTTCAAACCCAAATTCCGGAGGCAATACGTCATCGACACCTTCATCGTCGACTTTTATTGCCCCGTAGCCAAACTAGCCATAGAACTAGACGGCAGCCAACACTACACCGACCTGGGCCTGCGCTACGACGCCTGGAGAACAAGCAAACTAGGAGAAAA
>ERZ772871.1515-NODE-1515-length-10375-cov-3.61298_pt1 | contig 10375 bp, 9 predicted proteins | sample MGYA00511899_ERZ772871 | MGnify/ENA primary metagenome ERZ772871 (study PRJEB29015, sample SAMEA2737693) | human gut metagenome | biome: human gut; feature: human-associated habitat; material: faeces | place: China | collected 2012 ... | reverse complement strand
TCTCCGGAAAAATTGCAAGAGGATATTTTGACTTTTTTGCACTTTTTTCTGGAAAGTCCTTCTCTCCGCCCCGGAAAACGAACAAACCCGGCAGAAAACTCTGCCGGGCCGTTTCTGATTCCTCCAGCCTCACCTGGGAATGGGCGTTCCGGCTCCCGCAGGACAGCTGCTTTCCGCAAAAGCAGCTGTCAGAGCCAGAGCTCCAGGACAAGGCTTATCTGCATCGCATCCGAAAGACACGATGAAACAAATTTACTGGACAAAGTAGATGCCGTCGGCACCCTCCACATCCGAGATGGCGACCATGAGCAGCTCGCCCTCGTCCGTCCAGGTAAAGATGCAGGCGTAGCGCAGCTCCTCGCCGTTGTAGTCGAAGATGACGCCCACGCTGCCGTCGTCAAGATACTGGTAAGTGCCGTTCAGCGTGCCGCCGCCCTGGATCATCTTTGCGCCGCCTGCGGCGTCAAAGGTGAACTGCAGCGTACCGCCGTATGCCGCCAGAGACTCGTCCATCTCGGCCTGAGTCATCTCGCCGCCGTCGATGTAACCGCCGGCAAACGACCAGACCGTGTTGCTCATGTCCGGCGTGTCTGCCTGCGGAAGCTCCCACAAAGAGTTTTCCTCTTCCAGCACAGCTGCCGTAGGGGCCGCATCCACAGAGATGGCCGGCGCGGCCAGCACCGGTGTCGAAAGCGAGGCCAGAAGTGCCGCGCTGAGTGCAAGAGAAGTGATACGTTTCATAAAACTTTTCCTCCTTGTGCGATATTCGGAGCGCACATTTTGTCTGGTTCCAGTATACTCTTTTCTGCCCCTGCGGCGGGCAGTTTGACACGATTCGCCCCGAAACTGCGCTCAATCGACCCGGCTCACAGGGAAACACGGAGGATGAATCTGCCGTCCTGCACCGAGAAATCCGAAAGCCCTTTATATTTTTCCACGATAGCGCAGATGCTGCGCACACCGATGCCGTGTCCTTCGGCGTGGGTCACCGGCAGGCCGTTTTCAAACTGTATCCCCTCCGGACAGGGATTGACGAACTGCAAAAAGAGATGCCCGTTCTTTTCCCGGGCAGTAACTTCAATGTATGCAGGGTCATTCTCCGCTTTCATCCTGCGGCAGGCCCGGAGCGCATTTTCCAGCGCATTGGAGAGCAGCACGCAGAGGTCTGTCTCGGCCACCGAGATAAGCTGCGGGATATGAGCCTGAATGTTGAGCGGCACACCGCAGCTCTCCGCCCGGCCTGCAAAGGACGAGAAGATAAGGTTCGCAGCCTCGTTCTCGCAGTAGGTCGTCACCTTGCTGGCCTCTATCTCGGAGCAGATGCTCTGGATGTACTCCTGCGCCTGCTCTCCCCTGCCGTTCTCGATGCAGGCGGAGATGTATTGCAGATGGTGGCGCAGGTCGTGGCGGTAGGCGCGGGTCTGCTGCTGGGAGGTGCGCAGAGCCTCGATCTCCCGCACCGCCTGGCCGACCTGCAATTTGAGGTTGTTCCGGGTCTGTTCCAGCTGGCCGCGGGTGCGCTCCTCTGCCGAGACCCGGAGGACAAAGACGATATACGCCACGCTACACACGAAGGGCATGAATTCCACCGCCGCCTGATTGCCCTGGGCGAGAAGATTGGTGTAGATGCGGGTCACATAATCGAAAAGGTAGCCTGCCAGCGGCACTACCCCGAACAGAAGCTGCATCGAGCGCGGATACCGGGCAAAGCTGCGGGCCGCCGGGGCAACATAGCGCAGCAATACCGCCAGCAGCGGCAGCGTGACCACAATCTCAACGGCGGGCTGCAGCCAGTCGATGCCCGGCACCATCGCAATGATCAGCAGTGCCACCCAGCGCCGGAGCTGACAGCACAGGTATGCCGCCAGCACCGAGATGGTGGGCCAGAGCCATTTTCCGCTGAGGACGCTGAGGATGATGGCAAGCGGCAGATGGGTGATAAGCGGATACATCTCCTGCATCGCCGTCCAGCTATCCATATAAGTAATGAGCGCCTGCATCAAGAGCATGGCTGCTGAGCCGACCGCCAATATGATGCAGTTCTTCTTCGTCCAGTGGATGTCGCAGAACGCCGCCGAGAGTGCGATGCCAAAGAGCGCCACGGCAGCGCCGTTTGGTACAGTAAGAGCGTTCACTACATGACCACCTGCTTTCGGTCAAAAATATAGCTCAGGTAGTGGTCCTTCGTTTCCGAATACTTCCCATGGGGCAGCGGCACCACGGCTCCGTCCTGCATCGTGATGGAGCGGGCTGCGATGTTGGCGATATACTCCATATTGATAAGAAAGGAGCGGTGGGGACGGAGGAAATTCGGGTATTCCACGAGCTGGTCGCAGAGGTCGTCCAGCCGGCCCATGCTTTCCAGCACGACGCCGTTGTTCAGGTGAAACGTGAGCGTCCGCCCCATCACCTCGCAGTAGACCAGCTCTTCCAGCTCCAGGCGGACAATGCCGCTCTTGCTCCGGAGGATGAGGCTGTGCTTCTGCTCCCTGGTGCAGGCCGCACAGGCCGAGTCCATCAGGCGGAAAAAGTCCTCTCTCCGGATGGGCTTGAGCTGGTAATACCATGCATCCACCGCGTAGGATTCCACCGCAAACTCCGTGCTTGAAGTAAGGAAGATGATCTTCACATTCGAGTCATATTCCCGTATCTCCCGGGCCGCAGCCATCCCGTTTTCGCCCGGCATCAGGACATCCAGCAGGATGATGTCGAAGCGCGTTCCCTTCTCCACCTCCGCCATCAGCTCGACCGGGCTTTGATAAGACGTATGGGCAAAGTCCTGCCCGCGGTCAGCAGCATATTCTTCCAGCAGAGCTTCCAGCCATCTGGTCTCTTGGGTCTCGTCGTCACAAAATGCGATCTTCAGCATAAGGGGATCTATCCATTCCCTTCTTTGTTTATTCTCTTCTATAGTATAGAGATTCTTGCTTTTTTCGTCAAGTTGTGATGGCAGTCCTCTTGGCTGATCGCTTGCCGCCTGCGGGCGGCCGTGCTGATCCGCCAACGATCCCTTTTGCACAGAAAACGAGCCTCCTGCATTGGAAAATCGATGCAGGAGGCTCGTTATTACCATATTATGAGGGAACCGTAATTTATAATTTCGCACCCGGCAATCAATGAAACATGCCACAGGAAAATGACGCAGAAAAATATTCTTTTCAACCCGCCTGCTGCCGCTTATCCAGCCGCATCTTATCCGCGATCATCGCGATGAACTCCGAGTTGGTCGGTTTGCCGCGCAGATTGTGGATGGTGTAGCCGAAGTAGCTGTTCAGGGTATCCACATCGCCACGATCCCATGCCACCTCGATGGCGTGGCGGATGGCCCGCTCTACCCGGCTGGCGGTGGTGCCGTTTTTCTTGGCGATCTCCGGGTACAGGCGCTTGGTGACGGCGTTGATGTACTCCGGCTCGTTCATGGTGAGCAGGATGGCATCCCGCAGGAACTGGTAGCCTTTGATGTGGGCAGGGACGCCGATCTGATGCAGAATGTCCGTGACCTTCAGCTCGTCGCTGTCCACGCTGGCCGTGATAAGCCGCTTCTGGTGGCCGTGGGCGACTTTGAGCACCCGGCTGGCAAGGACATTCTCGTCGAAGGGTTTGACAAAGTAGTAGGCGAAGCCCTCATCCAGCAGCTCCTGGACCATTTCCTCGCTCTGGAAGGCGCCGGTGACGAAAAATGTGGTGTGCGTTTCGCCGGCAGCGACATATTTCTGCTTGACGGCCAGAGCATCCAGCCCGGGCATGAAGGCATCCAGCAAAACCACCTGCGGCCGCACCGCAAGCATCTTCTGCAAAATCTGAAGGCCGTCTTTTTCCACGACGGTCACTTCTACGCCTTTTTGCTCCAGCGCCTCTCGGCAGGCTGCCGTAACATCCGCACTGGTATCCGACATCAAAAATCTTACTTTATCCATCGTACTATCCTCCAATGTGTGCAGTTCCCTTTACGGTCTAGATTTTACCATATTTTACCATGGATTGCAACAGGAAATTTTTACATTTTCTGGAATTTTCATAAAAATCTTCTTATTCATTCTGCGATCTGCGCTTCGGCACCGTTTTGAACGGCGTTTTTTGCCTGTTCGAGCATCGTCTGGGCGAAAATCCCGTAGCCTCGGGTGGGGTCATTGACCAGAACATGGGTCACAGCACCCACGAGGCGCCCATTTTGGAGGATGGGGCTTCCGCTCATGCCCTGCACGATGCCGCCGGTCGCAGACAGAAGCGAAGGGTCGGTCACCCGGATGACCAGATTCCGGCGGGGGTCGGCGTCGCTGACCCGCTCGATCTGGATGCGGTATGCGCGGGGCGTTTCCCCCTCGATGGTGGCCCATATCTCAGCGGGGCCGGTGACGACTTCCTGCGCGAACGCGATCTCCCGCAGCTGGCCCGAGAAGTGGGTGCGCGTCGTGCCGTAGACGCCGTTCTCGCCGTTGATACGGATGGTGCCGATGGCGTGGGCGCTCAGGAAATGGCCCTTTAGCTCACCGGGACTTCCGGCCGTTCCGGCACTGCAGCCGGTTATCTCGCAGGGAACGATCTCGCCGCTGCGCAGGGCGACGCTTTCGCCGGTGTCGCTGTCGCTGATGGGGTGGCCCAGTCCCGCAAATACGCCGAGCTCCTCGTCGGCGAAGGTCAGTGTACCCACACCGGCGGAGGAGTCCCGCACCCACATTCCGGCCCGCCACTGCCCGGCGGCACCGTCCCACACCGGGGTCAGGGTAGTCAGCTTCTGCTCACCGCTGCGGATATACACGACCTCCACGGACTGCCCCTCGGCAGCGTCCAGGGCTTCCTTTACGGCGTCATTGCTCTCGGTGCGGGTCTGCCCGATGCAGATGACCCGGTCGCCGAGGCGAAGCCCGGCCTCCTTGGCGGGATTCGATGTCCCGCCGTCAGCCTGCCCGATCTCCGAAAATCCCACGATGAGCGCTCCTTCGGAGAACATCTTGACACCGAACGGTGTACCGCAGACGGTCACTCTGGGCCGCTCTGTCACCACCGCCCGGATGGTCTTGATGGGGAGCCACCCGCCCAGCGTCAGCGTCGTCTGGTAGCTGCCCACCGCCCGGGTGCTGGCGACATTCCGGCTCCCATGGCCGCGCTGCGGCTCGACCCATGCAAAGCGGGGAAGATATAAGGCTTGCCCCGGCTCCAGATAGACCCGGTCCGGCAGACAGCTGTACAACCAGCCCAAAGCTGCCGCAAGAGCCAGCAGCAGATATGCCGCCGCAAGCTTTGCCCGCTGCATTCTCTTCACGCCCATGGCCTCCCTCGCTGTTTTTGGGGTTATTATGCGGACGCAGAGAGGGAATTATCCTTCGGCAGTTGACTTTTGCGGCGAATCTTGCTACTATAAATAAAGTTTCCGTGCGGGAGTGGCGGAATGGCAGACGCGCTGGTTTTAGGCACCAGTTCCAACGGAGTGAGGGTTCGACCCCCTTCTCCCGCATAAAAAACGACCTCAAGCTCAGGCTTGGGGTCGTTTTTTATCTTGCGGAGAAGAGGGGTCGAACAGCACGGCCGCCCGACGGTTCGTACCATGTGATATGGACAAATAATCCCCTTGATGAATCAGGCCGCTGTCTCTGTTTTACGGAGACGGTGGCCTGATTCATTATTTTTGACTACTTTTTGTCCCGGGGGATCCCCGGAAAAATCCTGCTATGACCTACTTTTTCTGACTACGATCCTGACTACAAAGTACCCGGCAAAAGCAGACAATATCACGCAGTATCTGGCAGTATCCGATAAACGCAGATAACAAAAAATCCACGAAATATCGACTTTTCATCGACATTCCGCGGATATCTTCTGGTGCGAGGGAGGGGATTTGAACCCCCAAGGATAAACCACACGCACCTCAAACGTGCGCGTCTGCCAGTTCCGCCACCCTCGCATATGAAGTTTTGATGCAATCTTGATTTCTCTCGGCCTTGAGGTCTAAGCCGTATCGCTGACTGCTCAAGTATAATACCATACTCCCCCGGCGATGTCAAGCATTTTCATAGATTTTTTTGCCATTCATATCTTGTAAATGGAGTTTCCGTGCAGAAATAACTTAAGAAGGAGGTTTTTGGAAATGACTTTTTTCAAATCCAGCAAACATCAAAGATTGTTGTGGAGCCTTTTGCTGCTTTCTGTCGGGGCGGCGGCGGGGTTCGGACTGGGGATATTCTGCGGGGCAGAGCCGCCCATAGGCTGCCGGGAGAGCGACCTGACCCCGGTGCCGGACGAAAGCTTCGTCTCCCCTGCCTCGGCGTCCTCCGTAGAAACGTCCCCGGAGCCGGAGCCGATGCCCGAGAAGTGGGTCTGTCTGACCTTCGACGACGGCCCCAGCAAGACGACACCGGACGTTCTGTCCGCGCTGAACCGTGCCGGGGTAAAGGCGACCTTCTTTGTAGTCGCCACCGGCAACAACGACAAATATCTTCCCCTCATCTCTGAGGCTGCTGCCGCCGGACATCAGATCGCGCTCCACTCCGCCTCCCACGAGTACAGCGACATCTACCAGAGCGCGGACGCTTACTGGAAGGACATCGACCTGTTAAAGGAACGCCTCTCCCCTTACGTCCGGGCCGACGGCCTGCGGTATCTGCGTTTCCCGGGCGGCAGTACCAACACCGTGAGCCGCCGCTACGGCGGGCGCGGGCTGATGCAGCAGCTCAAAGAAGAAGTCACTGCGAAAGGCTACGCCTATGTAGACTGGAACGTCTGCGCCGAGGACGCCGTGGGCGGCAAGCCCAGTGCAGGCACCATCTTCCGCAACATCGTGCGGGAGACCGGCGAGCAGACCCAGTGCATCGTGCTGATGCACGACTCGGCCACCACCCGCACCACTGCCGAAGCCCTGCCCGACATCATCCAGTGGTACAAGGACAACGGCTTCGCCTTCCTTACCGTAGAGCAGGCCGTCCCCCTGCCCACGACATAGCAAAAAGCCCCGGAGGGCCTGCCAGACGGCAGACTTTCCGGGGCTTTGGTGCGTAGGAGCAGCTTACTCAGCGGCCTGATTGAACAGGATGAAGGCACGATAAGCCATGTACAGGTCGGTCTTGTGGATGACCTCGAAGGGAGAGTGCATGGACAGCACAGGCACACCGATGTCGATGACGGGGATGCCGCGGTTGGCAACATACTTTGCGATGGTGCCGCCGCCGCCCAGGTCGAGGCGGCCCAGCTCACCGATCTGCCATGCAACGTCGTCGGCGTCCATCATGCGGGTGACATAGCCCACCAGCTCGGCAGAAGCGTCGTTTGCAGCGCTCTTGCCGCGGCTGCCGGTGTACTTGAACAGCGCGATGCCGCGGCCTGCATAGGTGCCGTTCATCGGCTCGAAAGCGCTGGCCCAGCTCGGGTCATAAGCAGCGGTGACATCGGCGGACAGGCAGACACTGTTGCGGAATGCAATGATGTCGTCCTGACCGGCGGTGCGGCAGAGCTCCTGCATGAAGTGGAAGACGTACATGCTCTGCATACCGGTGACGCCGTCAGAGCCGATCTCTTCCTTATCGGTCAGGACGCAGACGGTGGTGAAGGCGGGATTCCTGGTGGCGATCTCGGCCATCAGAGCGGGATATGCATCGACGCGGTCATCGTGGCCGTAGCCGCCGATCATGGAGCGGTCGAAGCCGACGTCGCGGGACTTATAAGCGGGGACGATCTCGATTTCAGCGCGTGCAAAATCCTTCTCGGTGATGCCGTACTTCTCGTTGAGGAGGATCATGGTGTTCAGCTTGACAGCTTCCTTCACTTCCTTGTCGTCCACAGCGTCGGAGCCGATGAGGATGTTCAGCTCCTCGGCGCGGATGCCGTCGCTCAGCTTGCGCTCGCTCTGCTCAGCGCTCAGATGGGGCAGCAGGTCGGTGATGCAGAACACGGGGTCGTTCTCGTCCTCGCCCACGTTCACAGAGACGGTGGTGCCGTCAGCGCGGGAGAACACGCCGTGGATGGCCAGCGGCATAGTACCCCACTGATACTTGCGGATGCCGCCGTAGTAGTGGGTCTTGAAGTAGCTGAAGTGGTCAGACTCGTACAGCGGGGTCGGGCGCAGGTCCAGACGGGGGCTGTCGGTGTGAGCGATGACCAGACGGAAGCCGTCCTCGAAGCTGCGGGTGCCGATGGTGGAAGCCACGATGGCCTTGCCCAGCTGGCTGAAATAGACCTTGTCGCCGGGGGCGTAGGTCTTCTTCGGGTCGAACTGCTGGTAGCCTGCGTCCTTGAGCATCTGCTCGCTCTCAGCGGCCACCTCACGCTCGGTCTTGCCTGCGTCGAGGAATTTCTTGTAGCCCTCAGCGAATGCGTGGGCCTCCTGCTTGACGGCGGCGGACTTGTCGCCGACGTAAGCGGGCTTAAACAGCAGCTTTTCAGCCAGCTGCTGGTTCGGAGTTTTTTCTGCCATAGGATCTCTCCTGCCTTTCTGTTTTCTTACATTTGTTATCTATCAAAGACCCGCAGGTTTTTGGCCTGTCGGTTCTTCTTCATTGGTTGAGATTCAGCCGCCGTAGAGCCGGGTATAGACGGCGTAGCTGGCGGTTATCTTTTCGACGTAATGGTGCATCTGGTTATAGGGGAAGCCTTTCAGGGTCTGCCCGTCGGAGGAATGCTCTTCCATCCGCAGCAGATTATCTACTGTCCCCCATCCGCTGTGGTAGGCGGCGGCAGCGGTAGCCACATCGCCGCCGTACCGCTCCATGCAGAGATGGATGTAGTAGCAGCCGAAGCGGATGCTGACATCAGGGTCGTAGAGTTCATCGAAGGTCAGGTTCTCATCCGGCGCAATTTTGCTGCGCAGCCAGATAAAGGTCTCCTCGGTCATCTGCATCAGCCCCCGGGCCTCCACGCTGGAAGTGGCGGCGGGGTCGAAGCCGCTCTCCGTGCGGATGAACGCATAGACCAGCAGCGGGTCGAGCTCGTATTCTGCGGCCCACTGCTCCACCTGCCGGCTATATTTGCGGGGGTAGAGCAGCCGGTCGGCCTCCCGGGCGAGGGGCGGCAGAGCCATCAGGAGCACTGCCGCGATGCAGACCAGCACCACCAGTCTGCGCAGCAGTCGGAACAGCGTTTTCAATCGCGGCCTCCCTCCCCGATGAGAGCGTCACAGAGCTCGTTTGCTGCCTTCGCCAGCGCCTCACGGGTGGAGGTGTTGGGCAGGATGTAGTCTGCCCTGGCGGTCAGCACAGCCTCCGGCGTCTGGGCGTTGAGGCGGCGGGCGGCCATCTCGGGCGAGATGCCGTCCCGGGCCGCAATGCGCTCCACGCTGACTTCAAACGGTGCCGTGACCACGCAGAGCTTGTCGCACTCGGCCTCTGCCGCCGTGCCGATGATGACCGCGCCGTCCAGCACAAAGAGCTTTGCCCCCGCCTGCTGCGCGGCCTGTTTGGCGGCGCGGATGCGGCGGACGATCTCCGGGTGGGTCAGCGCGTCGAGCGCAACTTTCCCCTCGGGCGTTGCAAAGGCGCGGTCGGCCAGCAGGCGGCGGTCAAGGATGCCGTCTTCCTTTATAATATCTGCCCCGAAGCGCTCAGCCAGCCGGGGCAGCAGCGGCGAACCCGGAAGCAGGATCTCGCGGGAGAGCTGGTCGGCGTCTGCCAGCGGGATGCCCCGGGCCGCGAACACCGCCGTGACCGTCGATTTGCCGCAGCCGCTGCGGCCGGTGATGCCCAGCGTCATCATAGCTTTATCACCCGGAACGCGGCCGCGCGGATGAGGCGGTTATAGACGGCCATGGACAGGCCGTCTTTCTGGGGGCAGCGGGCGTAGACCACCGCATCGCCCTGCTCATCCAGCGCACGCAGGGAGCGGAAGATGTGCTTTGCCTGGTCGGCTCCGTCGCCCTCCCGGCCATACTCCACACAGGGTACGCCCAGCTTTTCGGCCTCGCCGGTAAAGCAGAGGCAGCTGGGGTTCTCGGCGGCGTGGGCATCCACATAGTCTTTGAACTGCTCGAAGGTGCCGTCCAGAAGGGTCACATCCGCCTTGGGGGCGTAGTGCTTATACTTCATGCCGGGGCTGCGGACGACCGCGCCCTCCGGCAGCTTCTCGAGGATGGCCTTGGAGACTTCCACTTCCTCGCCCAGCGCACGCTCGAGGTCTTCCAGCGTGATGTGACCGGGACGGAAGAGGGTGGGCTTTTCGCCCACCACCGACACGACGGTGGACTCCACGCCCCAGTCGCACTCGCCGCCGTCCAGAATGAGGGGCAGGCGGCCATCCATATCGGTAAAGACGTCCTGTGCGTTGGTGGGGCTGGGCTTGCCGGAGAGGTTGGCCGACGGGGCCGCAAAGGCGCAGCCGCTGGCCTCAATGACAGCCCGTGCCACCGGGTGGCTGGGCATCCGGATGCCCACGGTGTCCAGACCGGCACAGCACT
>ERZ772871.1513-NODE-1513-length-10385-cov-2.39526_pt1 | contig 10385 bp, 9 predicted proteins | sample MGYA00511899_ERZ772871 | MGnify/ENA primary metagenome ERZ772871 (study PRJEB29015, sample SAMEA2737693) | human gut metagenome | biome: human gut; feature: human-associated habitat; material: faeces | place: China | collected 2012 ... | reverse complement strand
TGGCTCTTGGGCCGCTTCATAGCGTAATCCCAAGGATCCTTGCGGATGAAGCCGTCCGAGAAGGGAATGAAGACGGAAACGATAGCCGAAATACCTAAGAGATAGATAAACCAGCAATAGGGCAATACCTGGAGCGGCGAGACAAGACCGCCGGCAAAGCTGGTCAAAATCAGCATCTGTGCCCCATAGGGGATGAGTCCCTGGAAGATAGACGAAAAGGTACTCAAGAGCGCTGCGCTGCGGCGGGGATCGACGTGGAAGGGGTAGCAAATGCGCTTGGCCACTTCGCCGTTGATGATGATCGAAACCGTGTTGTTAGCCGTTGCCAGGTCCGTAATAGAAACCAGTGCGGAAATCCCCAGCTCGGCCGAATTCTTCCCTTTGATAAACTTCTGGATATTGACCAGGAGGAAGGAAATGCCGCCGGCCTTATTGACCATGGCAGCCAGGCCGCCTGTAATGAGGGAGAGGAAGAAAATATCCGTCATCCCCAGGAAGCCCTGGTACACAGCCTGGGCAAAGGTCAGGATGGACAAGTCACCATAGACGATGCCGATACCACCGGCCAGGAGGATGCCGCCAAGAGGACGAGGAAGACATTGGCACCGGCTACGGCCGTGACGAGGACGACGATATAGGGCAATACCTTAACCAGTGTAAAGGGATGTTCCCCTGTGCTGACTGCCGTTTCCGAACCGCCAAAGAAAATCAACAGGATGACCGTCAGAATAGCCGGGACCAGGGTCAGCCAGAAGTTCAGGCGGAACTTATCCTTCATGGCACAGCCCTGCGTGCGCGTAGAAGCAATGGTCGTATCGGAAATGATGGACAAATTGTCACCCAGCATGATACCGCCCATGACGCAGCCCATCATGAGAGGCATCGAAATGCCGGCCTTTTCGGCGACGGCAATGGCAATGGGGCCAACCGCTGCGGCACTGCCTACAGAGGTGCCCGTAGCCGTAGCGATGAAGCCGGAAATGACGAATACGCCGGCTGCCAAATATTCAGGCGGAATATACGTAAGGCCCAGATTGACCGTCGAGTCGATGCCGCCCATGGCCTTACACGTAGCGGCAAAGCCACCAGCTAAGAGGTAAATGACGCACATGATGATGATATTGGAATCACCACAGCCGCGTACAAAGGTTTCAAACTTTTCTTCAAAGGATCCCCGGATGAGGATAAAGGCCGCTATGGCGCCGATGGCTGCCGCCAAAGGAGCCGGGAACTGATAAAAGGCCATTTCCATACCGCTCATATCTAGAATAATGCCGCTGCCCAAATAGACTATGACAAATACCAGGAACGGAACCAAAGCCAGTCCGTTCGGTTTTACTACCTGACTTGCCTGGGGCGTATTGGCGGCAGGTTCCTGTTGCACTCCTTTTTCTTCGTCCATTCTCTCTTTCTCCTTTCGTACAATACAAAAAAACTGTTGATTTAGAGTACACAATATAAGGAATTTCAATTGGCGCCGTGTCTCATTTCCTCATATTTTTTCGACAGAAAAATAGTATCCTATTATAGCATATATTCATTTTTAAAGGTATGCCTTGCTTTTCCATCTTCTTTATAACGGTTATTACTTAGTAACATGCCGTCAATACTTTATATTTTTTCGATACGTCAACTTATGTGTTTATTTTACTATATTGTATAACGACTGTATAATACATGTTTTCTCTGTATATTCATAGTTTATAACTATGAATATACTACATGGTGAAATTGCAGCCAGTGAATGGTTTGTGTTTTCTTTCCTCTCAGAATACACAAAGGCCGATCCCGGAGGAGCGGCCTTTGTGTTTGTATTGGCGATGGTATATATGGAGGCTTATTGAATCAGGTCCAGAGCCTGTTTGAGGTCGGCAATGATATCTTCTGCGTTTTCGAGACCGACAGACAGGCGTACGAGACCTTCGCTGATGCCGGCAGCTTTCAGTTCTTCCGGCGTATACGTGGAGTGAGTCATGGAGGCAGCGTGTTCGATCAGCGTTTCGGCATCGCCCAGGGATACGGCAAGGCTGCACAGCTTGACGTTATTCATGACGACGGCGCCTTCTTCTTTGCCGCCCTTCAGTTCAAAGGAAATCATGCCGCCAGGCAGGCGCATTTGTTTCTTTGCCAGTTCATACTGAGGGAAGCTCTTCAGGCCGGGATAGTACACTTTTTCTACAGCCGGATGACCTTCAAGGAATTCGGCCACCTGCATAGCGTTAGCCGAATGTTTTTCCATGCGCAAAGCCAGTGTCTTCATGCCGCGGGCTATGAGGAAGGCATCAAACGGGCTGAGGACGGAACCGGTCATATCCTTAATGCCAAAGAGGCGGACGTTGTTGATATATTCTTGCGAGCCTGCGACGAAGCCGGCAATGACGTCACCATGGCCGTTGAGGTATTTCGTAGCCGAATGGACGACGATGTCGGCACCGAGGGACAAGGGCTGCTGGATGTAGGGCGAGCAGAACGTGTTATCGACGACGACCTTGATATCGCCACTGGCATGGGCAATCTTGCTGATGCCTTCAATATCGGAAATCTTCAGCGTCGGGTTGGCCGGCGTTTCCAAATAGACGACGCGTGTATTCGGTTTGATAGCCTGTTTCACGGCGTCCAGGTCCGTAATATCGACGAAGGATACGTCTACGCCATAGCGGCTCAGACCGTGGTTCAAGAGGGCAAAGGTGCAGCCATATAAGGTATCGCTGGCTACGACATGACCGCCTGCGTGAAGCAGCGTCCACAAAGCAGAAGCGATAGCGCCCATACCGGACGCTGCGGAGCAAGCAGCTTCGGCGCCTTCGAGGAGGGCTACCTTTTCTTCTACCTGCGTATCCGACGGGTTACCCAAGCGAGAATAAATATACCCTGGTTCCTTCAAGGCAAAGCGGTTGCCGCCCTGTTCGGCCGAATCAAAAATAAACGTAGACGACTGATAGATCGGATTCGTCAAGGCGCCAAATTCGTTTTTCATAGCGCCGCCGTGAATGGCCTTCGTAGCAAATCCCATCTGTTTCAGTAATTCCTTTTCCATATTACTCTCCTCCATTTCTGCGCATCATATAGAAAATAGATATATAATGCATGACATAAAAAGTAGTTGTTTTCCCTAGGATACGCTGTATCCCTTCATTGCCTACAGTGTATCACAGGCCATTCCCGTTGTATAATACATTTTTTCTCTCATTTTACATAGTATATAACCATATAAATTTCCCGACTGGTAAATACTGTCTCTGTTACAATCCGTCGCCTACACAGACCGGCCACCGGCACCTCAGAGCCTGCTGCCCAGCCGGCTCTACTGTGCCCCGCACGGATACCATAACCGTTTTCTTTGCATAGTATTGCAGGAAAGCAACTATTTCAGTCATAAAAAAGCAGCTCCTCCGGCGTGCGAAGGAGCTGCTTCCTGTTCGTTTCTAAATGGCGTAATAGATGTAGAGGCCGTTCTTTTCTTCCTGTTCCAAGCGGCCGTGATGGAGCAGGTATTCCACGTGCGATAAGGTTTCCCCCATGGCAAACCACTTCTGCGTCGGCGGGAATTCCGGCCATTTCTTGCCCCGCATGGACCACGTCAGGTGCGGTGCCAGTTCAAAGGCCGTCGCGCCGGGGTGATCCTTAGCCGCCTGCCAAAGCTCCTGCAGGCGGTTGGCGTGATGGGCCTTTATGGCATCTACCCGTTCTTTTAAGGCGCTGCTCGCCTTGCGGTGTCCCGGCAGGACCAGCCGGGCCGGCAGATCACGTACCTTGTCGAGGCTGTGCAGGTAGCACGCCAAGGCGTCCGGCAGGTTCTGCCAGCGCTGGATATTCGGCGTAATATCAAAGAGGACGTGGTCGCTCGAAACGAGCAGTCCTTCTTTGGGCAGCCAGAGGCAGGACAGGCCTTTCGTGTGGCCCGGCGTGTGGATCACCTGGAAATCCACACCGGCCAAGGTGACGACATCGCCGTCGCCTACGGGGTGGATGGAAAAACTCGGGTCCGGCGAAAACTTGCGGGCCTGGTTGGAAAACTGCTTTTCAATATCCTCCGGCGGCATGCCCTCTTTCATAAAAAGCTGTTCTGTATACTTCCACGTCCGTCCGTCTAAGGCCGAATCGACGAGATATTGATAGTCGTCGCCGTTCATGTAGACCTGGCAGCCCTGGCCTGCAAAATCGCCTACGAGGCCTGTATGGTCGGCGTGCAAATGGGTCAAAAACAAATCAGTCCGCGCCAGGTCGACCTGCAGCTGGGAAAGGCCGGAAAAGAGAGCTTCCCGGCATTCTTCCCGATTAAAGCCCGTGTCGATGACGAGCCAGCGGTCGCTGCCGCACACGACATAGGAATTCAAGTACCGCAGGGGGTTATCCGGCAAGGGTACTTCTATTCGATACATAAGGGGAGAGTCCCACATTTTTTCAATCACAGTACGCGCTCCTTCCAATACCTACCTGTGCAGACAGAAGCTGCACGTAACTAGTATACACGCAGATGCAGCCAGCGTCCAGGTACGGCAAAAAACCTCCCCGCCGGAGCCATCCGGCAGAGAGGTTTTTATAACATATATTTATATCATATTCTATATTGTAGGGTTTATTCGCTACGTTTTTTCTTATGCGGATTAAAACGGTTCATCCCCACATCTACACCTAGCTTTAAACAGCCTATAATGGCATCTGCCGCATCTTTAATCCCCTTTTCATAGTCGGGTACCAGCTCCGGCGGAAAAGGCGTTAAAACGTGATCTATGACGTCGCGGTGTGGCAAGGGCCGGCCAATCCCTACGCGGAAGCGGATAAATTGGTCGCAGCCATTGGCCAGGAGGCTCTTGATGCCGTTATGGCCACCGGCGCTGCCGTTCGTACGGATACGCAGACGGCCTACGGGCAGATCCATATCGTCGTAAATGACATAGACGTTTTGCTGGTCCAGCTTGTACCAGCGCATGAGCGGGCCTACAGACTGGCCGCTGTTGTTCATAAACGTCTGCGGTTTGACGAGGAGCACCGTTTCCCCATCGATGACGGTCTGGGCCACGAGGGCGTCCATGCGTTTCTGCCAGACCGTTACGTTGTACCGTTCTGCCAGTTCATCGACGACGAGAAAGCCCGTATTATGTTTTGATTTTTCGTATTCCCGGCCCGGATTGCCCAGGCCTACTATCATATGCACGGCGTTTCCTGTTATTTGTCAAAGAGACGGCTGACGGACACATCATGGAAGATGCGCATGATGGCTTCGCCCAGGAGCGGTGCAACGGAAAGGACGCGGATCTTGTCGATCTTCTTTTCTTCCGGCAAGGGAATCGTATTGGTAATGATCAGTTCGCTGATGACGGAATTTTTGATGCGTTCTACAGCAGGATCGGTCAATACAGCGTGAGCACAGGCTGCATAGACGCGTTCAGCACCCATTTCCTTGAGGGCCTTGGCACCGCCGCAGAGAGAGCCGGCTGTATCGACAATATCGTCGACGAGGATACAGGTCTTGCCTTTAATATCGCCAATGACGTTCATGACTTCCGCTACGCCCGGACGGGGACGGCGTTTTTCGATGATGGCAATCGGTGCATTGACGCGGTCAGCCAGATCGCGGGCACGCGTTACGCCACCGAGGTCAGGTGAAACGACGACGATGTCGCCCATGTCGTTGGCAGCCTGTTTCTGGTTGATATATTTAGCAATGATGGCAGCCGAGCCGAGGTGATCGACAGGGATATCAAAGAAGCCCTGAATCTGGCCGGCGTGCAGGTCCATGGTAACGACGCGGGTAATACCGGCTGTCGTCATCAGGTCAGCTACTAATTTAGAAGTAATCGGTTCACGGCCGCGTGTCTTGCGGTCCTGGCGGGCATAGCCATAGTACGGTACGACTGCTGTAATGTGGCGTGCAGACGCGCGTTTCAGCGCATCGGCCATAATCAGCAATTCCATCAGCGTGTCATTGGCAGGCTGACAGGTCGGCTGAATTACAAATACATCTTTGCCTCGAACGCTTTCGTCGATCATAACCTGGATTTCACCGTTGTTGAACTTGCCGACAAACCCTTTGCCCAATTCCAGGCCAAGGTAATCAGCAATTTCTTTCGCCAGCTCAGGGTTGGCATTGCCTGTAAAAATTTTCAGCTTTTTCCCGTCTTCGTAACTCATTGTGAGCCTCCTAATTGAATATTGATATAACAACAGTAATGGAAAAACAATAAAATTTACTGGTTATTTCTTATATGTATCGTCTTTGACCCAGCCTTCGATATTGCGCTGTTTGGCGCGACCGACAGCCAAGGCCTTGGCGGGTACATCTTTCGTAATGGTAGAACCGGCACCGACATAGGCATACTCGCCAATGGCCACCGGAGCTACGAGGTTGCTGTTGCAGCCGACAAAGGCATGATCGCCAATAACCGTGCGGTGCTTGATCTTGCCGTCGTAGTTGACGGTGATCGTACCACAGCCGATATTGACGCCGCTGCCGACGTCGCTGTCACCAATATAACTGAGATGCGGCAATTTTGTGCCGTCGCCAACGTGGGAGTTTTTCACTTCCATGTAGTTACCCACTTTTACGTGGTTGCCAATGACCGTACCGGGACGGAAATGGACGAACGGGCCGACTTCGCAGCCATCCTTGATTTCACAATCGTGGGCATAGGTAAACTGCAAATGGTCGTCATTGCCCATGCGGACATTGGTCATGCGGACGTACGGCCCGATCTGGCAGTTTTCGCCAATGACCGTCTGCCCTTCGAGGATCGTCCCCGGATAGAGCACCGTATCGCGGCCGATGACAACCGTCGTATCGACATAGGTGTTGGCAGGATCGATGATAGAGACTCCAGCGGCCATCAATTCTACCAGTTTGCGCTGGCGCAGTACCTTTTCGGCTTCAGCCAGCTGCAGGCGCGAGTTTACGCCCAGTGTTTCCTGATATGCGGGGACAGCATAGGCGCTGACCACCTTACCGGCAGCGACGAGCATGCCGATAATATCCGTCAAATAATATTCGCCCTGCGCATTGTCATTGCTGATCTGATGCAGCATGGGCCATAACAGGGATAAATCAAAGCAGTAAATACCGGCATTGACTTCGTCGACAGCCAATTCTTCCGGCGTGCCATCCTTCTGTTCGACAATCTTCACGACCTGGCCAGCTTCATTGCGGATAATGCGGCCATAGCCCGTCGGGTCCGGCATATGGGCCGTCAAAATCGTCGCCGCTGCGCCACTTTCTGCATGACAGGCAAATAAGCCGTCAAAGGTTTCTTTCGTTACAAGAGGCGTATCGCCACAGGTTACGAGCAGTGTGCCTGTCGCGCCGGCCAGCAGCGGTTCAGCCTGCAATACGGCATGCCCCGTTCCCAGCTGTTCTGCCTGCAATACTGTTTCTGCTTCATTGCCCAGATATGCCTGTACATCTTCCCCGCCGAAACCGACAACGACAATCTGCCGCTGTGTTCCCGCAGCTTTTACGGTACGCAGGACCTGTTCTACCATCGGCACGCCGCCGACTTTATGCAGAACCTTCGGGAGCTTGGATTTCATCCGCGTTCCTTTGCCTGCTGCCAATATAAGTGCAATCGTGTCTTCCATTCAGCATTTGCCTCCCTGGTATGAAATAACTTTATCACGTCTCTTAAGAATAACACAAATGACTTGCAAAATACATAGTAATTTTACAAAAAGTTACGGCAAATTGAGAAAGCTAAATATGCCGCAAAGGGATAGAAAAAAGGAGAGGCCTTTGCCTCTCCCCACACATGCTATATGTTGCTTACAAAATATGGACGACGACACTGCGTCTGCCAAAATTCAAGGCTTCACTCCGGTCATCCATACCCAGGTCGATGCGGTCGCCTACAATGGCGCCACCTGTATCATCCGCTACGGCTTCGCCGTACCCTTCAATATATAAACGGGTGCCCAACGGAATGACATTCGGATCAACCGATACCAAACCACGGGTCAGGCGATGACCACCGGCAGTATACCCACTATTACCCGGATCATCGGCCGTGTAAGCCGTTGCTTCCATAACAAGGCTGCGCTGGTAACCGCTGTCTTCAGCCGGTGCCGGCTGGCCGCTGGCATTCGAAAGGGCCTGCATGGTCTGCGAACCGACAACACCGTCAGCATCTAAGCCATGATCTGCTTGAAAGCGTCGCACAGCAGTTTGTGTACCACTGCCAAACACACCATCGGCTCCATCTGATAAATATCCTGTAGCAATGAGCATATATTGTACACGCTGAACAGCAGAGCCGGCCATTCCCATTTCAACCTTTGCGGATGCAATCGATGAAAATACTAATACAAACAATACGGTCAGTAAAATCACGATTCGTTTATTCAAAAAACCACCTCTTCGCTAATATCAAAAAAAACACATCGACAAGATTATAGCAAAAATCATTTCGGAAGTCAAAAAAATGTATCTTTATGAGTATATTTTCGCTATTTTATTCTCTATTCTCATTGATATTGGAATGGGTAATCCGTGTATTTTCAACACTTGCATTGCAGTTTTTTAGTACCTGGTGCTATTTTCAATAATTATTATGCATTTTCCTTTTCTACGAGGTTTCGCGTCGCTTCCGCCGATTCTATTGAATCGGTCAATACATAAATGTAATCGCCAGCGCACAAACGGGTGTGATAATCGGGTACAATGTCTTCCGTGCCGCGCTTAATATCAACTAATGCTACGTGGTCCGGCCATTCAATCCGGCCGATATATTTCCCATCTACAGGGCTGCCACTGCCAACGGTAAACTCTAATACGTTGCGCCGCTGCGACGAAGGAAGCGGTCCGTGTCTTTTGGCAAGAGACAGCTTAAGCAGTGTATCATAAATGGGCTGTCCGCCCAGCAATTGGGCTGTAACGAGGGCAATCATAGAGGCCGTACAAAGGACCAGCAAGTGTTCGTACGACCCGGTCATTTCCATGATCAGGATCGTCCCCGTAACGGGCGCGTGGACAGACGCGGCAAAAAAGGCGGCCATCGAAATGACAACGATATTCGATAAATAATAGTCCGGAATAACGCCGGTCTGGACGAGGACGATGCCGACGCTGCCACCGCACAAGGCGCCTAAGACCAGCATGGGCAGGAAGAAGCCGCCCGGCGTGCCGCAGCCATAGCTGATGAGCGTAAAGAGGAATTTCCCCACGAGCAGTGTGAGAAACAACGTTAAAGATAAGGGTAACTTATATAAACTGTTGATCAAATCGTTGCCGCCGCCCAAAACCTGAGGGAATACATAGCCCAAAATACCGGCGACGACCAAGGCAAAGCCTATGCGCATGAAATCATTGCGAAATACAGGCAGGTTGTAAAAATGGCGCACATTGATGAGGCCCTTGTTAAAAATACAGCCGCCAATACCGATGACTACGCCCAAAACGACAGCCAGCCACATGTAACGCAGGGGGAAAGGCGGCAGGCCGCCGAAATGAAAGATCGGTTCCCGGCCAAAGACGAGGCGGCAGGTCATGGTAGATACCAGAGCCGCTGCCATGGCCGGTGCCAGGACGACGCTGGAAAAATTACGGTGCAGCTCTTCCAAGGCGAAAATCGCCCCGGCCAAGGGCGCATTAAAGGCCGCTGCCAGGCCGGCACTGGCACCGGCTGTGATCAAATAGCGTTCTTCCATGCGCGTCCGCCCCAAGGCCCGGCTCATACCCTGCGCCGTCATGGCACCGAGCTGGATCGACGGGCCTTCGCGGCCTAAGGAAAGGCCGAAGCCGATGCCGAGAATGCCGCCGACGAGCTTGACCCAGATAATGCGCAACCAGCGCAGGCGGATGACGCCCAGGATAATCCCCTTGACCTGGGGAATGCCGCTCCCGGAGGCTTCCGGTTCGATCTTTTTCCGGCACGCCAACAGGGCCGCCACGGCGAGAAGCAATAAAAACCAGAGGCCATTTTCTACAGGCCCTGCATTCACTAAGATTGTATATATATATTCTCTGAGCTGTGTCCCCGCATCGAGGGTCCAGCGAAAGAAGCTGATGATAATACCGCTTAATAAACCGACCCAGGCGCCTTCCGCAAAGAGGAGGAGACGAAAGCGGGGCCAATGGTTCAGATTCCGGATAACCGGTATAATATCCAGTTTTACCTGCATGCTATAACCTCCCTGTACAATGTCTACAGTATATCATAGAACAGGAGGCCATTGGAAAAAAAATTTTGCCACAGAAGCACAAAAGAGGCGGCCTAAAAGATAAATATATTCACTAACTGCACGGAAAAAATTTACATACAGCCCGGCTCGTACCGTGCTATAATAGACTGCATGAACAGACGGCTTTATCTGTCTTTTCCAAAGCTATATAATAGTATATATATTATATACACTATATGCGTTTTCAAATAACCGGTGTAGCTGTAAGAAAACAGAAC
>ERZ772871.1511-NODE-1511-length-10394-cov-38.0476_pt1 | contig 10394 bp, 13 predicted proteins | sample MGYA00511899_ERZ772871 | MGnify/ENA primary metagenome ERZ772871 (study PRJEB29015, sample SAMEA2737693) | human gut metagenome | biome: human gut; feature: human-associated habitat; material: faeces | place: China | collected 2012 ... | reverse complement strand
AAGACGGAATTTTTTATGCGGAAATTTGTGCCTGGACCAGCGCAGCTGTTTTATTATTTATAAGTTATATGATTATTATACGAAAATACAAAGATTCATCGGATTCATCGGAACTCCCGGCAAAAGGCTTATAAAGATGCGCTGGCAGTGGTAAAATATATTTCATAGGATGAATGCGAAGAAAAACTTCTTGCAAATCAGCAGGTAATTAAGACGCCGATTGTCAGAAATGGTAGGAAGAATGGGCTGTGTTTTCTCAACTATCGAAGATAATCATATTCATCATAACACCATGGGTATTTGGCTTGACTGGGAAGCGCAGGGAGCTCGAATTACACAAAATCTGTTACATGATAATGATGTTCCGGAAGGTTCTATTAAGTTAGAAGGCGGTATGGAAAGCCAGGATATCTTTATCGAAGTAGATCATGGACCGACTTTGATTGATAATAATATTTTGTTGTCTAGATATGGTCTCCGTCTTGCAACAGAAGGTGTGGCGGTTGTACATAATCTTATTCTTGGTTCCACCACAGTGGTTGGAGCCGGAACAGATTGGGAAGTGGATGGAAGAAGTCAGCGTCGTTACACACCATATCACATCAGACATAGGACGGAAGTTGCTGGGATGATGACCATTCTTCATGGTGATAATAGATTCTATAACAATATATTTGTACAGTATTATCCGGTTGATAATAATGAATCAAAGGAATCTCCGTATTATCAGGTTGTAGGCAATCATGTGTGGGATGAATACCCGACATATGATGAATGGATTGCTAGATTTGATATGGATGTAGAGAAACCGGATATGGATAAGCTGGCGGTGCCGCATTTTGATCATCTGCCAATCTGGGCAAATGGTAATGCATACCTTATGGGTGCTAAAGCATGGAAAAAAGAAACAGATAAGTTTGTAGATGCCGATACGGAAGTTACAGTAGAGCTTGTGGAAAAAGATGGATTCTATGAGCTGGAAACAAATATCTACGAAATACTCGGAGATTATTCTAATGGTATTATAACAAGTGACATTTTGGGTAAAGCTTTTGAGCCGGAACAGCGTTTTGAGGAAAGAGACGAATCGGATATTATCTTTAATGTGGATTTTTATGGAAATCACAGAGGAGTATCTACTATTCCAGGACCTTTGGCGAAGTAATGACTATAAAGATTTGAAAAAATTAGAGTCCTATATTGATTATTAAAAATGAAGTACCCGCTTTCATTAGCAAAATAATAGTCTAATGAAAGAGGGTATATTTGTGATTAAAAGAATTTATAAGGATTTTATCATTGCATTTTTAAATTCTCGCGGTGAAATACCTTTTACTTTTTTGAAGGAGCGGTTAAAGGAAGAAACACTGTTAAATCCACATTCAAAAGCAATATCGATATATTTCTTGTTTTCAGTCATAAACATGGATTTTGCCAATCGGATTCTTTCTTTAGAGAATTTCAAAGGGATGATATAAATAAAGTTGCAGATATATGGTTGGATACAAATATAAAGGCACATAATTTTATCCCCGCCGAATACTGGAAAAGCAATTTCAGATCAGTAAAAGAAGCGTTGTTACTAGCAGAGGTTTATGTGTATGAGTATGATACAGAAATACAGGGTTTTATAGGGTTAAATGATGAATATGTTGAGGGCATTTTTGTTTCTGGTGAAATGCAATCGCAGGGTATAGGTAAAATTCTGCTGAATTATGCAAAGGATAAAAGGAATAAGTTGCACTTGAACGTATACCAAAAGAACGCACGGGCAATATCTTTTTATAAGAGAGAAGGATTTGAGATTCAGCATAGTGGCTTAGATGAGGCTACCGGAGAAAAAGATTATGTAATGACATGGCAACACAAATAGAAATTCCAGTTTGCAAAACTGACCAAAAATACAACTCGGGATTGTGCGCCCAGATAAGGGCGAGTAGTCTAGCAGGTGGAATGCCTGTCTGGTAAGGTCTAACCAACCGCCAGTAGCGAGTCTTGGGTCTTCCACAGTCTGCGTCATACCAGCGTTTATGAAGAAAAAATCAAAAGCTCTTGACTTGGAGTTAACTTCAAGTAGTATGCTAATCGAAACAGGAGGTAAAAAGATGAAGAAATTACTGATTATATATTATTCATGGTCAAATGGAAACACGGAAAGAATTGCAAAAATGCTGCAGAGTGAGACTGATAGCGATATTCTAAAAATAGATACCGTAGTTCCATATTCTGGCAGTTATGATGATGTGGTAAATCAGGGACAGAATGAAGTGCAGCGCGGATACGAACCTGAAATTAAACCGCTGGATATCAATATTGCAGATTATGATGTCATCGCAGTTGGGACACCTACATGGTGGTACACAATGGCTCCGGCTGTAAAAACATTTCTGCACCAACAGGATTTTACCGGAAAGACAGTAGTACCTTTTATGACAAATGGTGGCTGGCCAGGGCATGTAATAAAGGATATGAAAGCAGCCTGCAAAGGCGCAAATGTGGTTTGCGATATGCAGATACAGTTTGATTCTACAGGTGGAAGTAATCTGGAGACACCTCAGGAACAAATTAATGAATGGATACAGAGTGTGAAAAATCTTCTTTAAATTGTGGAGGAAGAATATGACAATAAAAGAAGTGTCAGAAAAATATGGTATTTCACAGGATACTCTCCGTTATTATGAGAGGGTTAATGTGATTCCTAAAGTTACAAGAACATCCGGAGGAATTCGGGATTACCAGGAAGAAGATCTTAGATGGGTTGAGCTTGCAGTATGTATGAGAAATGCAGGACTTCCCATAGAAAGTCTGATTGAATATCAAAGGCTATTTAGGGCGGGAGATTCTACAATACCTGCGAGACTTGAGTTGTTGAATGAGCAGATGGATATTCTTCAGAAGCAAAAAGAGCAGATAGAGGAAACTATGGACAGGCTTTCTTATAAGATATCACGGTATGAAGAAGCAGTGAAAACAGGAAAACTGGTATGGACAAAGGAGGAATAGTACAAATGGCAAAGCTGGTAGCATTTTATTCAAGAGCAGATGAAAATTATTTTGGCGGTTCCATGAAATATATTCAGATTGGCAATACTGAGAAAGCTGCAAAAATGATAGCTGATATGACAGGAGCAGACCTTTTCAAAATCGAGCAAAAGATTCCCTATGCCGCTGATTATAATACCTGCATTGCACAGGCAAAAGAGGATAAACAGACAGGAAAACGACCAGAGATACTAAATCTGCCACAGGACATAGATCAATATGACGAGATTTATCTTGGATACCCGAATTACTGGGGAACCATGCCAATGGCTGTATATACTTTTCTGGAAAGTTATGATTTTACAGGAAAGAAAATTCATCCATTCTGTACGCATGAAGGAAGCGGATTGTCAAATACGGAGAGTGATATTAAAAAAAGTGCAAAAGGTGCAGTGATTGAGAAAGGCATTGCGATACATGGAAGCAGCGTAGATCAAGCGAAAGATGTACTTGAAAGATGGATACAGAAATAGAGGTTAGAAAAATGGAATGCAAGGAAATACGTGTTGATGTAAGAACTGCGTCAATAAAAGAAAGTACAGAAGGGCAACGTCAGACAAAAATATTATTTCAGATTAATCATACAATGCTTTTTACTGATGAATAGCCTGTTCTGATAAGAGAATATGCCTGGGTAGGAGCTGGAGCTACGATACTTCCGGGAGTATGTATTGGAAGACACGCAATTGTGGGAGCTGGATCTGTAGTGACAAAGGATGTACCGGATTATGCAGTAGCAGTTGGAAATCCGGCAAAAGTAATAAAAATGCTTGATAAAGAAAAATTTCAGGAGGACTAAAAAGATGGAAAATATGAAGTTGAATAACAATTTGGAATGTCCAATGCTTGGACTAGGAACTTTTATGTTATCACCAGAGGATGCCTACACAAGTACATTAGAGGCATTAAAAATGGGATATTCCCTAATTGATACAGCAAATGCTTATGTAAATGAGCGTGCAGTTGGAAGAGCAATCAAGGATAGTGGAATTGACAGAAAAAATATATTTCTATCAACAAAAATATGGGCTAGTGAATATGAAAATGAGAATGCTGTAGAAGAAACTCTAGAAAGACTTGGTGTTGATTATGTGGATTTACTTTATATACACCAGCCTGCAGGCAACTGGCTTGCCGGATACAGAATGCTTGAAAAAGCGTATAGAGAGGGCAAAGCAAAATCCATTGGTATCTCGAATTTTGAAGGAAAATATATGGAAGAGTTGGAAACAAAGTGGGAAATTGTACCTCAGTTTATTCAGGTGGAAGCACATCCATATTTCACACAGAAAGAACTTCGTGTAACTTTAGACAAATATGGAATTAAGCTTATGAGCTGGTATCCGCTGGGACATGGAGATACAGCATTAATGAATGAGTTGGTATTTGCAGGACTTGGCAAAAAATATGGAAAAACACCTGCACAGGTTATTCTCCGTTGGCATACTCAGATGGGATTTGTTGTAATTCCTGGAAGTAAAAATGCAGAACATATTAAGGACAATATGGATATCTTTGATTTTGCATTAACAGATGAAGAAATGGAACAGATTGCAAAGCTGGACAAGAATGAAAGATATTATCACCGCACGGATGAACAGCTTGTACAGTTTGCAAACTGGAAACCAGAGTTTGAAAAATAATATGGAGCAACTGCTTCCATCTTTTTGGTGGCCAACTGAGTGAACTCGATGGAACGGAATGGTTATATCCTCCGGGTGCTCCGAGCACCGAAAGGTGCTTTACAGAGATGAAAACAGGTTTTCTTATTTTGACAGGGAGTAACAGAATAGTTAGGAAAACCAAGGATTTATTTTTCAGATCGTCACCCGGAGAGATAAGGCACAATGTAGGATAAGAATTGGGGTGTAAATCAGAGTAAAAGTAACACTATTTTCTTGCCTGGTATAAGGCCTGTCGGAAGAGTCCGTTCAGATTAGATAATAACAATCTATTCTGGACGGGCTTTTTTACGTTCAGGGAAAGGAAGTTGCATATGGCAGAAAAAACAGAATTATTGGAAGAAGATGAAAAAGTAGTTGAGATTGAGCTGGAAAAAAGCCAGAAGAAGAAAATGTGGTCAGGTGGACCATAATTTAGGAAAGAAGAGTATTGAGCTGATCGGAGAGGAATGTGGGGACAGTCCAAAACAGGTTCAGCTTCACAGATTTTTCCCAGTCACTTATACAGCAGAGCAAATGAGGCGGGAAATATTGGAAATGTTGAAATTAAATATGAAAAAATATTGGGATGCGTAAAGGAGAAAAGGATTATGTGTAAAGTAATAGCAGTCTCGTCCTCTGGGTTCTCGCCAATTATATCTTTGCCGTGATCTCACATCTGCGCGCTTCATTTCCGGCAGTTCTTCTGCTCTCCGTGCGCCTGATGGCAGGTCACATCAAAGAAACTTTCATCTTATTATTTACAATGGCCGGCGCCTGCCTCATCGTATTCCTGGTTCCCGGACTTTTCGTCCTTTTTCCCGGAATCCTCTGCGGCATCGCCAGCCATCTGATTGAGCCTGGTTTAAAAAAGGCTCTTGCTATTGATTAATCCAGTTCTTTATAGTCAAAACTGCGGAATTCTGCTGTCTGATCGTATCCGGAGTAGTCCACGCATGCCATGCCGACAAATGCTCCGGTGAAGAATCCACCGTATGACTGGAGTACGTAATCATCGGACAATACAGCGGCATCCAGTGTGCCCGGAATCTCTGTATAGTTCTTTCCGTCAAAGGAATACTCGTAGCTGTAAGACTGCTTTCTTACTTTTGTGCGAAGCCATACAAATTCAACATCATCCGGTACCGGAATCGCATCGTCGCGAAGGAACGAACGATATCCGCCACGATTGCACTCTGCCACTTCGATCACGCGGCCATTTTTCTCATTCCACGTAACGAAAGCGAATGACCAGTGCTTATCATTGTAAAAATTTGTCAATCCAGCCATCTGCTGATAGTTGAACGGATCAAATTTCACTTTCACTTCGGCATCAAAGTTAAATGCCTGCCAGCGTTTTGCCACCAACGAAAGCTCATGCTTATTGCTGAGGGATCCTTTTCCGACCAATGTCAGCCTGCCATCCCCTGTCGTACCCATTTCCTCGGTAAATGGTACGCGGAGGGTATTCCACTCATCATGAAGTTTTGGTGTGTCAAATTCATCATGCATCGAATGATCTGCCGGTGCTTCTGTCAAGATTGCATCTTTCGGCGCATCCACAAGCACTTTTCCGCCATGTCCGCCCTCGATACGAGGCCAGCCTTCTTCATCCCAGTATACTTTCTGAATTGCCGTCTCACGGCCAAGCGGACACCAGCCGCGTGGGTCGATCGAACTTTCATTTTCGTGGTTCCACGGTCTTCCACACAAACTTGCATAATACCACTCACCGCCGGGAGTCTCTACGAGAGCACCATGTCCCTGCTTCTGGATCTCAAGTTCCGGCGTATCAAAGTTTGTAATAAACGGATCGCCAGGCTCTGTCTCAAAACTCAACGCATCTAACGTCTTTGAACGAGCTACTACTTCCTGATGTGTCCAAACGGTTCCACCCTGTGCAGCAAACAGATAATAATATCCGTTGATCTTATACAAATGTGGTCCCTCAACCAGTTTAACGTCCGTTCCGGCGTAGATCGTACGTGCTGTCTCCGGTTTTAATTTCATTGTCTCTGTGTCAAATTCTGTCACTGTAATACCGTCAAAAGCATGGTGGTATTCGCGATGATCCCATGTCTGCTGAACAAGGTATTTGCGTCCGTCATCATCATGGAACAACGATGCGTCAAATCCCACTCCATTGACACGGATCGGATCCGACCATGGTCCGCGGATATCTTCTGCCGTCGTCAGATAATTGATCATATCTTTGAACGGTCCTTCGGTTACTTTTACATCCGTATAAATCAGCCAGAATTTTCCATCTGCATAGGAAAGATCCGGCGCCCAGATACCTCCCGATGACGGATTTCCTTTCATATCAAGCAATGTCGTCGTGGACAATGCGGATGGAAGAAGATTCCAATGTACTAAATCTTTTGACTCGTGCAGACGAACTCCCGGAAACCACTCAAACGTAGAGTTCGCAATGTAATATGTATCATCCACACGGATAATGGATGGATCTGCATTAAATCCCGGCAAAACCGGATTTTTAATCTGCAACATAACTGTATGCCTCCTTACTGTTAATCTATCTCTATCATACAGGAAAATGGGGAGGTTGCAAAGGGAAAAAGAAGAAAAAGAAGAATTTATTCATCCTCTGCCTGAGCAAGCATGGAAGTAGCTGCCTGCTGCAAGATGCTCTCTTTCGAGAATCTTGTCATCTCATCTGCCATATCAGTATCACGGATACGGGATTCAGCGGACTGCAGGTTCTCAGATGTGTTGTCATCAACTTTGACAGTGTACTCAAGACGGTTCTGAATCAATGTCACTTACAGGTCATTTTTATACATGTTCTGATAAAATTTTATGCGGTCTTGGAAGAATGTATGCCGGTGGAGGAGAACTTACGGAAAATATTGATGATGTTGGAGGAGCAGTAGCTTCCACCTTTTTCAATCGAGGAATTCCGGAGTAAATATAAGTAAATTATGGTCAAAAAACCATCGACATTCGACCTCATACACGCTATAATATATGTAATCTAATAAGAAAACAGTGTTATCATTACGGCTATGCTGTAGTTGGAATGGTAGCCATATATATGAATCCGCTGGAACGGAATGGCTGAACCCTCAGGGTGACAATGTCAGCGGTTTGACAGAGAAAACCATTTTTCTCAGACGATTTTAAGTTTTCTTATTTTGACATGGAATTACAGAATAGTTAGAAAAATCAAGGCTTTCATTGACTTGGATTAACTTAGAATTATATATGCTTCCAAGGTGGATTCGAGCTCTTAAGCGCTAATTGGGGGTTCGATTCCCGCCGGGAACATTGATTTTTTGCAACAATGATCGTAAAAATTCATTGTTGCATTTTTTATTTTATGGTGCTTGCGAGCACCGAAAAAATATAAAAATGAGTAATTGGAGCACCGAAAAGACAAAACGGGCACCGAGAACTAAATCTATCCAAGCACCTAATGGAGATAACTAAAGTGTAGGATAAGATTTAGGTTGTCAATGAATGTAAAAATGGTTTTCTTGCTTGAAGAAAACAGGCCTGACGAAGTATCGCTCAGATTAGATTAAAAATTCTAGTCTGGGCGATTTTTTCGTTCAGGGAAAAGGAGAAAATGTCATTGACAGAAGCCCTGAATCGCAGTGGATCATATCTGCTGGAAGGGAAAAAGGCAGAGGCATTGGATGCCAGAATAATGGATGCGTTGCTGGAACTGAAAATGACCAGATGAGAGAAGTTGCACTGAAACAGATTCAGGCACTGGCACTTCTTGGATAAAAGTACATTCTGAATAGACTTTTGTCTATTGTTTGGGGAACGATTTTTACTCCGTGGTTAGTGTTAATAATTCCATCTACCTATTCGGAGGTGCATTAGCGTCATAATTCCGATTGCGGAAGAGACTGGAAAATGTTATTCTTATCATAGGCAGTGGAGCCTTCTTAGTTCAGTTGTTTCGTGTGGTAACTTAACAATAACGGATTATGAAAAGTAATTCCACTGCTTTTTAATAAGAATAAAACTGCGCCACAGCCTTGGCAGGCCATCGCGCAGCGATTTTGTTCAATCGAAAGTTGTGGAGGTGAAATGAATATGATGATGTTCTTAAAATTAAGAAATATCTGAGTTCATAGAACTATGTTAAATAGTTTTATGTATAGGCAGAACCCGAAAAACTATTTAATAAAGGAGATTGTGCAATGATATTTCAAGATAATGTAATCAAAGAGTACTTAAAAAATGTTTATTTTATAACGGGAACACCTTGTGGAGGAAAGACAACCGTTTCACGTGCGTTGGCGGAAAAGTATGGATTTGAACTATTTGATGTTGATGAGAGATTCGACGAGCACAAAAAAATGTCGAACCCATTATTTCAGCCTGCGATGAATACGTATTTTAACAGTGCAGATGAATTTTTTGGAAGAACAGTTGAAGAATATAAGAATTGGCTGTTGAATAATACTCGTGAACAGTTAGAGTTTGTTCTTCTTGATTTGATTCGTTTATCAGAAAATAAGAAAGTTTTGTGCGATTGTCATCTTACAGTTGCTCAGGCACTCGCTTTTTCTGAACCAGCGAGAGTTGTTTTTCTCATAAAAGACCCATCTAATCTTGTTGATGAATATGGTAATCGACCAGATCATCAGGGATTTTTTCAGTACTTAAATTCAGCGACTGATATAGAAAAAGCCAAACAAACTGTGAATATTACCTTATATGAACTCAATGTAAATCGCATAGAGGAGATTAAAAGCAGTTCTTTCTTTTGGATAGAGAGAACTGTGGATAGTACAGTTGAGAGTACATTAACTTGTGTCGAAAAACATTTAGGTTTAATATAGTTGAAGAAAGACATTCGATTATAGCACATTTTGTTTAATGAATTAGTGCCACAAATTGAGAAGTATTCTTGATTTGTGGCATCTTAATAAGGTAGAATAAAGGAATAAAAAGAATCTTAATTCTGTTAAACGCTATTGACAACTTTCAGTTTATTGGGAAGGCGCAGAGAACGAAAAATCGATATTTGTGGAGGTAAAGAGTGTATGAAAAAGGAACTGCGTATTCTGGTTATTTTAATTGCTGTGTTATTGGTAGGAACAGTAGGTTACTATTTCATGCCAAAGAAATTCGGTAAGAATGTAAATCCTTCTGAGGTAGACCATATAAATGTGTTCGATGGAAATACAGGAACTGGTTTTACTATCACCGATTCAGAAGATATCGAATATATAGTGGCGAATATTCAAGGTATTTCAATGAAAAGAGATGGCATTTCACTTGGAAGAACAGGATACAGTTTTAAAATTAGTTATATAAACAGCAACGATAAAGATATCATACCTGTATTTATTCTCAATAGTGATAATACAATTTGTAAAGATCCATTTTTCTATAGATGTGATGGTGGATTATGCTTTGATTACTTAAAAGCATGTGAAGAGAAATATAGAACTAATGTAACAGAATCTATAGAAGAAAAATAACTTATTGCTGATAAATGTTTTGATGGGGCGATGGTTTTTACATTGATAATAATGGTAATTATTTTATTGGTTTTGACACCTGTAGGAATTGTTGTAGATAAAAAGATTGAAGCTTATTTTGAAAATAAAAGAGAACCTTAAATTCAAGCTTGTAGAATTAAGAAAATCGGAAGTTGGAGGATACACGCATGAAAATTGTAATCATTAATGGAAGTGCCAGAAAAGG
>ERZ772871.1492-NODE-1492-length-10588-cov-2.2551_pt1 | contig 10588 bp, 8 predicted proteins | sample MGYA00511899_ERZ772871 | MGnify/ENA primary metagenome ERZ772871 (study PRJEB29015, sample SAMEA2737693) | human gut metagenome | biome: human gut; feature: human-associated habitat; material: faeces | place: China | collected 2012 ... | reverse complement strand
ATAAAACCGGTACTTTCAGGGGATTAAGCGCCGGGCGCTGATCCCCTGAGAGTGCTTAAATAAGTAAGTGGAGCAATCCACTTTGCGAGGAGACACAAATATGGATAACAGTAATGTGGAATTAATTACAAAAATGGTTCTCGAAGCAGTAGAGAAAAAGAATGCTGCTCAGTCTGGAGAAGGTTTTCTCGTTCCAATCGGAGTGTCCGCAAGACATATCCATCTCACACAGGAGCATGTCGAGATTCTGTTTGGAGAAGGCTACCATCTTACAAAGTTCAAAGAACTTATGGGTGGACAGTTTGCATCAAACGAAAAGGTTACAATTGTTGGTCTTAAATTAAGAGCAATCGAGAATGTAAGAGTTCTTGGACCAGTCAGAAAGAATACTCAGGTAGAGATTTCTGCAACAGATGCAATCAGCCTCGGTGTAAAAGCACCAATCAGAGAATCAGGAAATATTGCAGGAAGCGCACCAATCGCGATCATCGGACCAAAAGGTGCGGTGTATCTGAACGAGGGATGCATTGTTGCGAAGAGACATATTCACATGGCTCCGAAAGATGCGATGGCAGCAGGAGTTCATGATGGTGATATCGTATCTGTAAAAGCAGATAATGAGAGAGGAACCATCTTTAACAACGTACAGATCCGTGTAGATGACAGCTTTACACTTGAGATGCACATCGATACAGATGAAGCAAATGCAGCGCAGATTAAGAGCGGGGATACCGTGAGGATTGTATCATGTTAATGGGAAAAGTTGTTGGCAGTGTTGTATCAACACGCAAGAATGAAAACTTAGTCGGAAATAAATTCATGATTGTAGAAGTGGCAGATCATATGCGTCAGGGAGCAAAACAGATCATTGCAATCGATAAGATCGGCGCAGGAATCGGCGAATACGTTCTGGTTGTACAGGGAAGTGCTGCGAGAATCGGAAGTGGTATGCCGGAAGCACCGATCGATGCTGCAATCGTTGGAATTATTGACGAAGGATTAGGACTGGAGTAGTGAAATTATGGATATGAAAGAATTAAGCAGCATATTGCAGCAGAACGGTATCGTTGGTGCTGGTGGTGCAGGCTTTCCTACATATGCTAAATTAGATGAACGTGCAGAGACAATCATTCTGAACTGTGCAGAGTGTGAGCCACTGCTTCGACTTCACAGACAGCTCCTTGAGAAATATGCAAAGGAGATCATTGATACATTTCATATGATCGGCGAGACAGTCGGTGCGAAAGAAGTCATCATTGGTATTAAGAAAGCTTACACAGCAACGATCGAAGCTGTAAAGGCCGTTATGGGACAGTATCCGGAAGTAAGACTTGGACTGTTGGATGAAGTATATCCGGCAGGTGATGAGGTTGTTCTTATTTATGAGACAACAGGTAAAGTTGTAAGACCGGGCGGACTTCCAATCGAAAGCGGCGTAGCTGTATTCAACGTAGAGACAGTTTACAATGTATACAGAGCACTGAATGAGAAGACACCCGTTGAGGACAAGCTTGTATCAGTAGTAGCTGAGGTAGAGCACCCGATCACAGTTCGTGTTCCAATCGGAACACCACTGGAAGAGGTAGTAGCTCTTGCTGGCGGTGTAACTACAAAAGATGCAGTTTACTTCGTTGGTGGACCTATGATGGGTAATATCGGAACAGGAGCGCAGCCTGTTACAAAGACAACAAATGCAATCCTTGTTCTTCCGAAAGACCATCACATCATTCAGAAGAAATTAAAGAAAAACTCAATCGATATGAAGAGAGCAGCAGCTTGCTGTTGCCAGTGTACAATGTGTACAGACTTATGTCCAAGACATCTGTTAGGACATCCGATTGAGCCAAATAAATTTATGCTTGCAGCAACATGCAAGGATGTACAGGAGCCGAACATCTTCATCAATACGTTGTTCTGCTCATCCTGCGGACTTTGTGAGATGTATTCCTGTTTCCAGGGACTTTCACCAAGAAGTCTTATGGCAGAGTACAAGGGAGGTCTTCGTGCAAACGGAATCCGTCCTCCGAAAGTAGAAGCAAAACCTGTAGGACCGGAAAGAGAATACAGAAAAGTTCCGATGGAGAGACTTATGGCGCGTCTTGATCTTACGAGATATAACCGTGAAGCACCGCTTGATGAATCAGCAGTGCCGGTTAAGACAGTACGTATTCTGTTAAGTCAGCATATTGGAGCACCTGCTTCTGCAATTGTGAAAGCAGGCGACATGGTAACTAAAGGACAGATGATTGCTGAACCAGGAAAGGGATTAAGCGTTGGAATCCACGCATCCGTGAATGGTTTAGTTACAGAAGTAAATGAGAAATATATTGTCATAGAATCTCAGGAAGGACGTGCAGGCAATGAGTAAGGCTATTGGAATGGTAGAATATAAGACTGTTTCAGCAGGTATTACCGCAGCTGATGCTATGGTAAAGACTTCTGAAGTCAGCATAATCGAAGCACAGACAGTATGTCCGGGCAAATATATCGCGATCATTACAGGTGACTTAAGTGCCGTTAAAGCAGCAGTGGATAATGCAAAAGAGATGCATGGTCTTCACCTGATCGACAGTTTTGTGCTCGGTAATCCGCACGAGTCCATCTTCCCGGCAATCTACGGTGCTGCACATATTGAAGACGTATCCGCTCTTGGTATTATGGAGACATACGATGCATCTTCAATTATTGTAGCTGCTGATGAGGCTGCGAAGACGGCTATCGTTGATTTGATCGAGCTTCGTATCGCACGTGGTATGTGCGGAAAATCCTACATGCTGCTCACTGGTGAAGTGGCTGCTGTAGAAGCTGCAATCGAAAAAGCTAAGGAAGCAATCAAAGATAGAGGAATGTTCCTTGACTCTTCCGTTATTGCTCATCCGGATGCTCAGATTCGCGACGCAATCTTATAATGAACTCTGCTTTAATGTCTGAGGGAATTATAGTTCAATACCAGTAACATTATATTGGACTTAGGACAGGAGGCAGTTAGATGCTTGCGATAGAGAGAAGAAATGAAATATTAGAAAAACTGCAGAACGACAGAAGAGTTGTAGTAAGCGAACTGAGTCAGATTTACGAGGTTTCCGAGGAGACAATCCGAAGAGACCTCGATAAACTGGTTCAGGACGGTTTCGCCATAAAAAGCTATGGCGGTGCCGTGATCAATGAAAATGTGAATATCGAGCTTCCGTTCAACATCAGAAAGAATCGCAATATTGTTGGTAAACAGCATATTGCGGAACTGGTGAGTGAACAGATCAAAGATGGGGACAGCATCATGCTTGATGCAAGTTCTACAGCAGTGTATGTTGCAAAGACGCTTCTCGAACAGGGAAAGAAGAATCTTACCGTGCTCACAAACTCTGTGGAGATTATCATAGAGCTTTTTGGGGCGCAGGATTGGAAGGTTCTCTCTACCGGAGGAGAGTCAAGAGAAGGATCCTTTGCACTGGTAGGTTATCAGACAGACCGGATGCTTCGATCTTATCATGTAGATAAGGCAATTATTTCTGCAAAGGGAATCGATATGAACGCTGGACTTACAGATTCAGATGATCTGCATGCGAATAATAAGCGAACAATGTTGACAAGAGCAAAAGAAAAAATTCTTGCTGTAGACAGCAGTAAGTTCGATCAAGTAGCATTTGCTGAGATAGGTTCATTAGATCAGATCACAACTATAGTTACGGATGCAAAGCCGGAGACAAGATGGCTTCAGCATTTTGAAAAGGTTGGGGTAAAATGTATCTATCCAAAGTAAGGAAGGGCAGTTATGAAAAGCTTTCAGATTAAAACTAGAGTAAATTTTGGAGATAACGCGCTGGAACGACTGGCAGAAGTGCCATATAAGAAGATCCTGATCCATTTATGGCGAAAAGCAAAAATCTGAACCTGATTCTCGATCCGATCAAAAAAGCAGGAAAGGAATATGATATCTTTCAGGATATCGTTCCGGATCCACCGATTGAGAAGATCAGTCTCGGTGTTAAGAAGATGCTTGAATATAAGCCGGATGCAATTGTTGCAGTTGGTGGCGGATCAGCAATTGACTCCTCCAAGTCAATCCGTGAATTTGCACTTCGCGTAGATCATTACGCAGAGGTAGGGCTGATTGCAATTCCAACAACAAGCGGTACAGGATCAGAGGTAACTTCATTTGCCGTTGTATCAGACCCGGCAGAACAGAGAAAATATCCACTTGTATCCTGGGAATTGACACCGGACGAGGCAATCCTCGATGCAGAACTTGTAAAGAGTGTGCCACCGGCGATTACAGCAGATACAGGAATGGACGTATTTACACACGCACTTGAAGCATGTGTAAGTACAGATAGAAGCGATTTCTCAACAGCACTTGCAGAGAAATCAATCGAGTTGGTTGGAGTATTCCTTCTCAGAGCATATCTGGATGGAAATGATACTCATGCACGTCAGAAGATGCATTCTGCATCCTGTCTGGCAGGATTGGCATTCAACTCAGCATCTCTCGGACTGAACCATGGTATGGCTCATCAGTTAGGTGCAAAGTTCCACATCCCACACGGACGTGCGAACGCAATGCTTCTTCCACATATCATTGAATTCAACAGTGATATCAATAAACATAGTAAGAGTCAGAAAGAATATCTTCCGGCTGTTAAGCGTTATGCAACCGTAGCTCAGATCCTTGGACTGAGCAGCTACAATGAAATTATGACAGTCAGATCCCTTGTAAACTGGGTACAGTTTATGTTAAAAGAGATGGATATTCCGCTGTCAATCTCTCAGATGGGTACAATCTCAGAGGAAGAGTACTTCAATGCAATCGACAGTATGGCAGATGCCGCACTCGAGGATGGATGTACAGCAACAAACCCGAGAGTACCAAATAAGGAAGATGTTATTGAAATCTACAAGAAATTGTGGAAATAATAAGTGTAAAAAGAAGTAAAAAAGAAGCTGCGTATTGTAGCTTCTTTTTTTACACTCTCTTTTGCTTCTATTTTTAGGCATGTTTTTAAAGTTCTCGGGTAACGGTACCTATTTATTAATTGAGTGTTATCTGAAAGAATTGTTGTATATACTATATCAAATACCTGGGAAATGGACAGGAAGCGCGAAATGAAATTACCTATTTATATAGAAGCAGCAATGGGAGTTTTTCTGGTAGTGATTCTGGCAATGGCAGGAAGAAACGGAATGATTCCTCAGAACCAGAAAAATAATGTTATGAAACAGTCAGAAGTAGAACAGAAATCAGATTATGACATGCAAAATGAAAAGGAAGCAGTTGCGGAAGAGGCAACAGATTCGATAGAAGAAGTTGCACAGACTGACAGCATAGCAATAACAGCACAGATGTGTTCTCCGGCCGGACAGTATCCGGTCATGGGGGAGAGTGTTGTTACGGTGGATGAACTTGCAGATTATTTCAATCGATCGGGATACGAATATCCGTCGGAAGAACTGGCAAAAGGTGGAGCAGATACCATAGAAACATTCTGCCAGATCTACTGTGAAGAAGCAGAGGCAGAAGACATCCGGGCAGAGGTTGCATTTACCCAGGCAATGAAAGAGACCGGCTTTCTTCAGTTTGGTGGAGATGTAAGTATTGAACAGTTTAATTTTGCCGGAATAGGAACAACCGGTGGAGGAGTGCCGGGGAATTCTTATCCGGATGTCAGAACAGGAGTGCGGGCACAGATCCAGCATCTGAAGGCCTATGCGACAGATGAACCGCTGAATCAGACTTGCGTGGATAACCGTTATGAATATGTGAAAAAAGCTTCCGCACCTTATGTACAATGGCTGGGACAGAAAGAGAACCCGGAAGGAGCCGGTTGGGCGACAGGAGAGAACTACGGGTATGATATTGCAGGGATGTTGCAACATTTACTTTTAAAAGAGCAAGGTTAAGAAGATATGGCTGGACTTCCGGCGGTGGTTATGATATTTTAAGATTTCTTAAAGAAAGGGAAATCCCTTGACAAATCAGCCTTTGACAGCTATAGTAGTAACAGTTAAAAAGTATTTAACAACTATGTAAAGATACAGGTGTTGAAGAAGAGGAGTACATCATTACTTCCCACAGAGAGAACCGTTCAGATTGCTAAGAGGATCTGGCTGTGAGACGGTTTGGAAAAAGGATGATGGAAGGTAGCTTCGGAGCCGGAATTCTGAAAGGTCGAAGAGGTTGGATAGGAGTTCCCGGAGTCGTTCACGTTACAGAACGAAGAGATGTATATGTAAAGAACAAGGTTAATACAAACAGTAACAAGTTCTTACATATATAAATAAGGTGGTACCGCGAGATTTTCGCCCTTTACGTGAAGTAGAGGGCGTTTTCTAGTTATAGAAGAAAGAGATATCCACTTTTAAAACAATGAGATTGTGGAAAACAACTACAAAATTAACATAATATGTGGAAAAAGGAGAACAATCATGAGCAAAGAACTCGCAAAGACTTACGATCCGAAACAGATCGAAGAGAAACTCTATGAGAGATGGTGTGAGAACAAGTATTTTCATGCTGAAGTAGACAGAAGTAAGAAACCATTTACAACAGTAATGCCGCCTCCGAATATTACAGGAAAGCTGCATATGGGACATGCACTTGATAATACACTGCAGGATATTCTGATCCGTTACAAGAGAATGGAAGGATATAACGCACTGTGGATTCCGGGAACAGACCATGCAGCAATCTCTACAGAGGTTAAGGTTACAAATCAGCTCAAAGAAGAGGGAATCGACAAGAAAGAACTCGGACGTGAGGGATTCCTTGAGAGAACATGGCAGTGGAAAGAAGAATATGCAGGAACAATCGAGAACCAGCTGAAGAAGCTTGGTATTTCCTGCGACTGGGACAGAGAGCGTTTCACAATGGACGAGGGATGTTCCAAAGCTGTAGAAGAAGTATTCATCAACTTATACAACAAGGGATATATTTACAAAGGTTCCAGAATCATCAACTGGTGTCCGAAATGTAAGACATCTCTGTCAGACGCAGAGGTAGAGCATGAGGATCAGGACGGAAACTTCTGGCATATTAAGTACCCGATCGTCGGAACAGACCGTTTCCTTGAGATTGCAACAACACGTCCGGAGACACTGCTTGGAGATACAGCGATCGCCGTTCACCCGGATGATGAGAGATACAAAGATATCGTAGGAAAGATGGCAATCCTTCCGCTTGTAAATCGTGAGATTCCGATCGTTGCAGATTATTATGTAGACAAAGAATTCGGAACAGGTGCTGTTAAGATCACACCGGCACATGACCCGAACGATTTCGAAGTAGGAAAGCGTCACAACCTTCCGGAAATCAATATCATGAACGATGATGCAACAATTAACGAGAAGGGCGGAAAATACGCAGGAATGGATCGTTACGAGGCGAGAAAAGCAATCGTAGCTGATCTTGATGAGCAGGGATACCTTGTAAAGGTTGTTCCTCACATGCATGCAGTAGGAACACATGACCGTTGTGGTACAACCGTTGAGCCGCTGATCAAACAGCAGTGGTTTGTAAAGATGGATGAGCTTGCAAAACCGGCGATCAACGCACTGAAGACTGGTGAACTTCGTTTCGTACCGGAGCGTTTTGACAAGATTTACCTTCACTGGCTTGAGAACATCAAAGACTGGTGTATCTCCCGTCAGATCTGGTGGGGACACAGAATTCCGGCTTATTACTGTGATGAGTGCGGTGAATTTGTAGTTGCGAAAGAAGCGCCGGAGAAATGCCCACACTGTGGATGTACACATTTCACACAGGATGAGGATACACTGGATACATGGTTCTCTTCCGCACTGTGGCCGTTCTCCACACTTGGATGGCCGGAGAAGACAGAAGACCTTGATTACTTCTATCCGACAGATGTTCTTGTAACTGGATATGATATCATCTTCTTTTGGGTAATCCGTATGGTATTCTCAGGATATGAGCATACAGGAAAAGCTCCGTTTAACACAGTACTGATCCACGGTCTTGTAAGAGACTCTCAGGGACGTAAGATGAGTAAGTCTCTTGGAAATGGTATCGATCCGCTTGAGATCATCGACAAGTACGGTGCAGATGCCCTGAGACTGACACTGATCACAGGAAATGCACCAGGTAACGATATGCGTTTCTACAACGAGCGCGTTGAGGCAAGCCGTAATTTTGCAAACAAAGTATGGAATGCATCAAGATTTATCATGATGAACATGGAGAAGAACGTTGTAGAAGAACCGGAAGACTTCATGCTGAAACCAGCAGACAGATGGATCCTTTCCAAGGTAAACAGTCTGACAAAAGAAATGACAGAGAACATGGATAAGTTCGAACTCGGTATTGCAGTTCAGAAAGTTCATGACTTTATCTGGGATGAGTTCTGTGACTGGTATGTAGAGATCGCAAAATATCGTATCTACCATGCGGAGGAAGATTCACAGTCCGCAAACTGTGCTCTGTGGGTACTTAAGACAGTTCTTGGACAGGCACTTAAGCTCCTTCATCCATTTATGCCATTTATTACAGAAGAGATCTACGGAGCACTTGTACCGGAGGAAGAGTCACTGATGATGTCAAGCTGGCCGGTATACAGAGAAGATTGGGAATTCCCATATGCTACAGAAGTTATGGAGCATGTAAAAGCAATCACACGCGGAATCAGAAATATGCGTGCTGAGATGAATGTTCCGAATAACAAACGTACAAAGGTTTATATTATCAGCAGTGATTCAAAACTGCTTACAGCACTTGAAGTATTCAAGGAATCTGTAAAATCGTTGATGCTGGCAAACGATATTATTCTTCACTATGAGAAGAAAGATGTTGCTGATGATGCAGTATCTATCGTTGTTCCGGGAGCAACAGTTTACCTGCCGCTGGAAGACCTTGTAGACTTCGAGCAGGAGAGAGAAAGACTGAAGAAAGAGGAAGAGAGACTCAACAGCGAGATAAAGAGAGCACAGGGAATGCTTGCAAATGAAAGATTCACAAGCAAAGCACCTGCAGATAAAGTTCAGGCTGAGCGTGATAAACTTGAGAAATATACAAAGATGCTTGAGCAGGTAAAAGAGAGAATCGATAGTCTCAGATAACTGTGGGGGGAGAAAAGCTGCGAAAAAGCAGGAAACTGTAAACAGCAGTTTAGACACAGTATCAGATATTAGACGGCAAAAAGTCGCACGGCAGAAAGGAGCTAAGATCCCATGCCGTGCATTTTGCCTATAAGAAAGAGGTTATAGATGAAGCGGATTCATATTAAAAAACCAGATATCAAAGGATTTTTTACAAAGGTCAAAAATCTGAAACCGGAAGATATCAAGAGACACTATCAGGAGAAAAAAGCAAGACGCCAGAGAATTCTGGAACAGAGAAGAAACAGTAAATTTGCGAAAAAGATGCAGCCGGTTTATAAGTGGATGAATAGATTTTCACTCGTCCTTCATTATCTGCTGGCCTGTGTTTTAAATTTTTTAATTGAGGTGATCTCAAGGCATTCTTTTTTTGAAGCATGGAGCTACATGACAGGAACACCGCTCGTGTTTCTGTTTAACGCATTTTTAATTTTTGCAACATTTATGATTGTTTATCTGTTCCGCAGACGTGTATTTGTCAGAATTCTTCTTAGTGTATTCTGGCTGTTTCTGGGAGCATGTAACGGATATCTGCTCCTGAAGCGAGTTACACCGTTCAATGCACAGGACTTGAAAGTTCTGTCAGATGCCTTGGAACTGACAAGTAATTACTTTAATGGCTTTGAGATCGTGATGCTTACCATTGGAATCGCAGCTGTTGTTTTGTGGGTGATTTCCATGTGGCGCCGCGGTGGGCAGTATACTGGAAAGATGCACCGCATTATTGCAGTGATCGCTGTTGTGGCATCCGGATTTGCCTATGTAGGACTTACTGATGTTGCAATCGACAAGCGAGTGATCTCAAATTATTTTGGAAATATCGCATTTGCTTACGAAGACTATGGATTCCCATATTGCTTCGCAGCAAGCTTATTTAATACAGGAATCAATCAGCCGGCTGGTTACAGTGAAGAGACGATGGCAGAGATCAACAAGGATGGATGTCTTAACGTGAGTGAGACAAGCCGTTCAAAAGAGGAACTGCCGAATATCATGTTTGTCCAGCTGGAATCTTATTTCGATCCGACAGAGGTAGAATGGCTGAGATTTTCCGAGGATCCGATCCCAAATCTCAGAAAGCTTTATGCTGACTATTCTTCCGGATATTTTAAAGTTCCATCTGTCGGAGCAGGTACAGCGAATACAGAGTTCGAGGTGCTTACCGGAATGAATATGCGTTTCTTCGGACCGGGAGAGTATCCATACAAGACTTATGTGAAGACGACACCTCTTGAGAGTGCGGCAAGTGCGCTTTCATCCCTTGGATATGGTGCAGAGGCACTTCACAACAACGGCGGTAATTTCTACAGCCGTGCCAAAGTATACAACAACATGGGATTTGACCATTATACAAGTAAGGAATTCATGAATATCTTAAAGACGACTCCGAAGGGATGGGCGACAGACGATATTCTTGTTCCGAACATCATGGAGTCTTTGGACACAACAGACGGAACAGACTTTGTATGTACGATCAGTGTGC
>ERZ772871.1491-NODE-1491-length-10589-cov-3.97665_pt1 | contig 10589 bp, 7 predicted proteins | sample MGYA00511899_ERZ772871 | MGnify/ENA primary metagenome ERZ772871 (study PRJEB29015, sample SAMEA2737693) | human gut metagenome | biome: human gut; feature: human-associated habitat; material: faeces | place: China | collected 2012 ... | reverse complement strand
CAACCTTTGTTAACCTTAAATCTAATACTATGAAAAACACATTGCAAAGATACGTACTCTTTGGTTATCTGCAAATAATACAAGAAAAAAAGTATGTTTTATAACACCATTTAAGAGTTTAACACCTGCTTTTCACTTCCTTTTTCATATCTTTGTAACGTTATTAATAAAGATATGACCATGCCGGACTATGATCTGATTGCCATTCTTGGCCCTACCGCTTCGGGTAAAACCCCTTTTGCTGCCGCACTGGCCGCAGAGTTAAATACTGAAATCATCAGTGCCGATTCACGCCAAATCTATCGGGGAATGGATCTTGGTACAGGCAAAGACCTGGAAGACTACACTATTAACGGCCGACAAATCCCTTACCACCTGATAGATATTGCTGATCCGGGCTATAAATACAATGTATTTGAGTATCAACGTGATTTCCTGACAGCTTACGAGACTATTAAACAAAAAGGATGTCTCCCCGTTCTATGTGGAGGGACAGGCTTGTATCTGGAGTCGGTACTAAAAGGCTATCGCCTGATTCCAGTTCCCGAAAACCAAGAGCTGCGTGTACGCCTGGCCGAAAAATCATTGGAAGAACTGACTGCTATTTTAAGCAGTTATAAGACACTTCACAATTCGACAGACGTGGATACCGTCAAACGGGCAATCCGTGCTATCGAAATAGAAGAGTATTATGCAAAGACACCAATAGAAGAACGGGAGTTCCCACAACTGAACAGCCTGATTATCGGAGTGGACATCGACCGTGAATTGCGACGGGAGAAAATCACCCGCCGCCTTAAACAAAGACTGGACGACGGGATGGTTGAAGAGGTACGTCGTCTCCTGGCAGAGGGAATTCAGCCGGATGATCTGATTTATTATGGATTGGAATACAAATACCTGACTTTGTACGCCATTGGCAAAATGACATACGATGAAATGTTTACCGGTCTGGAAACTGCCATCCACCAGTTTGCCAAACGGCAAATGACCTGGTTTCGGGGAATGGAACGAAGAGGTTTCACCATTCATTGGGTAGATGCTTCACTCCCAATGGAGGAAAAGATTAACTTTGTAAAGCAGAAACTCAAAGAGTTTTAGTAACTTTGGCGAAGCTCTTAACCGTTTTTGTTTCATTTATCAGTTCGTCCCGCAAGTGTGGGTCCATGCGCCCGGCTACCCAAGCCCATCAGTCCGGGAACGGAGGCAGATGAGCCCTCAAGCTCAGGGCGAGTTAATGGATAAAGAGAAAGGTAATAAATAGCCTATGATAACCGGTTAAGTCAGTGCAAGTCTGTTATTAATATATGAATGATCGGTCGTTTAACAAAAAGATCGGTCACCATACAGAGAAGTTAGAAATAAAAGTACGAAATAATAAATATAATATCCATGAGCGTAGAACCTGGAAAATGGGGTGTAATCTACAATCCCAAAGCAGGCACACGAAAGGTGCAGAAACGGTGGAAAGAAATAAAAGAGTACATGGACTCTAAGGGAGTGTCATACGACTATGTGCAGTCCGAGGGTTTCGGATCGGTAGAACGACTCGCCGGCATTCTGGCCAACAACGGTTATCGCACCATCGTAGTAGTGGGCGGAGACGGTGCATTGAATGATGCCATTAACGGCATTATGAGTTCGAACGCAGAAAAAAAAGAAGAGATAGCCATCGGTATCATCCCCAACGGAATAGGAAACGACTTTGCCAGATACTGGGAATTGAATCTGGAATACAAACAGGCAGTAGACTGGATTATCAATAACCGCCGGAAGAAAATAGACGTGGGTTACTGCAACTTTTACGATGGCGAAAAACACCAACGACGTTACTTCCTCAATGCTGTCAATATAGGATTAGGTGCGCGTATCGTAAAAATCACGGACCAGACCAAACGTTTCTGGGGAGTAAAGTTCCTCTCCTATCTGGCAGCTCTCTTCCTGCTGATATTCGAACGCAAGCTTTATCGTTCACATCTCAAAATTAACGACGAACACATCCGCGGACGGATTATGACAGTCTGTGTGGGAAGTGCCACCGGATACGGACAAACCCCAAGTGCCGTACCCTATAATGGCTGGCTGGATGTATCGGTCATCTACCGCCCCGAGTTCCTGCAAATCTTGTCCGGACTGTGGATGCTTATTCAAGGACGCATATTGAACCACAAAGTGGTGAAATCCTACCGTACCCGAAAAGTAAAAGTATTGCGTGCCCAGAATGCCGCCGTCGACCTTGACGGACGCTTGTTGCCACGCCATTTCCCGATTGAAATAGGAATTATCCCGGAAGCAACCACATTGATTATACCCAATTGATAAAACATAAATGTTATGATAGAACAACTGAAGAACAATAAAACAGGAAATTTTTTCCTGTTAGCCGGTCCTTGCGTCATCGAAGGCGAAGAGATGGCTATGCGAATTGCAGAAAAAATAGTAAATATCACCGATAAACTGGGTATTCCCTATGTATTTAAAGGTTCATACCGTAAAGCCAACCGTTCTCGCTTGGATTCATTCATGGGAATTGGCGATGAAAAAGCGTTGAAAGTTCTCGAGAAAGTACACAATACCTTCGGAGTGCCTACCGTAACCGATATTCACGCAGCCGATGAAGCAGCCATGGCAGCCGATTATGTAGACATCCTGCAGATACCCGCTTTCCTCTGCCGACAAACGGACTTACTGGTCGCTGCTGCTCAAACCGGAAAAACGATTAATATCAAAAAAGGACAGTTCCTCTCTCCGCTTGCCATGCAGTTTGCAGCAGACAAGGTGATAGAGGCCGGCAACAAGAACGTTATGCTGACTGAACGTGGAACGACTTTCGGTTATCAGGACCTGGTCATCGACTACCGGGGCATACCGGAAATGCAATCTTTCGGTTATCCGGTCATCCTGGATGTAACTCATTCATTACAGCAACCCAACCAGACGAACGGTGTAACAGGCGGTATGCCGCAATTGATCGAAACGGTAGCCAAAGCCGGCATTGCCGTAGGAGCCGACGGTCTCTTTATTGAGACACACGAAAATCCGGCAGTAGCCAAAAGCGACGGTGCCAATATGTTGAAACTTGACCGGTTGGAAGGCTTATTGACTAAACTGGTGAAAATTAGAGAAGCAATTATGTGATTTACTTCCCGGTAATGCGACTGATAGAAAAAACAGTAAGAAGGTAATTCATCTCAGGAGATGCTGGAAGTCCGGATTCTCAATACATAAATAGGATCTATGCGCTCTGAAACTCCTGCGGTGAGTGGAACTTAAAAACAGTATAGCAATGAAACATTTATTCCGTGGTTTACTTTTGGTTGCAGTCATCTTATGCTGCAACTTCCAACAGGCCTTTGCACAGCAAATGCCGCCCATCCCTATCGACAAGAACGTACGTATTGGAAAGTTGGACAATGGTCTGACCTACTACATCCGTAAGAACAATCTGCCTGCCAACCGGGCTGACTTCTACATTGCCCAAAAAGTGGGTTCTATTCAAGAAGAAGAAAATCAACGCGGATTGGCACACTTCCTGGAACACATGTGTTTTAATGGGACAACTCACTTCCCCGGTGATGCCTTGAAGCAATATCTGGAGCGTATCGGCGTTAAATTCGGTGAAAACCTGAACGCATATACGGCTATCGATGAAACGGTTTACAATATCTCCAATGTACCCGTCAAAACTCCCGGTGCAGTAGACTCCTGCCTGCTGATTCTACACGACTGGAGCAATGACCTGACACTCGATCCGAAAGAGATTGATAAAGAACGCGGCGTCATCAATGAAGAATGGCGTACACGCATGAGTGCCATGATGCGTATGCAAGAGAAGCTTCTGCCAATGATGTATCCGGGTGACAAATACGCCCATAGCTTCCCCATCGGCACCATGGACGTAGTGATGAATTTTAAGCCGCAAACCTTGAGAGACTATTACGAAAAATGGTATCGTCCCGACTTACAGGGAATCGTCATCGTCGGTGATATCGATGTAGATGCCGTAGAAGCTAAAATCAAAACAATGTTTGCCGACATCCCTGCACAGCCTAATGCGGCAGAACGTATCTACTATCCCGTCGCAGACAATAAAGAACCGATTATCTGTATCTTGAAAGACAAGGAACAGCCTCATGTCCAAGTTCTACTCTTCAATAAACACGAAGCAGTTCCCGATAACCAGAAAGGAAATGTGGACTATCTGATACAGCAATACGCCAAGAATCTGATCAGCATTATGCTGAATGCACGTTTGAACGAACTGGTTCAGACAGCCAATCCACCCTATATTTATGCAGGAGCAGACGATAGCAACTTCTTTGTTGCCAAAACCAAAGATGCATTTCTGGGGATCGTGGTTTGCAAAGAGGACAGCATCGAAAATGGTATCGCCGCCATGCTCCGCGAATTAGAACGTGCCCGCCAATTCGGCTTCACCGAAACAGAATACAATCGTGCCCGTGCCGAATACTTGCGTCAGTTGGAATCTTCTTACAATGAACGTGACAAACAGAAGAACGAAAAGTATGTAAATGAATATGTCCGCCACTTTCTTGATAACGAACCTATACCGGGCATAGAGAACGAATATACAATCATCAACCAGATCGCCCCCAATATTCCGGTGGCAGCAATCAACCAATTGATGAAAGGACTGATTACAGACGACAATCAGGCGCTGGCCCTTTTCGCACCCGAGAAAGAGGATCTGAAACTACCATCCGAAGCCGCTATCGCAAAACTGCTGAAGGATGCAAAAACCGAAAAGCTGACTGCCTACGTAGATAAAGTATCAGACGAACCCTTGATGGCTGAAGCGCCGAAAGGTGGTAAGATTGTTTCGGAATCAAAAGACGACATCTTTGGAGCAACTACTTTGACCCTTTCTAACGGAGTAAAAGTGATTATAAAGAAAACTGATTTCAAAGCAGATGAAATCCGGATGAAAGGTGTCAGCCTGGGAGGTAGTTCCGTATTCCCGGATTCGGAAATCATCAATATAAATGGTCTGGATGCAGTCGGAGTCGGTGGTTTGGGTAACTTCAGTGCTGTAAACCTTGAAAAAGTGCTCGCCGGAAAGAAAGCATCGGTTAGTTACGATATCGCAAACAAGACCGAAAGCGTTTCAGGAAGTTGTTCACCCAAAGATTTCGAAACGATGATGCAACTCACTTACCTTACATTTACAGCACCGCGTAGAGACGATGATGCATTTGCTTCATATAAAAATCGTAATAAAGCCGCATTAAAGAATCAGGAATTGAATCCGAATGTGGCCTTCAGCGACTCTATCCAAGCCGGCATCTATATGAAACACCCGAGAATCATACGCATAAAAGCTGACATGTTGGATCAAATGGATTACGACAAGATTCTGTCTATGTATCAGGATCGCTTCAAAGATGCAAGTGACTTCACATTTATCTTTGTCGGTAACGTAGATGTAGAGAAAATGAAACCGGTAATTGCCGAATATCTGGGTGCGCTCCCCGCCGTTAACCGCAAAGAAACTTTCAAAGATAACAAAATTGAAATGCGTCAGGGCATTTACAAGAACGAGTTTACCAAGCAGCAAGAGACACCGAAAGCTTCCGTTTTCGCTTTCTACAACGGAGATTGCAAATATGACCTGAGAAACAACCTCTTGCTTAGCATGACAAGCCAGATTCTGGATTTGGTCTACACAGAAAAAGTACGTGAAGACGAAGGAGGTACGTATGGTGTATATGTAGGCGGAACGCTACAAAAATATCCAAAAGAAAAAGCAATCCTGCAAATCATCTTCGATACGGCTCCCGAAAAGAAAGAGAAGCTGATGAAGATCATTTTCGGAGAAATCGATAACATAACGAAAACAGGCCCGTCGGAAGCCAACTTGAACAAAGTGAAAGAATATATGCTGAAAAAGCATACCGAAGACCTGAAAGAAAACAGCTACTGGCTGGGAAGTATCGACGAATACTTATATACCGGCATGAACCGCATGAATGATTATGAAAAAATAGTCAATAGCATTACGGTAAATGACATCCGGAAATTCGCTGACGACCTCTTCAAACAGAAAAATGAAGTGGAAGTGACAATGGTCAGTCCGGAAAAGAAATAATAAGACCTTGCAGCACGCAGATGATGCAACCCAAACAGATAAGAAGTTGTATTATCTGCGTGCTCTTTTTTGTCGAAACTTAAATAAAACGGTACCATGCTATTCAATGAACTACGCCTGCACGGCAAACTTGCAGCCAAACGACATCCGATGTACGAAAAGAATAAAATCGGCAAATACATCATGTATGCGTCCTTTATTTTCTGGGGTGCTTACTTTATATTTATTGGCATCGGTTTGGCAAAAGCCATCAGCACAGAAGTTCCCAATATGGAAGCCTATCATATTTTGAATAGTGGACTGATATTTGCGCTTGCCCTGGACTTTGTAATACGTTTCCCATTCCAAAAAACTCCTACACAAGAAGTAAAACCTTATCTGCTACTTCCGGTAAAACGAAGCCGTATACTCGACTTTCTGCTTCTCCGCCACGGGCTCAGTTCTTTCAATCTTATCTGGCTGTTCCTGTTCGTGCCGTTCGCAGCACTCACAGTCTTTCCTTTTTATGGGATATCAGGAGTTCTCACTTACAGCATCGGCATTTGGTTACTGATGGTTTTCAACGGATATTGGTATCTGCTTTGCCGTACGCTGATTAACGAACATATTTGGTGGATGTTACTTCCCATCGTTGTCTACAGTGGAATCGCCATCGCTATTTTTATTCCCCAAACGGGATTTATAAGTAACTTTTTCATGAACCTGGGAGAAGGTTATATCGAAGGAAATCTACTTGCTTACCTGGGTACATTGGCAGCCACTGTTCTGGTATGGTGTATCAACCGTAAAGTGATGACCGGTTTAATATACAACGAAATCAATAAAGTAGAAGACACAAAAGTAAAAACCGTATCCGAATACCGTTTCCTGGAACGCTTCGGAGAGGTAGGCGAATATATGCGTCTGGAATTGAAGATGCTTCTACGCAACAAACGCTGTAAGGCCTCACTCCGGTCGGTAGCAATGCTCGTAATCATCTTCTCCATCATACTGAGTTTCAGCAGTACGTATGACCACATGAAGAGTTTTGTCCAGGTATACTCCTTCCTTGGATTCGGTATGGTGATTCTGATACAACTTATGGGATTTGAAGGAAACTATATCGACGGACTGATGACTCGCAAAGAATCCATCAAAAGCCTGTTGACAGCCAAATATTATATCTATAGCTTGGCGGAAATCATTCCGCTGATCCTGCTGATACCGGCTTTTGTGATGGGAAAAGCCAGCCTGCTGGGTGCTGTCGCACTAATCTTTCTGACAACAGGTCCTGTCTATTGCATCTTGTTCCAACTGGCGGTATACAACCATAAAACCGTACCACTCAATGAAAGCATCACAGGCAAACAAAGTATGAATACCGGAATGCAGATGTTAATCAGTTTCGGACTTTTCATCGTACCAACCACACTCTATGGCACGCTCCCCATGCTGCTGGGACAAACATGGGCCTACATTGTCATATTAATCATCGGATTAGGCTTCACCTTGACCTCCCCTATGTGGATAAACAATGTATATGTCCGTTTCATGCAACGCCGTTACGAAAACATGGAAGGATTCAGAGACAGTAAATAACGATTCAACATTTATTTTATAGAAAAAGAATATGATTACCATACATAACCTCCGGAAAAACTTCGGCACCCAAACAGCCGTCGATATCGAGAATTATACAATCAATCAGGGAGAGATGGTCGGCCTGGTGGGTAACAATGGAGCCGGAAAAACAACTTTGTTCCGTTTAATGCTGGACCTGCTGAAAGCTGATACCGGTGAAATCATTATCAACGACATTCATGTGAACCAAAGCGAAGACTGGAAAAGTTTTACCGGTGCATTTATCGATGACGGATTCCTGATCAGTTACCTGACTCCGGAAGAATATTTCTATTTTATCGGTAAAATGTACGGACTCAAAAAAGGAGAAGTGGATGAACGCCTGATCCCCTTCGAACGTTTTATGAACGGGGAAGTATTGGGACAAAAGAAGTTTATCCGTAACTTCTCGGCGGGCAATAAGCAGAAGATCGGTATCGTGTCGGCCATGCTACATTATCCGAAACTGATCATTCTGGACGAACCGTTTAATTTTCTGGACCCAAGTTCACAATCCGTCATTAAACATCTGCTGAAAAAGTATAATGAGGAACATAATGCCACGGTCATTATTTCGAGCCATAACCTGAACCATACGGTGGATGTCTGTCCTCGTATTGCCGTGCTTGAGCATGGAGTCATTATCCGTGACCTTGTAAACGAAAACAATTCGGCAGAAAAAGAACTGGAAGATTATTTTAATGTAGAAGAAGAATGAATGTATGAAGAAACACCTTTTTAATCTGTTACTTTTCACCGTCTTAGTTATCGGCCTGAGTGGCTGCCGCACCTCTGCTCCCAAACTAGACTATAAGAAATTGGCCCGTGCTTCTGTACGCTTGGGCGTAGACATCGGAATGGAGGATAACCATAAACTCTACCTGGAAGCAGCCGAATGGATAGGTACCCCCTACCGGGGAGGCGGAGAGACCAAACGTGGCACAGACTGCTCGGGAATGACCTGCCAGATTTATAAAAAGGTATATCATACCAAACTGCAACGAAGCACAGACGGTCAGAAGAAAGAGAGCAGTAAAGTTGCCCGGCGAAATCTTCGGGAAGGTGATCTGGTATTTTTCAGTAGCCGGAAATCGCGCAGAAAAGTGGCACACGTGGGCATCTATCTCAAAGACGGAAAGTTTGTTCATGCCAGCACCAGCCAGGGAGTCATTGTCAGCAGTCTCAATGAACCCTATTACCGGACTCACTGGATATCGGGAGGCAGAGTACGCAAATAACCTTTATTGAAATAAAAAATTCACTATCTTTGCCGAAAATTCCGCAAATGAAATACACTGTTTATTTATTCGACTTTGACTATACACTGGCAGACTCTTCGCGTGGCATCGTAACCTGCTTCAGAAGCGTACTCGAGAGACATGGCTACACCGGTATCACTGATGATATGATCAAACGCACCATTGGGAAAACGCTTGAAGAATCGTTCAGCATCCTTACGGGAATTACTGACGCCGACCAACTGGAATCATTCAGACAAGAGTATTCCAAAGAGGCAGATATATACATGAATGCAAATACCATTCTTTTCCCGGATACTCTCCCCACGCTTACACACCTGAAAAAACAAGGAATCCGTATCGGAATCATTTCAACCAAATACCGATTCCGGATACTGAGTTTCCTGAGAAATCACATGCCGGATGATTGGTTTGACATCATTATCGGAGGTGAAGATGTGACACATCATAAACCCGATCCTGAAGGTTTGCTACTTGCCATCAACCGATTGAAGGCATGCCCCGAAGAAGTATTATACATCGGTGACAGTACAGTGGATGCAGGAACAGCCGCCGCTGCCGGAGTTTCTTTTACCGGTGTTACCAGCGGTATGACTACCGCCCAAGAGTTTCAGGCCTATCCCTACGACAGAATCATCAGTACTCTTGACCAGCTAATCTCCGTTCCGGAAGACAAATCCGGCTGTCCGCTCTGAACAATCCAACCGGATGACATCCGTTCATCGAATAACAGTACAAAAAGAAAGTAAATATCCGTTTTTCATAACAGAGTCCTTGTCCGTTTCCGACATCCGGAGAGAAGAAAAAAGCCAAATGGAGACTTTAGAGGCCGAAAAGACGGGCTTCCGGGCTCGGAGAGCCTGACTTTTCGCAAAAAGAAGCAAGCATTTAGCCGAAAAGACGTAAGCATTTACCGAAAATGTCCTTATGTTTTGGAAATATCTCCTATTGTTTTCCCCAATATCTCCTATTGTTATTCCAAATCCGGTCTGAAAGGAACACTCCGTCTTCCGGTTGGCAACCGCAGGCAGAGCTTTCTGAAGTGACAAAAAAATCGGAATGCAATCCCATCCGAAGCACTTTCACCACCGACACGACTTTTTCCTTTCCCTGTGCGTACCATCAATCAAGAACCCCAAGATATATGTCATCGGGAAAAACCTGCAGAACGCGTTTTTTTCACCCAGGCAAGCATCCTGTCCGAAATAAACGATTCTGAGGAGTCCCGATTATCAAAGTGACAAAATGAATAAAAGCCACATCCCATTTAATAATCAACCTTCTAACTGCCCCTACCCGAAAGAAGAAAAAGAGCAAAATAACATACTGCAAACAAAAAAGAAAAAGAAAAACTTGTCCGAAACAAATAAAAGCAGTAATTTTGTGCCCTGATTATTCCGCACCGGGTTTGAGCAAGTGTTTTTTAAGTGATTAAAGACCACCCGACGGAGCTAACTTACATTTATTTATATAAGATGTACGCAATTGTAGAAATCAACGGTCAGCAATTTAAAGCTGAAGCTGGCCAGAAATTGTTCGTTCACCACATTCAGAATGCAGAGAACGGTGCAACAGTAGAATTTGACAAAGTTCTTTTGGTAGACAAAGACGGCAACGTTACTGTA
>ERZ772871.1487-NODE-1487-length-10645-cov-3.69433_pt1 | contig 10645 bp, 10 predicted proteins | sample MGYA00511899_ERZ772871 | MGnify/ENA primary metagenome ERZ772871 (study PRJEB29015, sample SAMEA2737693) | human gut metagenome | biome: human gut; feature: human-associated habitat; material: faeces | place: China | collected 2012 ... | reverse complement strand
CGATCTCGGACGGGCGGACGCGAGCGCCAAAGCTACGGGCGATCTCGCGACGAGCGACTTCTAAACGCGCGGCAGCCTTGCGGCCAAGCGAGTGCAGCGAGTTGGGGTTGACGCCGGCAAGCTCGCTGTCGTCGTACTCGCGCTGCGCAAGGAGCGCCTCGGCGCGCATGGGCGTCGAGGCGGCATAGTCAAGATTCACGGGTATGCGGTTTTGACCTGCGGTCATAAGGGTTTATGCCTCCTGTGCGGCCTCGTTGCCCAGCTTCTGCAGCAGCGCAACCTCGGCAGCGGGATCTTCGGACTTAAATACGGCGGAACCGGCCACCAGGACGTTGGCGCCAGCCTTGACGACCTCGGCAATGTTCTTGGAAGAGATGCCACCGTCGACCTCGATCAGGGGCGACACGCCGTGGCGCTCACACATGGCCTTGAGCTCGTGGAGCTTATGCAGAGTGCCTGGGATAAAGCTCTGGCCGCCAAAGCCGGGGTTCACGCTCATCAGCAGCACCATGTCGACAACGTCTATGATGCTCTCGAGCACGCAGACGGGTGTGGCGGGGTTGAGCACCACACCGGCCTTGACGCCGCGCTGCTGCAGGTGCGTGAGCGTGCGGTGCAGGTGCGTGGAGGCTTCGTAGTGCACGGTGATCATATCGGCACCGGCATCGGCGTACCAATCGACCGTCTCGTCGGGGTTCGACACCATGAGGTGCGCGTCGACCGGTACGTCAGTTGAGCGCTTGACGGCCTTGAGGATATCAACGCCAAAGGTGAGGTTGCCGGTAAAGTGACCGTCCATGACGTCAAAGTGCACAAAGTCGGCGCCGGCGATCTTGTCGAGCTCGCCCTTGAGGCTGGCCATATCGGCCGAAAGAACGGACGGAGCGATTTTGATGGAACCCATGGTAGAAGCCTTTCTGCGCTAGTCGGTGAGTCCGTAGAACTCTTGAGAGGGGACGCGGTCGGTGAGAATCTCGAGCGCCCTATCCAAAGTAACACCGTTGTAGAGCGTTTGCTCCACGGCAAAGGTGAGCGGAATGTCTACGCCCAGTGAACGGGCGAGCTCGCTGACGCTGCGGGCCGCAACGGCGCCCTCGACCACCATATGCGTACGTTCCTGGTACTCGTCGAGTGACACGCCGTGGGCAAACTCGTAGCCAAAGGTGCGGTTGCGCGAATGCTCCGAGGTGCAGGTGGCGATGAGGTCACCCATGCCGGCGAGTCCCATGCAGGTTATGGCCTGCCCGCCGCGGGCGTGCACCAGTCGGCTGATCTCGGCCAGACCGCGCGTCATGATAAGGGCGAGCGTGTTGTCCCCCGCGCCGGTTCCGGCGGAGATGCCGCACACGATGGCGATGACGTTTTTCATGGCGCCGCAAACCTCGACGCCGGTCATGTCCTGCGACAGGTAGATGCGGAAGGCCGTGGACAGCAGCAGGTCCTTAAAGGTCTCCCCTATCTGAGGGTCTTCGCTGGCGATGACGGCGGCAGAAAGTCCGCCGCGGCAGATCTCCTCGGCATGGTTGGGGCCGGAGAGCGCCGCCACGCGCACCTCGTTGCCGATCTCGCTGGCAATGACCTCGCTCATGAGCAGGCCGGACTCGGGCTCGATGCCCTTGGCGAGGCAGAGTACCGGGGCGTCGGCGGCGATGAAGGGTGCTGCCTGATGGCATACGCTGCGCAGGTGCGTGGAGGGCACGGCAAAGATGACGGCCTCGGCGCCGTCGAGCGCCTGCGATAGGTCCGTCGTGGCAACGACGTTGCTGGGCAGCTCGTAGTCCACCAGATACCGGGGATTGCGGTGCTCGCCATTGATGCCGGCGGCCGTCTGCTCGCTATGGGCCCACATGGTCACGCGCTCGGATCGCGCGGCGGCAAGGCCGGCGACGGCGGTTCCCCAGGAGCCGGAGCCAATCAGCGCAACATTCATGACTCTCTCCTACTTATCGTCGGGCTCGGTGACGCGCTTGGTAAACGAGAGCTTGGACTCCTTGCCCGTCATGAGCTTTTTGATGTTCGCACGATGGGCCCACACCACGGTGATGCCGATCAGCGCCATGCAAAACTTAAGTCCTAGGCTGCTGTACGGAAAGACCGCGCAGGCAGCGATGGGAAGACCGATGGCAGCGGTGAGCGAGCCCACCGACACGTACTTGGTGATGGCGACGGCCACGATAAACATGCCCAGCAGCGACAGCCCAATAGGCCAGTACCAAGCGAGGATGACGCCCAGGCCCACGGCGATACCCTTGCCGCCATGGAAATTGAGGTAGGGCGAGAAGATGTGGCCCCACACGGCTGCCAGGCAGATGACGCCGAGCATCCAGTCGCCGGCAGCACCGGGAGCCATAATGCTCGGCGGAAAACCATAGCCCACGCTCGCGATAAGCGGACGGGCGATAAGGACGCAGATGGCGCCCTTCAGGCAGTCGAGCAGCAGTGTGAGTGCGGCCACCTTGGGGCCGGCCACGCGCAGGGCGTTGGTGGTGCCGATGTTGCCGGAGCCCGCCTTGCGAATGTCGGTGTGGTTGAACACGCGGCCCAGGATCAGGCCAAACGGAATCGCCCCGATAAAGAACGAGACCACGGCGCAGATGGCGGTCAGCAGAATCGGATTATGCATCCTTTTGCTCCTTCTTCCTAAAGAAGAGTCGAATGGGCGTGCCGGAAAAATCGAAGGTCGAGCGCATACGATTCTCCACGTAGCGCTGGTAGGTGTCGTTGACCAGGTCGCTGTGGTTGACGAAGAACGTAAACGTGGGCGGGTTGACGCCCGTCTGGGTCACGTAGTGCATGCGCAGGCGGCGCTTGCCGTCCACCACGGTGTGGCCGAACTCGCGCAGGTCGGTGAGGAAGGTGTTGAGGCGCGAGGTGGTGATCTTTTGCGAGCGCGTCTTTTCGGCTGCGTCGACCATCGCCCAGATCTTCTCGACGCTGCGGCCGGTCAGGGCCGAGATGCGCAGATACTGGGCCCAGGGAGCCATGACGCCCAGACGGCGGTCGACGGTCTCCATGCAGGCCTCGCGCTTGCGGTCGTCGTCGAGCAGGTCCCACTTGTTGAGCAGCACGACGATGGCGCAGCCGCGCTCGATGGCCAAACCCATGACCTTCTGATCCTGCTCGGTGACGCCCACAGAAGCGTCGACGACAAGCAGCGCCACGTCGGCGCGGTCGATGGCACGCAGGCCGCGGACCATGGAGTAGTACTCGATATTCTCGTACACGGTGCTCTTCTTGCGAATGCCCGCGGTGTCGACCATGCGGTAGTGCTTGCCGTTGCGCTCCACGACGGTGTCGATGGCGTCGCGCGTAGTGCCGGCGATGTTGGACACGATGGAGCGGTCGGCGCCCAGGATACGGTTGAACAGCGAGGACTTACCGGCGTTGGGGCGGCCGATGATGGCCACGTTGAGCGCATCGGGGAACGCGTCGGCGACCTCGTCCTCCTCCTCGGGCAACAGGGCCACGATGTCGTCGAGCAGGTCTCCCGTGCCGTGGCCGTGCAGGGCCGAGAGCGGCGTGGGCTCACCGATGCCGAGCGAATAGAACTCCCAGATGTTGTCATTCTCGCGATCGGGGTTGTCGAGCTTGTTCACCAGCAGAAAGACCGGCTTGTCGCAGCGCTTGAGCATGCGGGCGACCGACTCGTCCTCCTCGGTGACGCCGGTGCGGCCGTCGACCACAAACAGGATGACAGCGGCTTCCTCGGCGGCGGCAAGGGCCTGGTCGCGGATGGACGTGGCAAAGACGTCATCGCTCTTGAGCGGCTCGATGCCGCCCGTGTCGACGATGGTGAACTCGCGGCCGTTCCAATCGGCCGTGTGATACGAGCGATCGCGCGTGACGCCGCGGGACTCGTGGACGATGGCGTTCGAGGTCTGGGCCAGGCGGTTGACGAGCGTGGACTTGCCCACGTTGGGGCGTCCGACGACGGCGACGATAGGTTTCATCTGCTCTCCTTTAATGGGTAGGGTCAGCGGGAATAGTTGAATTGGCGGGCGTTATGCCAAGGATGTGCTCCAGGGTATCGAGCAGCTCATGCGGCATGGTCGATACCACATGAACCTCGGCGCCGCGACCGGTAAGGCTTGCGAGTAATTCGTCACGATGATACTCGTCAAGGGTCATACCGTCGGCGTTGAACATGAGCTTAGGCACAAAGAGCATAACCCCCGACAGGTCCTGCGGCAGCTGCTCCAGGATGTCGCAGGCGACGATGAGGCCGGTCACGTCCACGTTACCGCCAAAGTAGCGGTTTTTGATGGCCGTGACGGTACCGGCAAGGCCCTGTGGAGACTCCACAAAACGCGCTACCGTATCGCGCGCGCTGGCGCCTGAGAGGCACAGCAGGCGCTGGCCTCGGGCGGCGATTGCCTCGCGAACGCGGCACAGGCGCTCGGCATCGGCGGCGAGCACGTCGTCGGTCTCGTCCAGATAGGAGCGGATCATGCCGATGCCATCGTAGTACTGCGGGTAGCCGTCGTAAAAGTCCGCCTCGGGAGGCTCGATGCCGGCATCCAGGTAGAACTCGTCGCTCATCTGGAAGGTGTGGCGGCCAAAGCGCTCGAAGGCACGGTCCTGGAAGGGCCTGATCATGGCGATGGTCTCGCGCGCCAGCTCGGGCTTGTCGCTGTAGGACCAGCTAAAACGATTCTGATGCTTGGTAAAACCAAGCGGTACAATGCCCAGGCTCGTGATTTGCTCGTGCTCCTCGCAAAAGCGCAGCGTCTTTTCCAACTCCTCGCCGTCGTTCATGCCGGGGCACAGCACGATCTGGGCGTGGATTTCGATGCCGGCGGCCATGATGGTCTCGAGCACGTCCATGCCGCGTTGGGCGTTGCGGCCCATCATGCGGCGGCGGACGTCGGGGCTTACGGCGTGGACCGACACGTTCATGGGGCTCATGTTGCGGTCGATGACGTTTTGCACGTCCTCGTCGGTGAGGTTCGTGAGCGTGACGAAGTTGCCCTGCAAAAAGCTTAGGCGGTAGTCATCATCGCGGATGTAGAGCGTGGAGCGTCCGCCCTTGGGCAGCATGGTCATAAAGCAGAACACGCAGGCGTTTACGCAGGTGCGCATGCCATCGAAGATGGGGCCATCGAACTCCAGGCCCCAGTCCTCGCCGGGAAAGCGATCGAGCTCAACGGGGGTGACGGTGCCGTCGCGCGGATCGAAAACCTCCAGCTCGACGGTGTCGTCATCTGCCTCCCAGAGCCACACGATCATATCGGTCAGCTGCTCGCCGTTGACCGTGAGCACGCGCATGCCCGGCTCGATACCCACATCCCATGCGGGCGATTCGGGGCGCACGTTTTTAACGAGCGCGCCCTCACCCGGCTCGGGGTCGCGGCTGCGCCCGTAATCGGCCACCTCGGCGGCGTATGCGGGTACGGTCTGGTCCATGATTAGCGGCAAAGCTCCTTGATGCGCTCGACGGCGCGCTCGATGTGTTCTTGCGGGGTGGAGGCTCCGGCGGTGATGCCGATGTGGCGTGCGCTGGCAAACCATGCGGCCTCAAGCTCTGAAGCTTCCTCGATATGATACGTACGCTCGCAGGCATGGGCGCAAATCTGCGCCAGGCGGCGGGTGTTGCCCGAGTTCTTTCCGCCCACCACGACCATGCAGTCGCAGCGGTTGGCAAGTGCGGCTGCTGCCTGTTGACGCTCACTCGTGGCGGCGCAGATGGTGTTGATCACGCGCAGCTCCTGCACGCGTGGGGTGATGGCAGCCACAACCTCGGCCAGGTTCTGCGCGGTTTGGGTGGTCTGCACGACGAGGCCTACCTTGCCTTTGAGCGGCAGCGCGTCCGCATCGGCGGCGCAGCTCACGACCTGCGCGTCATCGCCGGCATGGCCCAGAATGCCCTCAACCTCGGGATGGCCCGGCTCGCCTACGACGATCACGCGGTAGCCCTCGCGTACTAGGCGCTCCGCCGCCACGTGAACCTTCTTCACGTAGGGGCAGGTGGCATCGACCACGTCGAGGCCGCGCTCGCGAGCGGCCTCGATCACCTGTGGCGCCACGCCGTGCGCGCGGATGATCACGGTGCCCGATGCGGCGTCGTCCAGGGTCTCGGCCAGACCGACGCCCGCCTCGGCAAGCTCGCGCACCACGATGGGGTTATGGATGAGCGGCCCCAGGGTGTGGACCTGAGCGTTCTCCCCCGCCTGTGGGGCTGCCGCCAGGGCCATATCGAGCGCACGCTGCACGCCGTAGCAGGTGCCGGCGTGGGCGGCGATTTCGATAGTGGGGGCGTCTGCCTTTCCGGCAACGGCCTCGGCAGTGTTTATGACATCCTCGCCCATGGCTAGAACCTACCCGGGTGCTCGGCGCACAGGTCATCGCGCATGGCGTAGACACGACTCATGGCCTCGGACTCAAACCAAGCCAGGCGTTCCTTGCGCTTGAGCTCGGCCGGTGCATCGGATAGCGAGATGGCCTTGCCGGCTCGGATCCAGCACTTTTTGGGACGCATGAGCTTTTTGCCCGCAGGCGTGATGTCGGACCAGCCGCAGATGGCGAGCGGGTTGACGGGCGCCTTGCCCATCTGGGCGATAAGCGCGAAGCCGCCATGGACCTCGGGTTTGATCTCGCGCGAGCGGATGCGCGTGCCCTCGGGGAAGATCAGGACGTCCTCGCCGCGCTGCAGCGCATGCTGAGCGGCGCGCAGGCACCTCATGTCGGCGGTGCCGCGCTCGACGGGAATGCCACCCACGCGGCTAAAGGCCCAGCGCACGATCTTGCTTTTCGCAAACTCGGACTTAAAAATGGGACGAATGCGGCGGCCGCCAAAGAACAGCGCCGTCTCCACGGCCAGGAGCTCGGCCATCGAGGTGTGGTTGCAGATGACCACGCTGCCGCGGCCTTCTTGGCGCTCAAACAGCAGATCGGCGTCCTCGACCTTCCAGCGCCACATGAGTTTGGAGAAGACCCAAAGGATGCCCATGACTACAGCGACGGTGCCGCGGATGAGCGCCGGGAACTCGGCGTAGGGGGCGTTGTAATAGTCCTCGGGCGTCTGCTTAAACAGGCGCATGGGCTACCTCCTTTGGCTGATGAGGTCCTCGATTATCGAGACGACATCATCGATGGTATGGGCGGTTGAGTCGACATGCACCGCATCCTCTGCGGGCACGAGCGGCGCGACCTCGCGGCTGCTGTCGAGCTTATCGCGCTGCTTGAGGGCGTCGAGGGTCTCGTCGACCTCGGCCTCGAGCTGCTCGGTGGTGAGCGGCTGGGCGTCGTTTTGGTGGCGCTGCAGCACGCGGCGACGGGCGCGCTCGCGCGGGTCGGCGGTCAGGAACACCTTGACCTGTGCGTTGGGGAACACGACGGTGCCGATGTCGCGACCCTCGGCCACGATATCGCGGTCCTCGGCGGCGCGGCGCTGGTGGATGAGCATGGCCGCGCGCACGCCCGGGTAGGCCGAGACCTTGGAGACGTTGGCGTCCACCTGCGGGGTGCGGATGGCGGCCGATGCGTCCTGGCCGTCGATGGTCAGGCGCGTGTCCTCGCCGGTGCCGTTGGTAAAGCGAATCTCGATTTGCTCGGCGAGGGCATCGATGGCGGCCTCGTCGTCCAGGTCGATGCCGCGGTCGAGCGCGGCGAAGGTGACGGCGCGATACATGGCGCCCGTGTCGAGCTTGTTAAAGCCCAGCTGGCGGGCAATCTCCTTGGCGATGGTGGACTTGCCGGAACCGGCGGGGCCGTCGATGGCGACGATCATGCAATGCTTCCTTTCGGTGGTTGACGTGCTGGTATGGGTCGCGGGCGCTGCGGATTGGCGGGTTGCCTAGCTCGTGTAGCGCTCGCGGTAGGTGTTGCGCTTGGGCGCGGAGCCGTGGCTGCCGTGGTGACGCGTGCGGGTCGCGGGGTTGGCCGCTGTCGCGTTGGGGTTGCCCCGCTTGGAGCTGGCCTGCTTGGGCGGGATGCCTCCGGCCTTGAGGATCTGCACCTCGCGGTCGGTGAGCTCGCGCCACGAGCCTTTGGCCACGTCCTTGAGCTCCAGACCGGCAAAGTTGCAGCGGTGCAGGCGGATCACGGGATGGTGGATCTTGCTCAGCATGCGCTTGACCTGGTTCTTGCGGCCCTCGCGGATGATGACCTCCACGGCGGTGGTCCCGGGCTTGACGCCCTGGGGAGCTACGGCCTCGGCCTCGCGCGCGTTAATGACGCGGCAGATTGCCGGCTGGCACAGGCCGTCGTCGAGCTCGATGCCGCGACGGAGTGGTTTCAAGTCGCGATCGGTCAGGTGGCCGTCCACGAGCGCCTGGTAGGTCTTGTAGACGTGCTTGCTGGGGTGCAGCAGATCCTGCGACAGGTCGCCGTCGGTGGTAAAGAGCAAAAGGCCCGTGGTGTCGCGGTCCAGGCGACCCACCGGAAAGAGCCCAGGAAAACGGTCGCGCGGGACCAGGTCGGCCACGCAAGGGCGCTCCTGCGGATCGCTCATGGTGGTGAGGTAGCCAGTCGGCTTGTAGAGCATCAGGTACACGGCGCCCTGGTTGAGCTTGACGGGCATGCCGTCGACCTCGATATGGTCGCGGTCGACGTCGACCTTGGTGCCCAGCTCGGTTGCGACCTGGCCGTTGACGGTCACGCGGCCGGCGGTCATCAGGTCCTCCGAGCCGCGGCGGCTCGCCACGCCCGCGCGCGCCAAAAAGCGCTGCAGGCGCATGGTGTGCGGGTAGACGGGCTGGGCGTCGCTCGCGGGCGTTGTGACGCCCGCGGCACGTGAGGTGCGCGTCTCCCCTGCTTCGTTAGTCCTCGTCATGCAAATCCTCCGAGGTATCGACGGTGGGCAGAAGCTCCTCGCCATCGGTGTCCTCAACATCGGTATCGATCAGTTCGCGTTCTTCGTCCAGGTCCTCGGCCTGCTCCTCGAGCGTGGACTGAATGCTGCGGCCGCTCAGGCGCTCGCGGATAAACTGGCGCGACTGCTCGTCGGGGGCAAACTGCTCCAGATCGGGCAGGTCCCGGGTGGAGCGCAGGCCGAACTTTTCCAAGAAGGCGTTGGTCGTGCCGTAGATGATGGCCTGACCGCGCTCGGGGTCACGGCCGAGTTCGCGCACCAGGCCCTTATCCACGAGCGACGCGATGACGCCGTCGGAGTTGACGCCGCGGATGCCCTTGACCACCTCGCGCGTGACGGGCTGGTGGTAGGCGATGACGGCCAGGGTCTCAAGCGCCGCCTGAGACAGCTTTTGCGTGTCCCAGCTCAGCACGTAGGCCTCGACCACATCATGGTAGGCGGGGTGTGTAAACAGGCGCCAGCCACCGGCGACCTCGCGCAGCTGAAAGCCGCGGTTGGCCTCTTCGTACTCAACCTTGAGCTCGGCCAAAAGCGACGCGCACTCGCCCGGGGCGATATCCAGCGCACCTGCCAGCGCGGGTGCGCTCACGGGGTCGCTCGACACCAGCAACAGCGCCTCGAGGGCGCCTTTGAGGCTGTTTGCCTCCAGCGTGGAAAGGGTTGACATGGTTAGCACTCCTATTCGGTGAGCTCGGGGCCCTCGCCGGGCACGTATGCCTCGGCGCCCTCGACGCGGTTGATTTGAATGGTTCCAAAGATCTCGTCCTGGCTCAGCGTGAGCGAGCCGCGCTTGGCGAGCTCGAGCATGGCCAGGAAGGTGACGACGAGCTGCTCGGTGGTGGCGTCGCCGTCCAAGAGCTCGCGGAAGGTGCAGGTTTGGTGCGTCATGGTAAAGCGGTCGACAGAGGCCACCGTCAGGTCGAGCGGCACGCGATGCGGTGCCACGTGCTCGGCCTCCAGCAGGAAGGTCTGGCGCTTGCCGTCCAGGTCGGCGCAGATGACGGCGAGGCCGCGCAGGGTAATGCCGGCAAGGTAGTCGGGCATAAGGCCCAGAAACTCGGGGTCGGGGCCGGCAACACGCGGATGCATGCGGCTCTCGGCCTGCATGCGGGCGCCAAGGGCAGCCGCCGCGCCCTTAAACTGCTTGTAGGCGATCAGGCGCTGGATCAGGACCTCGCGCAGGGCATCGCCGTCGAGCGCGCTGAGCTCCTCGAGGTCATCGTCGTCCTCGTCATCGTCGTCTGCCTTGCGCGGGGCCTCCTGGGGCACCAGTGAGGCGGCCTTGATGTCCAAAAGGGTTGCCGCGACCAGCAAAAAGTCGCTCGCCACGTCCAGGTCCAGCGCCTCGATGCGCTCGGCCTCGGCCAGGTATTGCTCGGCCACCTCGCTGATCGAGATGGCGCCGATATCAACTTTTTGACGGGTTACCAGCTGCAGCAGCAGGTCGAACGGTCCGCTGTAGACCTGCGTCGACACGCGATACGACATCTTCGACCTCCTTTGACGGCGCCTTCGCGGCGCGGTTTGGGTGCATGTTGCGACCGTTTTGCACGGTCGACCTGTAAGTTTACCTTAGATGCCGGCGATTGCGAAGTTGAGCAGCCACTCGGCCAGCGGATACACGGTAACGTCGAAATACCGTCCGATCACGTCGATGCCGGTCCACATGGGCAGCAGATACAGCACTAGGATGAGGATGGGCATGGCGTATTGCTGCAGGCGGTAGTAGTTGGTGAGCGCCTTGCCCTTGAGGAACGGCACGATAATCGACGAGCCGTCGAGCGGCGGGATCGGGATCAGGGTAAAGAACGCGAGCGACAGGGTGATCACAATAAA
>ERZ772871.1472-NODE-1472-length-10801-cov-10.4079_pt1 | contig 10801 bp, 10 predicted proteins | sample MGYA00511899_ERZ772871 | MGnify/ENA primary metagenome ERZ772871 (study PRJEB29015, sample SAMEA2737693) | human gut metagenome | biome: human gut; feature: human-associated habitat; material: faeces | place: China | collected 2012 ... | reverse complement strand
TTTTGGCGGGTCCCAAGTTCAAAAATCCTCCTGCAAGCAAGCTTGCGTCGGATTTTAGATCTTTTGACCCTGGTATCAAATTATGAAATTATATACTAGAGCAAGTATAGCATAGCAAATTAAGGGAGAAAAGAGCGAAAAAAAGAAAAAACTGGCGCAATTTTCCCAAGAAAACTATGGAAATGTGTAACTATGGTAGGTTATAATGTAATGAGTGAAGGGAAAAACAAGCGGCTGCGAAGCAGACATTTGTTGCCTAGCATATCGAGGAGGCGCCAGTGACGCGTCCGATGATTTTCACGAACCATTAACGAATGAACCGTCTGCGTCAGCAGACAGTGGAGCGCGTCAGCGCGGGGGTCATGAGTTTACGCTAGAAAATAGAACAGCGGAGGAAAAAACAATGAACGAAGAAATGAACAAACAGCAGGAAGCAGAAGTAAAAGCAGAAGCACCAGTAGAGACCATGGAAGACTATGCTGCAGAACTGGAAGCATCTTATAAAGCATTTGACGAGAGACATTTTGAACTTCCGGAAACGGATGATGCAGAAGGCGAAAAGTGGGCTGAGTTTGCACAGATGATGGCAGACCGCACTGTATTAAATGTAAAGATCGCTGAAGCAGTAAAAGGCGGCGTAGTTGCTTTTGTAAATGAAGTAAGAGCATTTATCCCGGCTTCCCAGCTGTCTACAGAATATGTTGAAAAGCTGGAAGACTGGCAGGGAAAACATGTGGATGCAGTGATCATCACGGTTGATCCGGAAAAGAAGAGATTAGTTCTTTCCGGCCGTGAAGTAGAAAAAGAAAAGAAGGCAGCACAGCGTAAAGAGCGTCTGGCTCAGTTTAAGGCTGGTGATGTAGTAGAAGGAACTGTAGATAATATTAAGGACTACGGCGCATTTGTAAAGCTGGCAGACGGTATTGACGGACTGTTACACATTTCCCAGATCAGCACCCAGCGCATTAAACATCCAGGTGCAGTCTTAAAAGAAGGACAGACTGTAAAAGTTAAGATCCTTTCTATTGCAGACGGAAAGATCAGCCTGAGCATGAAGGCACTGATCGAACAGGAAACTGAGGAAGAAGAACACGAAACATTTGATTATAAAGAAACAGCAGCTGCAACAACAGGACTGGGAGATCTGTTAAAAGGACTGAAGCTGTAGAAAGGGGCCGGGATGTCAGTAATCCCCAAAACAAAAGATCAGGTAGATCAGTGGCGGTCCGTGATGTTTCTGTATGACTCGGCTTTAAAGAAGCTGAATACAAAGATCGAGATACTGAACAACGAATTTGTCAACCGCTATGACCATAACCCGATCGAACATATTAAATCCAGGCTGAAAACAGCAGACAGTATTGTAAAGAAGCTGAAAAAAGACGGTTATGAAGTGACCATTGAAAATATGATGGATCATTTAAGCGATATTGCAGGGATCCGTATCATCTGCTCCTTTACATCTGATATTTACCAGATCGCAGATATGATCGCAGCCCAGGGAGATATTACCGTACTTCATGTAAAAGACTATATACAAAATCCAAAGCCCAACGGATACAAAAGTTACCATATGGTAGTTACAGTTCCTGTATATCTTGCTGACGGACCTGTACAGACCAAGGTGGAGATCCAGATCCGTTCCGTAGCAATGGATTTCTGGGCCAGCTTGGAGCATAAGATCGCCTATAAGTTTGAGGGCAATGCGCCGGAAGGACTGCTGCGGGAATTAAAAGAATGTGCAGATGTGGTAGATATGCTGGATAAAAAGATGTTTTCTTTAAATGAGGCAATTACAGCCTATGCAAAAGAACATCCGGAAACAGACCCAAATCGGGAATAAATATGAAATTATTTTTAAAATTAACAGATAATGTGATCAAACAGAACCTGCGCCAGCTGGTATTATTTACTTTCTTATACCGGCTGGTTGCAGGTATATTCTATGTTAAGACGGTAAATGGTATTTTAAGGTTCTCACTGCATATGGCAGGGTACAGTTACCTTACCATAGGCAATCTGAGGGCCTTTCTGCTGCATCCATTTACTATTCCTTTTGTGATCTTTATCCTTCTTCTTGGAATGATCTTTCTTCTTATTGAAACAGGGGCAATGGTAACAGCGTATCATTCTTCTATTTATTTAAGAAAGATCAGTGCAGTATCCATTTTCCTGGGAGGACTTTCCAAGGCAAAGAATGAACTTTGCAGAAAAAACGGGAAACTTCTGTTAGCGGCTCTGGGAAATTATATCCTGATGAACTGTTATTTTCTGGTACGGATCCTGACCCGTATGAAGCCGGTAAACTTTGTTTTATATGAGATCTTACACGCAGCAGGGACCAGAATGGCTCTGGTAGTGGGATGCGTTCTTCTGACTGTATTTTCTGTCCCGGCTATGATGGTGTTTTTCGCCTGTATGCTGGAACAGAAAAATTTCAGGAACGGAGTCAGAGAAAGCCGGGAGATCTTAAAGGGAAAATGGCCCAGGGCGGTCTTACTGCTGGTAGTATTAAACCTGTTTCTGATCCTGGGGCTGGTCCTTCTTTATGGGGCAGTTATGGTGATCGCCGCCATACTGGTAACTCTTTTTGCAAAGGCTTACACAGCTACCGCAGTTATGGCAACGGTCAGTTACCGGATCGAATGGATGATCCTGTTTTTAGGCTCTGTGATGGCAGTTGTGACGGATTTTGGAGCCATGACAGTTTTGTATCATCAGTTTGGTTTCACAGTGCCAGTTCCTGCAAAGGAATATGATTTTCCAAAAAACAGGGAAGGCTATTCCAGAAAGCGCTGGTTTTTGACGTTAACAGCTGTATTTTCAGGAATTGCCGCTTTCATGGTTTTTGATATGGTGTATAATGGAAATTCGCCGGATCAGGCGATCTTGTCCCAGGTGGAGATCACAGCCCACAGGGGAAGCTCCAAACACGCACCGGAAAATACCATGGCAGCCATTGAAGAAGCAATCGGTGAAATGGCAGATTACAGCGAGATCGATGTGCAGCTGTCTAAAGACGGCGTGCCGGTGGTCTGTCATGATCTGAACCTGTCCCGTGTGGCAGGTGTAGATGTGTCTCTTAAAAACCTTACCTTTGATGAGTTAGAGCAGTTAGATGTGGGAAGCCATTTCAGTTCCCGGTTTGAAGGAGAGAAGATCCCTTCTTTAGAAGAAGTCTTAGAAGCCTGCAAAGGTCGTATCCGCTTAAATATCGAATTAAAAAGCATAGGCACCAAAAGCCCGCTTCCTGAGGTAGTAACAGAAATGATAAAAGAAATGGGAATGGAAGATCAGTGTGTGATCACCTCTGTTTCCCTGGATTATCTGAAACGGGTGAAGGAAGCAGAGCCGGAGTTAAAAACAGGTTATATCCTGGCAGCAGCCTATGGTTCTTATTATAAAAATGAATTTGTGGATTTTATCAGCATCCGGTCCAGCCTTGTGACAAAGAAGCAGATCCAGGCGGCTCATGAATATGGTAAAGCGATCCACGTATGGACGGTAAACAGCCGCTCTGAAATTGAACAGATGGCCCTGATGGGCGTAGACAATATTATCACCGATTATCCTACAAGGGCAAAAGAAGTGCTGTACCAGCCGGATGTAGCGAAAAATTTACTGACATATATCAGGCAGGTGATGAAATAGGAGGAAGATACAGTGAGAGCAGTACTGCAGAGAGTGACTAGAGCAAGTGTCACAGTAGATGGAGAAGTTTTGGGAAAAATTGGAAAAGGATTTATGATCCTTTTAGGAGTAGAAAATTCAGATACAGAAGAGATCACCGACAAAATGGCAGACAAGATCTGTAAGCTGCGTATTTTTGAAGATGAAAATGGAAAGACCAATTTAAGTCTGGCAGACGTAGGAGGAGAACTGTTGGTCATCAGCCAGTTTACCTTATATGCGGACTGCAAAAAGGGCAACCGCCCAAGTTTCGTAAAAGCCGGCGCTCCGGATATGGCAGAGCACTTATATGAACATTTTATGGAGCGGTGCAGAAATTACGTGGATGTAGTGGAAAAAGGACAGTTTGGCGCAGATATGAAAGTAGAACTGTTAAATGACGGCCCGTTTACACTGATGTTGGAAAGTGAACAGCTTTTTAAATAGAAAAAGCGGACAGCAGAAAGGACAGCCATGGAACTGGTATTGTATTACAGTACGGGAGATGCCCGTATGAAGAAACAGGAAATGATGATGAAAAGCGTTCTGGTGCGCATGGGGGTGAAGATCCGTAATGTAGCCCCGGATCAGGTACTGGAAAGTGTGGGATATCTGGCAGGTGTGCCCGGATTTGAAAAGCGGGAAGTATCAGAAACGCTGGAAACAGAAGAAAAACTGCCTGAGATCACAGAACCGATGCTGGTGATGCGTGACTTTACAGGCCGCAGGATCGACACCCTTCTTTTAAACCTGAGAAAGGCAAAGGTGCCGAAGATCAATTTAAAAGCCATTGTTACAGAGCAGAATGCAGGCTGGAGCTTTTATCATCTCTATGAGGAAATTGGGGAAGAGCACAGGCTGATGAATGGAGGCGCACAGTAATGGAAAATCCCACCAGGCAGAGGCAATTAGAAGAACTGGACCAGGTGGAGTTATGTACCCGCATTTTATATCAGGCCAGAAATGAGCTGTATGTAAATATGCATTTCCTGGATGTGTCTTTAAGCAGTCTTGGATTTGAAGCAGACTGGAACAGAAATGGAATGGCCTGCGACGGTGCGGTGATCTATTATGGTCCCGGATTTCTTTTAGGTCTTTACAAAAAGGGCAGGGCAGTGGTAAACCGTTATTATCTGCACACTTTGTTTCATTGTCTGTTCTGTCATCTGTATACAAGAAAGGGCAGAGAGAAAAAAATGTGGGATCTGGCCTGTGATATTGCCATGGAGTCTGTGTTGGACGGTATGTATGAAAAATGTATCCATGTTCTCCAGAGTCCTTTGCGCAGAGAAATGTATCTTCGTCTGCGCCGCTTTCTTACGGGAAATAAGAATACCGGCGCTTCCAATGAGGAAGAGCGGAAGGTAGTTCTTACAGCAGAGCGGGTATATCATGCATTAATGGAGATGGAACTTCCCAAACGGCGTATGGAGCAGTTGGAAGCAGAGTTTCATGTAGATGACCATGATCTCTGGGAGCAGGAACCGGATCCGTCAGCAGCTATGACCCGGCAGAACCAGTGGAACGATAACAGGGAGCGGATGCAGACCCAGATGGAGACTATGGGGGCTGAGGAAGAGTCAGAAAATGAACAGAGCTTATTAGACTCCATTCAGGTGGAAAATGAAGAACGGTATGATTACCGGCAGTTTTTAAAGAAATTTGCTGTTTTAAGGGAAGAAATGCAGACAGATCCAGACTCCTTTGACCAGGTATTTTACACCTACGGTCTTTCGCTGTATGGAAATATGCCCCTGATCGAGCCTTTGGAGACCAGGGAAGTGCAGAGGATCCAGCAGTTTGTCATTGTCATTGACACCAGTATGTCCTGTTCCGGGGAACTGGTACAGCGGTTTTTAGAGGAAACCTATGATGTACTTTCCCAGTCAGAAACCTATTTCCGGAAGGTACAGATCCATGTGATCCAGTGTGATGATAAGGTGCAGTCAGATGTGATCCTTACCTGTGCTGATGATCTGAAAGCCTATATGGAGCATTTTCAGATCAAAGGATACGGGGGAACGGATTTCAGACCGGCTTTTGAGTATGTCAATACTCTGAAGGTTACAGGACAGTTAAATGGATTAAAGGGGCTTATTTATTTTACAGACGGAAAAGGCATTTATCCGGTGGCAGCGCCCACTTATGATGTGGCCTTTGTGTTTATTAAGGAGAGGTTTTCAGAAGAAGATTTTCCCGCCTGGGCCATGCGGGTGGTGTTGGATGAAGAAACGTTTAATGAGCGCAGGCAGTAGAGTGCGTCAGCACGGGGTTCGTGAGTATAAAGAAAGGAACAGATCCAGTGAATATCAAACGAGCAAAAGAAGAAATAAAAGATACCATTGCGGCCTATCTTTTAAAAGATGAATTTGGAGAATATAAGATCCCGGCGATCCGCCAGAGACCGGTACTGCTCATCGGCCCTCCAGGAGTAGGAAAGACCCAGATCATGGAGCAGATCGCCAGGGAGTGTGAGATCGGACTGGTGGCTTATACCATTACCCATCATACACGGCAAAGTGCAGTAGGTCTTCCCTTTATCGAGCATAAAATATATGGTGGAAAAGAGTATTCTGTTACAGAATATACCATGAGCGAGATCATTGCTTCTGTGTATGACCGCATCCGGGAGACCGGCTTAAAAGAAGGAATTCTTTTTATTGATGAGATCAACTGTGTGTCGGAGACACTGGCGCCTACCATGCTCCAGTTTTTACAGTGTAAGACCTTTGGAAGCCATAAGGTTCCTGAAGGCTGGATCATTGTAGCAGCGGGAAACCCGCCGGAATACAACAAATCCGTCCGGGAATTTGATGTGGTCACATTGGACCGTATTAAAAAGATCATTATTGAGCCGGACTTAAATGTGTGGAAAGAATACGCCTATGCACAGAATATCCACCCGGCTATTATGTCCTATCTGAACATCCGTCCCCAGTATTTCTGTACTGTAGAGACTACGGTAGACGGCAAGCGTTTTGCCACTCCAAGAGGCTGGGAAGATCTATCCCAGCTGATCCAGGTATATGAGACACTGGGAAAGAAGACAGACCGGGATGTAGTAGGGCAGTATTTACAGCATCCCAAGATTGCAAAGGATTTTGCAAATTATCTGGAACTTTATTATAAATATCAGGATCAGTACCAGGTGGAAGAGATCCTTTCAGGCACTATCCGGGAAGAAGTCTGCGACAAGCTGCAGAAGGCACCTTTTGATGAACGTATGGCAGTAACAGGTCTTCTTCTTGCAAAGCTGACAGACGGCTTTAAGGAGTTAAAGCGGATGAATGAGACTATGACTCTTTTAATGGCCCAGTTAAAGCAGTTTAAGAAGGAACTGGATGGTGCTGATGTTCATGCCCTGGCGCCTGCTATGATCCTGGAAAGCATTGGCGCTGAGTTAGAAAGCATCCGCATCCACAAGAAAGAAAGTGGGCTTTCAGACCGCAGGCAGGATCACATTTACCGGAAAGTAAAAGAACTCTTAGAACAGTATGTACAGCAGATGAAGGCCCGGTCCTTACAGGAAAAGGAGGACAGCTGGAACTGGCTGCGGCAGCAGTTTATGGAGAAAAGCGATGCCTATGAGGATAAAAAGACGGTCTGCGGGGAACGGCTGGAACATGCCTTTGATTTTATGGAGGCAGCCTTTGCAAATGGCCAGGAACTGGTGATCTTTGTAACCGGTTTAAATACAGGGGAAGCCAGTGTGGAATTTTTAAAGGAATACAACTGTGAACGCTACTATCGTTACAACAAAGAACTCCTGTTTGATAACCAGGAAAATGAAATGAAAGAAGTGCTGGGAAAATGATGATGCAAAAAGAGAAAACAGTGGGGAAAGCAAAAACTGTGGGGACTCTTTTTTCCGGAAATGATCTGAAAAAGCTGATCTTTCCGTTGATCATTGAACAGATACTGGCGGTTTCCGTTGGTATGGTAGACACTATGATGGTATCCAGCGCAGGAGAAGCTGCTACCTCCGGTGTTTCTTTAGTAGACATTATCAATGTGCTTATTATCAATATTTTTGCTGCTGTGGCAACCGGCGGCGCAGTAGTTGCTTCCCAGTATCTGGGACAGAAGCGAAAAGATAGGGCCTGCCAGTCAGCAGACCAGCTGATCCTTGTAACAGGTGTGGTTGCTCTGGTGATCATGACTTTAAGCATCCTGTTTCGCTGGCAGCTTTTAAACCTTATTTATAAGGGCGTTACAGCAGAGGTAATGAAAAATGCAGTGATCTATCTGACCATCTCTGCCATTTCCTATCCCTTCCTGGCTGTGTATAACTCCTGTGCGGCGCTGTTTCGGTCTATGGGAAACTCCAAGATATCCATGCAGGCATCCATTATCATGAATGTGATCAATGTGATCGGAGATGCTCTGTTTATCTTTGGCTTTCACTGGAGCGTGGCAGGTGCGGCAGGTGCATCCCTGATCTCCCGTATGACAGCATGTTTTATCCTGATGTGGAGACTGCGGGATCCTAAGCTGGATATCCGTATTGGAACCACCAAAGGCGTGAATATGCGCATGGTAAAGCAGATCTTACATATCGGTATCCCAAATGGAATTGAAAACAGTATCTTCCAGCTGGGCCGTGTGCTTACAGTCAGCATTATCGCCATGTTTGGAACTACACAGATCGCTGCAAATGCCATTGCAAATAACCTGGACAGTATGGGCGTTCTTCCGGGAACGGCTATGTCTCTGGCGATCATTACAGTAATTGGACGCTGTGTCGGTGCCGGGGATTTTGAACAGGCAGAATATTATGCGAAGAAAATGATGAAGCTGACTTATGTCATTAACGGAATCTGCTGTCTGGTGGTGATCCTTACCATGCCTGTTACTTTGCGGTTGTATGGAGTTTCAGGGGAAACAAGACATTTAGGAGCTGTTCTGGCCCTGATCCATAATGGCTGTGCTATCTTTTTATGGCCGGCAGGTTTCTGCCTTCCAAATGTAATGCGTGCGGCTAATGATGTAAAATTTCCGATGTGTGTATCCATTGCATCTATGTTTATTTTCCGTATTGGTTTAAGCTATGTAACAGGTGTGGCTATGGGTCTGGGAGCGATCGGTGTGTGGATCGCCATGATCATTGACTGGATCGTTCGCATCAGCTTTTTTGTTACACGGTTTTTCAGTGGAAAGTGGAAAACATTTTATCATGGGGAATAAACGATAGAGGAATTTCAGGATATAAGAGAACATTAGGGATAAAGGAGAGGAGTTATGAATTCCAAGACAAAAGGTATTTTATGTATTGTGACAGCGGCATTTTGTTTTGCTTTTATGTCGCTGTGCGTCCGGCTGGCGGGAGATCTGCCATCTATGCAGAAGATATTGTTCCGTAATTTGCTTGCATTTTTTATTGTAGGCGCAGGTTTGGTCCGCAAGCCGGAAAAGCTGGAAATACACAAGGGGGATCTTAAGTTTTTGTTCCTGCGTTCTATCTGTGGAACGGTTGGTATTGTATGCAATTTTTATGCCATTGACCATCTGGTGCTTTCCGATGCCAATATGTTAAATAAGCTGTCTCCTTTCTTCACTATTATTTTTTCTTATTTTCTTTTGAAAGAAAGACTGACCCTGTTTCAGGGAATTGCAGTTGTAGTAGCATTTATGGGAGCATTATTTATCATCAAACCCACAGGAAATATGACAGACCCGGCAGCGCTTATTGGAATGCTGGGAGGTGCGGGAGCCGGTGCAGCCTATAGCTTTGTGCGTGTGCTGGGAAAAAGAGGGGTGAATGGAAAGCTGATAGTCATGTTTTTCTCAGCCTTTACCTGTGTGTTTGCACTGCCATTTCTTATTGGGCATTTTGCTCCTATGAAATGGTGGCAGGTTGCAGCTATGATCGCAGCCGGATTTGGCGGTGCAGGCGGTCAGATCTTTGTGACGAAAGCATATTTTTATGCTCCGGCAAAAGAAATTTCTGTTTTTGACTATTCGCAGATCATGTTTTCAGCTCTTATGGGATTTCTGGTCCTGGGACAGAAGCCGGATATGCTTAGTCTTTGCGGATATGTGATCATCTGTACTACAGCAGTTTGCATGTATTTTTATAATAAGAATCGGAGAACATTGTGATGTCTTCTCAGAGAGAACATTGTGATGTCTGGAGGGAAGAACATGAAAGTTACTTATATCCACCACAGCAGTTTCCTTGTAGAGACTGATGAAAATTACTTTTTATTTGACTATTTTGAAGGAGAACTCCCGGAATTTAAGGAAGACAAGCCTCTTTTGGTTTTTGCCAGCCACCGGCATGGAGATCATTTTTCACCGGTGATCTTTGAACTGGCAGGAAAGCATAAAAAGACTGGTTTTGTACTTTCTGATGATATCTGGAAGCGGAGAGTGCCGGAAGAATTCCTTGGAAAAACCTATTTTACCGGTCCAGGAGAAGAACTGGAACTGACAGCACCTTTTACAGGAGGATCCGGTGTGAAGATCCGGGCTTTTAAATCCACAGATGAAGGTGTTGCGTTTCTGATCGAAACAGAAGGAAAGCGGATCTATCATGCAGGAGATCTGAACAACTGGGTATGGGCAGGAGAACCAGAAGCAGATAATAAGCGGATGAGTGAAAATTTCCATAAAGAGCTGGAGAAGATGAAGGGCATTCATATAGATGTGGCTTTTATGCTCCTTGATCCGAGACAGGAAAAGGATTTCTATCTGGGAATGGACGACTTTATGAAAATGGTGGGAGCCGATGTGGTGTTCCCTATGCATTTCTGGGGTGATTTTGAAGTAACAGACCGGTTTAAGGCACTGGAGTGTGCAAAAGACTATAAGAACCGGATCGTAAAGATCCATAAAAAGGGAGAAAGTTTCCTGATATAGAAAACCGGCTGCAAAAGCAGGTGCAGGAAAGACTTTGAGAATACATTTTAAGGAAGAGAGGACAAGAACATGCTGCTGATCAAAAACGGACGGGTGATCGACCCGGCAAGAAAGAAGGAAAGAAATGCTGATATTGTTGTAAAAGATGGAAAAATTGAAAAAATATATGCAGAAGGAACATTACCTGCAGAGGCAGAAGCAGCTGCCAATCAGGTGCTTGATGCAAAAGGTCTTGTGGTAGCACCGGGACTGGTAGATGTCCATGTCCATTTCC
>ERZ772871.1471-NODE-1471-length-10807-cov-18.0554_pt1 | contig 10807 bp, 7 predicted proteins | sample MGYA00511899_ERZ772871 | MGnify/ENA primary metagenome ERZ772871 (study PRJEB29015, sample SAMEA2737693) | human gut metagenome | biome: human gut; feature: human-associated habitat; material: faeces | place: China | collected 2012 ... | reverse complement strand
TGTCCGATTCTGGAGAATCGGACATTCAGACATGCGCCTATTCGACGGATTTGAGCGAACTAATCGGGTCGATACGATCCAACACCGGATTCACGAACAACTGCACGAGCAGCGCGAAAGCCATGGTCGCGCCGGCCGCAATCACATAACTCAACGGCGTGCATTCCACTTCGAAATACAGTGCGGGCATATTCAACGCAGCCGTCAGCAATCCGCCGACGAAACGGCCGAGAGGCAAGCCCAGCACCACGCCCATCATGGTGAGCACCATCATTTCACGGTTCACATAGTGGTGAACCTCTTTGTCGAAGAATCCGAGCACCTTGAGCGTGGCCATCTCGCGTTCACGTTCTGACACGTTGGTGTTGGCAAGCGTGAACAACACCACGAGCGCGAGCCCGCCCGCGAGCGCCACGATCAGCGCGACCACCGCACCCATCAGATCGAATTTGAAGCTTTCCGCCATGTGCGCGCAGCTCACGGCTTTCATGACCGCATCGTCGTCTTCCAGCTTTTCCGCATAGGCGGCCTGGGATTCGCCTGAACCTTTGAGCTTCGCATACATGGCGTTCCACACCAATTGTTGGCCGTTTGACGATGCGCCATTCGAGGTACCGGATTCGCCGTTTTGATTGTCCGATTCTCCAGAATCGGACGCGGAAGATGCGGAAGACGTACCGGATGCAGCAGTATCGAACAGCTGGCGATAATAGGTTTCGCTCACATACACGTCCGATCCGATCACACTGCGGATCACCGCGCTGACATGCGCTTCGGCCTGCATATCGTCACCGTTGGTCAGCGTTACCATACCGCCCGCTTTGACGCCCATCGCGCTTGCCGCGGACTGCGATACGATCACGCCGTCATCGCCCAGACTTACCGTATCGGCCGCACCATCCACCCAACTGGAGCGCACCGGCTGCAACGTGACCATCTTGCCGAACTCGCTGCGTTCACTGTCGGGCACGGCAACCAGCTGAATGCTTTCGCTCCCCGAATCGCCGGTCAAATCACCCGATTCAACGCGCACGTCCATGCTCGACGTGACGCGACCATCCGAAGCGACTTTCTGCCGCATCGCATCAGCGTCATCATCGTTCGCGACCACCATCAAATCGTACTGATACACGTCCTGATACTGTTTCGCGCCCAATGCGGCAACGGTGTCGTTGATCGCAAGTCCGCACACAATCAGCGCGGTGCAGCCGGCCACGCCGCCGACCGTCATAATCAAGCGCGATTTGAAGCGGAAAATGTTGCGTGCCGTGACTTTGCCGAGAAAGCTCATGCGATTCCACAACGGCTTGATACGCTCCAGCAGAATGCGCGATCCTGCACGCGGCGCTTTCGGACGCATGAGACTGGCCGGCTTCTGTCGCATTTCCTGCGCGCACGCATACACGGTTGCGGCAAGCACGCCGATTACGAATAGCGCGACTCCGGCCGTTCCGTACAGCCAGTCGTATGCCAAGCGTACGTCCGGCATCACATACAAGCCTCGCAATACGACGAGCAGGAACGCCGGAATGCCAAGGAAGCCTGCGATCAGGCCGAGTCCACCGCCGATCAGGCAGGCGAACAGCGCGAACAACAGGTATCGTGAGGCGACCGCAAGACGCCCGTAGCCGAGCCCTGTGTATGTGCCGATCAGCCCGCGATCCTCTTCGACCATGCGCGCCATGGCGGTCAGACTCATCATCACCGCCACGAGCAAGAACACGATCGGGAATGCGTTGCCCAGCGATTGGATGGATTCCAGATCAGATTTCAGCGAGCTGAATCCGCCGATTTGCGACCGGTCCTGCACATACCAACGCACTTGCGGAATGCTGTCTTCCAGCTCGTTTTGCTTGGATTGCAGTGTCCGTTCGGTGTCTTTTTTCTGCTGGTCCAATTTCGATTGCGCCTGGTCGAGTTGCGCTTTGGCTTCCGCTAATTGCGGGCTTGCGGCAATTACCGTTTCACGTAGTGTTTCACGGGTTGTTTCGTCGAGGGATCCTGCAGCCGCGCCCGCCTGCATATTGACGATTTGGTCGATTTGCTGATTGAGCTGGCTGCGATTGCTGTCGATCTGCTGTTGCGCTGCGGCGAACTGTTTGTCGGTTTGCGCTTTCGCCTCGTCGATTTGTTTGGTTCCAGCGTCGAGTAGTTCCTGATGACGCGCTTTCTGGCGATTGGTTCGCACCGTGCCGTCGATGCGGTCAGCTACTTCGCTGACGGTGTCGTCGTACACGTCACTGAACGAGTCCTTGTCGGCGGCGCCTTTCACGAGAATGGTGGCGGCCGTGTACATGCTGCCGGTCACACCGTCGGACGGCGCAAAGAACGTGTAGTCGCTGGTGGCGGAGGAACGGAACGCGTTCGTACCCGAATAGCCGTCTGGATTGGTGAGATCCTGCGGGTCAAGCACCACGCCCACAATAGTCAGTTCGGTAGGGAAGCTCGGTGCCTGATTGTCCGATTCACCAGAATCGGACACGGAAGACGTCGCAGAAGAAGCAGAAGACGCCGAATCCTGCGGCGTCACCGTAATATGGTCGCCCTTTTTATATCCGGAATCCTTGATGAATTTGCGCGTCACCGCGATCTCACCGGACTTCTCCGGCATGCGTCCGCTCTGCAGATACGGCTGGTCAATGCCGTTCGTGCCGATCTCCTGCATGGTCACGGTTTTTTTGCCGTTCAGATCGACGGTCACGGTTTGCGAACGTTCGCCCTGCACTTTCGCGACACCGGAAATCTTACGGAGCGCGGCAATATCGTCATCGGTCAATCCGGCCGTCGACAACACCTGAATGTCGTGCAATCCTTGGGTGTCGAAAAAACGATCCGTCGCAAGAAAAGCGTCTCGGCAACCCGCGTAAATGCCCGTAAGCACGGCGACGCCCAGCAACGAGATCAGTGCGATGGAGATGAATCGCTTCCACGCATGCAACCACATACGCACCATGTCTTTGATGAATGCCATGACGACCTCCAGCCCGTAGCGCTCAAGCAGCACCAACCATTGCTCCCAAAACCTTCATTTTATTGAACTATCGAACTATTGAACACTATGAAACCGAATCCACGCGCTACAGCTACAATCGGGGAAGACGCGCCATACCAAAAACCATAGGCGCGTCACCTACCACTACTGCCGAACGCAACATCGCCAAGATCGCAAACTTTTGCCGAATTTGCCGAATATTGCCGAGGCACCCAAGAAGAGGAAGCATTCATGAGCGACGCAACCGTTGCGAAGAAACCGCGCGAAACCGACGATGTGCCGGTTCCGCCGACGCTGCGCAAGTCTTTGAAGAATCGTCATATTCAATTGATCGCATTGGGCGGCGCGATCGGCACCGGCCTGTTCTATGGTTCCAGCGAGTCGATTCAGCTGGCGGGCCCGGCCATTCTGCTCGCCTATCTGATCGGCGGTCTGGCGATTTTCCTGATCGTGCGCGCCCTGTCCGAAATGGCGGTCGAGGATCCGAAGGCGGGCGCGTTCAGCTATTACGCCACGCAGTACTGGTCGAAGCGAGCCGGCTTTATTTCCGGCTGGAATTACTGGTTCAACTACGTGCTCGTGGCCATGGTGGAGTTGGCCGTGGTTGGCTCGTTCGTGAATTACTGGTTCCCGAACATTCCGAAGTGGGTGTCGGCGGCGGTGTTCCTGGTGGCCATCGCGGCGCTGAATCTTATGGGCGTGAACAAGTTCGGCGAATTTGAATTCTGGTTCGCCATCATCAAGATCGTGGCCGTGCTTGCCATGATTTTCGGCGGTTTGTATGTGATCATCGCGAATGTGCCGACCGCTTCGGGCATTCGCGCGTCGTTCGCCAACTGGTTTACCGTTGACGGCGGATTCCTGCCGCATGGCCTGATGTCTCGCAATGCGGACGGCACGTGGACCGGCCTGCTGATGGCGCTGGTCGTGGTGATGTTCAGCTTCGGCGGCACCGAGCTCATCGGCATCACCGCGGGCGAAACCGAAAATCCGCGCACCACCATCCCGAAGGCCACGAACGGCATTATCTGGCGTATTCTCGTGTTCTACATCTGCGCGCTCGGCGTGATTATGGCCGTGGTGCCGTGGAGCACGATCGACGGCAATTCCAGCCCGTTCGTGCAGATTTTCGACTCGGTGGGCGTGCATGCGGCCGCCGGCATTCTGAATTTCGTGTGCTTGACCGCCGTGATGAGCGTGTACAACTCCGGCCTGTACGCGAACTCGCGCATGCTGTATTCGTTGGCGAAGCAGGGCAATGCGCCCGCGTATCTGGGCCGCCTGAACAAGCGCGGCGTTCCGGTCGGGGGTGTGATCACGTCGGCCATCATCATTGCGATCGCCGTGGTGGTGGTGTTCGTGTGGCCTGATTTCGCGTTCAATTATTTGATGTCGATTGCCACGATTGCCGCTGCGATTAATTGGATCATGATTATGCTTACGGAAATTAAGTTCCGTCGCGTTGTCGCCGCCGGCGACGGTCCGAATGATTTGAAGGGATTGAAGGGCCAGGAAGCACTTGACAAACTTGCGTTCAAGCTGCCGTTCGCCAAGGTGACGCCGTATGTGGTGATCGCGTTCATGCTGCTGGTCGTGGTGCTGATGTGCTTCTCCGCAAGCTATCGCATCGCAGTGGTCGCCGGCGTGATTTGGCTGGTCGTGCTGTTCGCCGCCTATCAGATCACACAGAAGCGCGCCTGAAGTCGTAAGGCAACAATGCGCCCATGCCTCAAGCGAGGGGCACGGGCGCTTTTTGATTTCAGATTACGATTTCAGATTTCAGATTTTGATTTCCAATCCGCGATTCCCGGGCTGTTCTGGGGACTCGCGCCGTTCGACCTGTGGTACCTGTCGAAGCAGTCCGGCAACACCGTCGCAATCCTGTATGGCATAACCCTTGCGGCGATTGCCGCGATCGGCTCGCCGCTCGCTTTCATCCTGCCCTTGTCGGGGCGCAGCAAATGCGCAATCGCAATTTTTTAATTCATCATCGCATTAACTCATCATCGCATCTTATTCCGCTGCCGGAGCGGGACCGGTCGAAGCGCGGGCACGCAATTCGTACGGCCCTTCCATCAGATGCCCCACACGCTCGCCGCCGATCAGCTTGAGCAGCAATCCGGCGGCCTGCTTACCGGTATCGACCACGTCACGGCCCATGGCGGTCAGGTTCGGATACGCCGCGGTGCACATGAGGGAATCATCCCACGACATGATGGAGATTTCCTCCGGTACTTTGATGCCTTGCGAAGCTGCCACGCCAAGGCCAGCCAGCGCCATCACATCATTGTCGTAGATGATCGCCGTCGGATGCTCAGAGAACGCCAGCAGGCGCTTCGTGGCCTCGCGACCGGTTTCCGGCGTGTAGTCGGTGTGCAGGCAACGATAACGCATGCCCAGCTCGGAAGCGACGTCCGCAAAGGCGGAATCGCGAATATACGAGTGCGCAAGCGATTCGGGACCGCCGACGCGGGCGATCTGACGATGTCCGAGATCATACAGGTATCGCACCGCTCGGCGCACGGCATCGGCGTCGGCGCTTGACAGACTCGGCAGATTGCCGACCACGGAGGCATCGGCAATGGCAAGCACCGGCATCTCCTCATGCTCCTCAAGCAAGGCAACGCAAGGGTCTCCAAGCTCGACATTGACGAGCAGCATGGCGTCGACGTTGCCAGTAGCAATCCAATCATCGATGATCGAAAGCTTCGCGTCCTCACCCACGGCCATGCGTACCAGCAGAGAATAATCGTATTTTTCCAGCTCGGCGCCAAGACCGGAAATAAGTTCCATCATGTAGGATTCGACGGAAAGCAGCTTCGGGTCGTAACCCAGCACTAGACCCACGCGCTGCGTCTTCGCCTTGGCCAGCGCCTGTGCCGCGCCATTCGGCTTCCATCCCAGTTCGTGTGCGACCTTCAACACTTTGTCTCGAGTCACATCGGAAACACCAGACTTGCCGTTGAGCGCATACGAAACGGCGCTACTAGAGACTCCCGAAGCCTTGGCAACGTCAAAAATCGTCACCTTGCTTTTTTGAATAGGCATGTCCGTGTCCTTCTTCTTAACTTAAATCGCAACTTAAACGGTTCATCTACATCGTACAGTAAAAGCGCCGACCAACCTCTTGAAAAGTCAGCGTTCACAACACTTTCGTTTCTTAAGGTTGGCGGCGCTTCAACTTATGTTTTTACTCAACCGAACACGTCAACTGAAATTTCAGTAGTCCTCTATCCACTCTTCTACCGCTTCAGTAGACGGCGTACTCGCGGAAGCTCACCATTCGCGCTTCGGATCGTTGGCGGAACGCAGCACGTTGGCGGCTGCGAACGCACCCGGAGCGGCAAGCGCTGCGGCATCGGCAGTGGCGATATGCAGCACGACGCTTTCGCCCGGAAGCAGCGAGACCATGCCCTCGGCCACCGAAGCCTTCGCGTCGACCTTATCTGCCATGCAGAACAGGTCGCGCACGTAGCTCTTGGCTGTGACGGTAAGTTCCACGCCATCTTCCACGGCAACGGCCGCGGCACTGAGGGCGAGTTTCACGTAAAACATTTCTTGTATTCACGCAATGGTTGCGGCACGGATGGCCATCCGCGCGTTCCGGAAGACGAACAGATGGCCGCCGAACTGACCGCATACCTGGAATCATTCGGCCCGGACCTCTGGCAATAGCCTATGCGCTCGCAGTGCAGCGCATTTTATTTGATTCGTTTCTGCGATTTTGGTGGCATAAATCGCAGAAACGTTGATTTTTCAACGATTTTTTATTTGACTGGTATTTGATTCGTATTTGACTGACGTGCAATCAGCAGGACTTCAATCGCAATATAAAGCGTGCGATTGCAGCACACTATAAGCACAGCAATCGCACGCTATTCATCGTCAACTATCGACAATCATGTGACGCAGCCGTTCAACGCAACTATCTAACGTGATTATTCAGCGTGATCAGAGTCGGTGTGATCGGTCAGGTCCAGCTTGAATGGGTGAGCAGGCAGATTATTGTCATTAAACAACGGTGCCGGACCCCAGCTACGCCATGCGTAGCGCATCATCACCGGCGCTGGCACTTCCGGCGTGGCCAACGTAATCGTGCCGATACTGCGGCTGTTGATCGGAATACCGAATTCCGTGGCGTTGTAATCGACCACGTTGACCTTTGCGTTGACCAGATCGTCAATATCGCAATCCACGAAAATCGCGGCGTAGGCCGGATGGAACACACCATCGGCACCGGCAAGCTCGAAACCGGAACGTTCCGGCAGACGCACCAGCGAAGGCAGGCTCTTGGCGAACTCGTCACCAAAACTGTCGGGCGTAGTACCGCTGAAATGCAGGCCGTGCGCGTACCGGAAGAACAGGCGTACGCGGCCGCCTTCGTCGCAGCGGAAACCCAGCACAGTCGGCCCATACACCGGAATACGGCTCATACCATACACTTGGCGAAGCGCACAATTGCCTAGACGCTCGCCCGGTGTACGTTTATCAACCGGATGAATGTTGTTGTATTCGCCGCAATCCATAGTGCAGATGGCGAACACATTGTCGATGGACTGCGCGGCATCCCACTGGGCCTCGCGCAACACCGGCCACAGCATCGGATCGCCGTCGCCCTCGTCAACCTTCTTGTCAATCCACTGCGGCAATTGCACGATCAGGAACGGCAGGCTTTCGCTCCACAGCGCACGCCATTCACCAATCATCATGCCCAGCAACTCACGGTAGGATCCGCAATACGGCTCGTCTTCCTCGCCCTGATACCATAGGAATCCCGCCAAGGAGTAAGGCACAATGCGCTCCAGCATGGCATGGAACGCGCCTGACGGACGCCACTGCGAGGTCGGCGTCATCGGCGGCGGCCACGGGCATTCGCCATACTGTTGGGTCAGCGTATCCCACGTCACATCAGGATCGTCTTCGCGGGCGGCTGCGATCGACGCATTCCACGTATCAGAACGCGACTGCCATTCGCCGTACTCCAAATCGAACTGTTCCTGCGTTTTACCTGCGATCGCCTGCTCATAGCGCGCAAGATAGCCGCGCCCGGATTCGCTGGAATTCAGTGCATCTTCGCTCGTCCAGCAACTGATCGACGTACCCCCGATATAACAGTCGATAATGCCGATCGGAAGGTCGGAATCAAGTTCATCACGCAGTTTTCGCGCAAAATAGTACGCTACCGCACTCATTACGCCACTATTTTCAGGCGATGATTCCTGCCAGCTTGCCGCATGTTCGGCGTTGCGATTGATCACACCGGTTTTCGGCACATTGTAGAAGCGCAGTAACGGATCGGCACAGTTATCGAGGGCTTCCTCGGCGTCTTCACTGTTGCGCAATTCAAGTTCCATATTGCTTTGACCGCCGGCCAGCCATACTTCGCCGATAAGCACGTCATAATATTCGATGAAATCGTTGCCTGCGGTGACGCGCAACGTGTAAGGGCCACCTTCGGGCTGTGCCGGCAGCATGACGCGCCACGGTGAAAAACCGTTCTTGATCTCTTTGGAGGCGTACGCATGCGCCTGCACGATCACGGAACCATCGAAATCGCGGATTTCCGCGGAAACCTCAAGTCCGGCGCAATCGGCATCAAGCGCGCCGAACACGGCGATGGGCTTGTTACGCTGCAACACCATATGCGAGGCGAAAATCGCGGCGACGTGCAGAACTCCTGACGTGCTACGGTCTTCGGTAGGTTCAGCCGACGTTGTCATTTCAGAACCAGGTGCGGGACCAGTCGCAGTGACCATGACATCTCTTCCTATAGAAAAACCGTAAGAAACCGTACATATCTATCCTAGAACAATATGCGACAGAACATACAAAAAAGACCGCCACCCGTAAGGGCAGCGGTCTTGTAAAAGACTCAGCGATTAGCCGAATGAGCCACATCAGCCACGGGCGATCTTGCCGGTGAAGGTGGCCATATCAGCGTCGTCATCCTTGCCGTTGTTCCAGGAGAACATGGCGCGCAGCTTCGGACCGACGGTCTCGATGCGGACGTTGCCGTACTCTTCCTGCAGAGCCTTGAACTTCGGAGCGCCAGCGTCCTGGTCCTCGATGAACTCCTTGGCGAAGGAGCCGTCCTGGATGCGCTGCAGGTGGTACTGCATGCGCTCACGCACGTGCTCGTCGATGCAGGTGTTGGTGTAGTCGCCGTACTGGGCGGTGTCGGAGCAGGACCAGCGAGCCTTGTTCAGACCGCCCTCGTTCATGAGGTCGACGAGCATCTTCAACTCGTGGCAGACCTCGAAGTAGGCGATTTCAGGCTGGTAGCCGGCGTCGGTGAGGACCTCGAAGCCCATTTCAACAAGCTTGTTCACGCCGCCCATGAGCACATTCTGCTCGCCGAACAGATCGGTCTCGGTCTCCTCGGTGAAGGTGGTCTTGATGGCGCCTGCGCGCAGAGCGCCCAGAGCCTTGGCGTAAGCCAGGGTGATGTCCCAAGCGTCGCCGCGCGGATCCTGCTCCACGGCCACGACGACCGGAACGCCACGGCCGTTGGCGTACTCACGACGCACGATGTGGCCCGGGCCCTTCGGGGCGACCATGAACACCGGGTGGTCCTCGGACGGCTTGATGTAGCCGTAGTGGATGTTGAAGCCGTGAGCGAAAGCAACAGCTGCGCCCGGCTTGATGTTCGGCTCGATGTCATTGGCCCAGATGGTGCGCTGGTACTGATCCGGAGCCAGAATCATGATGATATCGGCCTCAGCAGCAGCTTCCGGAACGGACTTGACTTCCAGACCCTGCTCCTTGGCGTGCTCGACGGACTTGGAGGTCGGACGCAGGCCAACGACGACGTCCACACCGGAATCGCGCAGGTTCAACGCATGAGCGTGACCCTGGGAACCGTAACCGATGATGGCAACCTTCTTGCCTTCGAGGACCGAGAGATCGCCGTCGTTCTCGTACCAGATTTGTGCAGCCATTGTACTTGGCACTCCTTTTTATGTAGTGGGGTGAACGCCTCCCGGCGCTCGGGTTTCTACCATTCGCAGATGAATTCGCGTGTTTTTGTGCATGGATTTTGTCCTGCAAACTGGGGTCTATCCTACTCCCGTCCCTTCCTAAATAAGCATTGAGTCCACAAAGTGGGCCAACGCCTAGCCGTGCGGCTCCCCCGACAATCAGTACTGCGATCCCGCATACGAAATATCCCAGTCATAAAACAACACAGCAACAAAAAGAAGCCACCGCGGTGAGACGGTGGCTTCCAACACGTTTCGCGCATATTGCGCTACTACGTTATTCAGCGGCCCTTAACATGCAGCCGCTACAGCGAAATCACTGAACCTGGGTACGAGCGATCTTGCCGTTGAAGGACTCGGCCATATCGGCATCGGCGTCCGTCTGGTTGTTCCAAGAGAACATGGCGCGCAGCTTCGGACCAACGGTCTCCAGGTGCGGGTGGCTGTACTCTTCCTGCAGCTCCTTGAACTTCGGAGCGCCAGCGGCCTGATCATCCATGAACTCCTTGGCGAAGGAGCCGTCCTGAATGCGCTTGAGCTGGTACTGCATGCGCTTCTTGGTCTCTTCAGTGATGACGGTGGAGGTGTAATCGCCGTACTGAGCGGTGTCGGAGCAGCTCCAGCGAGCCTTGTTCAGACCACCCTCGTTGGCCAGATCCACCAGCATCTTCAGCTCGTGGAACACCTCGAAGTAGGCGATCTCCGGCTGGTAGCCAGCCTCGGTCAGCACATCGAAACCCATATCGCACAGGTGGTTGATGCCACCCATGAGCACGTCCTGCTCACCGAACAGATCGGTTTCGGTCTCCTCGGTGAAGGTGGTCTTGATGGCGCCTGC
>ERZ772871.1469-NODE-1469-length-10824-cov-5.32222_pt1 | contig 10824 bp, 9 predicted proteins | sample MGYA00511899_ERZ772871 | MGnify/ENA primary metagenome ERZ772871 (study PRJEB29015, sample SAMEA2737693) | human gut metagenome | biome: human gut; feature: human-associated habitat; material: faeces | place: China | collected 2012 ... | reverse complement strand
TTTCTGGCATGGCGTCTTTGCTGCTGCAGGCGGACATTCCTAATACACAAACCGTCATGAAAATAAAAAGCAATGCTCTCTTCATATGAATACCTCCTCAAATTCCGATTTTTCGTTCTCTGCGACTTCCCAATAAACGGGAAGTTGTTACTCTGATTTCCGCCAGAACAATCCTTCTGAAGCTGCAATTTTCTCGAACAACATACACATTTCTTCATCTGGATTATAAATGTTTATATTTAAGCAATCCCATCCAAACTGGAGAAGCACATCTTTACTTGTAAATAATATATTTACATCACCAGAATGGCTTTCCAGCATAGTATCAATGATTTTTGTTACTTGTTCGGGGGTTGGCTGTTCAATCCATTTGCCCCATTGAACAGATGCAGGATAATAACACATCGCTTTCAAAATAACGCCAACAAATCTATCTCTTAACCCACAGTAATCATAGTGGTTGAGTAGATAAGTTTCTACTTCAAAAAACTGTCCACCACAATTCATGGGTACTTGTTTAGGGAGGAAATCCATTATATAGCACGGGGTTTCCAAGAGTTTGTCAATTATGTTCACTTAATCACGCTCCTTTAACAAATTCCGATTAGTTACTCACATAATATCATGTTTTTTCTTCAATTACATCTACATAATTTTAATAAACTGCCATTCGGTTTGCTTCTGTAACCAGCGTCCGGTTAATCTTCTCCTGCATTGTTTCCCTTGCATCTTCGTTGAAATGATAACAGATGACATAGACTGTCCAACTCATCGATACGCTCTTTTGGGATACAAGGCTGTTCGGATATATCCTCAATGTATTAGATATCATCCGCAAAATGGGATTCCAGTATTACTTCCCGCATTGTACATCCCATCCCGGCGCATTGCATTTGACGATTAAACTGCCGGACGAACAATCCTGCCCTCCGCCCTTAGCATTCTTCTGCAAGCTTAGAGGAAACCTCCCGGAATTCCTCAAGACCCGGGACCGGAGGGGTACCGGCGCGTCCCCCGCCACAATGAATCAACCCACAGAACCTGCCCTCACATATTCTTCCATATACATAGCTACAAAAAAGCCTGCCCCACCAGCATTCTATTTGCCAGTGCAGCAGGCCCTTTAAAATACGTTCTAAATTACATTCCAAGTCAACATCTAAGCTGAAATCTACAGGCCAAGAGCCATCATTCCAACTCAAACGCCCCAGTATATAACTGATAATACACACCCTTCTGCGCGATCAACGTCTCATGATCCCCGCGCTCAATGATATGCCCGTGATCTAAAACCATGATCGCCTTACTGTTGCGTACCGTAGAAAGTCTGTGGGCGATGACAAAGACGGTGCGTCCCATCATCAGGTTATCCATGCCCTCCTGAACCAGCGCCTCCGTTCTCGTATCGATCGAGCTCGTCGCCTCGTCCAGGATCATCACAGGTGGATCCGCGACAGCTGCTCTCGCGATGGAAATGAGCTGTCTCTGTCCCTGGGAAAGACTAGCGCCGTTGCCGGTCAGCATCGTATTGTAACCTTCCGGAAGTCTCTGGATAAAATCATCCGCATTTGCAAGTCTTGCAGCCGCCATACATTCTTCATCGGTGGCATCCAGCCGTCCATAACGGATATTCTCCATAACCGTACCCGTAAAGAGATTCACATCCTGAAGAACAACGCCGAGAGACCGCCTGAGATCCGGTTTCCGGATCTTTGTGATATTGATCCCATCGTACCGGATCTTGCCGTCCGGAATATCATAAAACCGGTTGATCAGGTTCGTGATGGTCGTCTTACCGGCACCTGTGGCGCCGACGAAAGCGATCTTCTGACCGGGCTTCGCGTAGAGTGTGATGTCATGAAGCACAAGCTTCTCCGGCGTGTATCCGAAATCCACATCCTCTAAACGGATATCGCCCTTTAAAGGAGTATAAGTGACGGTTCCGTCCGCCTTATGCGGGTGTTTCCATGCCCAGATTCCGCTCTTGTCGTTTGTCTCTTTTAAGACGCCGTCAGCGCCCCATTCCGCGCGTACAAGAGTCACATAACCATCATCTTCCTCCGGCTTCTCATCGATCAGTGCGAACACACGGGAAGCGCCCGCAAGACCCATGGCGATCATGGCAACCTGCATGGAGGCCTGACCGATGGTCTGGGAGAGCTGTCTTGCCATACCGAGGAAGGAGACGATCACACCGATGGTGACAACACCGGAACCGCTGAGACTTAAGTTCGGGGCTTTGAGATATACGAGGAGTCCGCCGACAATGGCGAGGACCACATACATCAGGTTGCCCACGTTATTTAAGATCGGCATCAGGGAGTTGCCATAACGGTTTGCCTGCTCACCGTCGGAGAAAAGCTGCTCGTTCAACTTGTCAAAATCCTTCTTACACTCGTCCTCATGGCAGAAGACCTTGACGACCTTCTGTCCTTGAATCATCTCCTCGATGAAACCTTCCTCCTTTGCGAGGGATCTCTGCTGTGCCATCATGTAGCGGGAGCTTGCGCCGCCGAATTTCTTCGTGACGGTCAGCATGAGAGCGGAGAAGAGGCACACAACGAGAGTCATCCACACACTGTAATAGATCATCATGAGAAGCATGACCGTGATCGTGAGAGAAGACTGGAAGACCATCGGAAGCGACTGGCCGATCAGCTGGCGGATCGCGTCCGTATCGTTTGTGTAGGTACTCATGATATCGCCGTGGGCGTGGGTGTCAAAATATTTGATCGGCAGGGACTGCATCTTATCGAACATGTCCACACGCAGGTGCTTTAATGTCCCCTGTGTCACGGTCGCCATGAGGTGGGTGTAGGTGAAGGCAGCCGCGACACCAAACACATACAGGGTGACCATCGAGAGGATCGTCTGCATGAACGGCTGCCGGATGCTCTCAAATCCGTTCTCCAGTCCCGGAAGAATGCAGGTATCGATGAGCTGTTGTAAAAATACGGTCTGGACCACGGAGGCAGCTGCGGCGATGAGGATGCAGATGATCACGGTGATCATGTACACCCGGTAGTTCTTGTAAATGTAGCGGAGCAGGCGGCCGAAGGTGCCATTTTTCTTATTCTGTTTTTCCATGATCATGCCTCCTTGCTTTTTGTCTGGGAATCATTGACTTCTCTGTAAATGCCGTTTAAGGCGAGAAGTTCTTCGTGGGTTCCGGATTCCACGATCCGCCCGCCATCCATGACGAGGATGCGGTCTGCGTCCTGAACAGAGGAGACACGCTGGGCGATGATGATCTTTGTGGTGTCCGGAAGCTCATGTTTAAATGCCTGACGGATCAGGGCATCAGTCTTTGTATCGACTGCGGAAGTCGAGTCGTCCAGGATCAGGATCTTTGGTTTCTTTAAGATCGCTCTCGCGATACAGAGACGCTGCTTCTGGCCGCCGGAGACGTTCGTTCCGCCCTGTTCGATATAGGTGTCATATCCATCCGGGAATTGTGTGACGAACTCGTCCGCCTGCGCTAATCGGCACGCGTGGATCAGCTCCTCGTCTGTGGCGTTCTTATTGCCCCAGCGGAGATTTTCCTTGATCGTTCCGGAGAAGAGGACGTTCTTCTGGAGAACGACAGCCACAGTGTCACGGAGGGCCTGAAGATCGTACTCACGCACATCGCGTCCGCCGACCTTCACCGCACCCACCGTCACATCGTAGAGACGTGGGATCAGCTGGATCAATGTTGTCTTTGCGGAGCCGGTACCGCCGATGATGCCGATGGTGGAACCGGACGGAATCTTAAGATCAATGTCAGTCAGGGCAAATTTCTTGTTCTTTCCGGAATAGCGGAAGGAAACATGGTCGAACTCGACGCTGCCGTCCTTTACGTCCGTTGCTCCGTTTTCCGGGGATCGTAAAACGCTCTCATGATTCAGGACTTCGGCAATACGGTCGCCGGATTCCTGGGCCATGCTGCACATAACGAATACCATGGACAGCATCATCATAGACGTGAGGATCTGGACGCCGTAGCTGATCAGGGAAGAAAGTTCCCCGGTGGAAAGCTCGCTGCCTCCGGTGCCGATGATGAGCTTCGCGCCGAAAAAGCTTACTAAAAGCATTGAAACATAGATGCAGAAGGTCATCACCGGGTTATTTAAGGCGAGGATCTTTTCTGCCATCGTGAAGTCTTTTCGCACCTCCTCGGCAGCGTTTTCAAATTTCTCCTTCTCGTAACCTTCGCGGACGAAGGATTTTACGACACGGATGCCGCCGACGTTCTCCTGGACGGAGTTATTTAAGGCATCGTATTTCTTGAAGATCCGCTTAAAGATCGGGTGGACATAGAAGAAGATGCCAAACAGTGCCGCTGCAAGAACTGGGAGAAGTGCCAGAAAGATGAAGGACATCCGGACGTTGATGCTCATGCTCATGATGACGGAAAAGACTGTCATAAGCGGGGCACGGACTGCCATGCGGATCAGCATCTGGTAGGCGTTCTGAACGTTCGAGACATCTGTCGTCATCCTCGTCACGAGAGAGGAGGAGGAGAACTTGTCGATGTCTGCGAAGGCGAAGTCCTGGGTCTTAAAGTAGAGATCTCTTCTTAAGTTCTTTGCGAGTCCGCACCCGGCTGTGGCAGCCGCTCTCGCCGAGAGAACGCCGAAGAGCAGGGAAAGGGTCGCAAGGACCAGTAAGAGGGCGCCGTATTTTAAGATCGGTGCCATGGAAGTTCCGGTCATGTCATCGATAAGCTTAGACATGATGAGAGGAATCGTACATTCCAGAATGACTTCCATGGTGACAAACAGCGGTGTCTCGATGGACACGCGTTTGTACTGGCGCACGCTTTTTAAAAGTGTTTTAACCATGAATGATTTACCTCGTTTCCATATAAAATTTGCGATCCCGCAAAAGCTCCTGATGCGGAGAACATGCAGGTTCTGCAGGTGGGACTTGTCCGGATATTCAGGACATATTTCGGATCATCTGGTTGATGACCCTGAAAAACACGGCGAGATCCTGAGAAGATATTCCGGAGGTCAGACGATCTTCGGTTTCTTCCAGACTCTGGTGGATCAGTTCCTGATACTGCATGGCTTTTTCAGTAGCGACAATGCGTTTTAGGCGGGCATCATAAGGAACTGCCTCCCGGTAGATCAGTCCGTTTTTTTCCATATCCTTTAAGAGCTTTGTGGCGGTCGGTGGTCTGAGACTGTACTCCTCTTCGATATCTTTCTGGAAGACATCGCATTCCTGCCCGCGCGCCAGAATAAAATGAAGCGTTTTTCCCTGTGCGCCGCTTAATGTACCATGAAAAGAAAAGGTACTGAAGTGCCTGCGGATCAGGTTGGAGAGCATTCCCACACTGCGTCCAACGGTTTCTTTCATAGATCAAGTTCCCCCTTATACCCACCACCCAAAAGAGGTGGGAGTCTTCTCGACAAAGATAAAAAGCTGTGATTTGATCGTCTGCCGTATACTTAGCAAACTAAATTATTAGCTTGCTAAGTATAATAAGGCTTTTGTGGGGGAATGTCAATGGGAAAATTGTGAAGAAACTGTGATCGATGATGAAAAAGCTGAGGTTTGCGGAAGAAAGTGGGGACAGCTTAAGAATTCCATGGACGTCACGATGGGGGATAGGATGAATGTGAATAATGAAATGATAGAATTGGGCTAAAGTTTTGTGCAAGTATACAAAATTGGTGTTTTGTGGAAAAAAGTACTTACGAAGCGATATAAAAATATTGTATACTGCGTTCACATAGAGATTGAGAACGCAGTGAGATGTACACGAAAAGAGCAGTGGAGTCGCAACGAGTTTTGTTGGCTTCGCTGCTTTTTTCTGTCATATGCCCGGAAGAAACGGTCAGAGACGGTTCTTACAGATGATGATCTGAGTGAAGAAGTTCTGATACGGCTTTCGGGGAAATATCCACATCGTTTTCACAGAAATTTATAGGTTGAAAAAGGAGAAGATGTATGCCAAGAAATAAGAGAGAAAGTCTGATCTACACAGTATTAATGTGTTTTACCATGGTGCTCTGGATGAGCATCTACAACGTAACACTTCATATGGGAGCGTTAAACCTCACAACGATCCGTGAGGCCTGGATCGGATTCCCGATTGCCTATGTGTTCGCGATGAGCATGGACTGGTTCGTGGTCTCCGGACCGGCGAAGGGATTTGCGTTCCGCTTCCTCGTAAAGCCGGAGAGTCCGGTGCTCCACAAGGTGATCGCGGTTTCCTGCTCCATGGTGGTTCCGATGGTGATTATCATGTCCCTCTACGGTGCCCTTGAGGGATGTGTAAAGGACGGAAGTTTCGGTCCTCTGCTGATCATCTGGCTCACGAATATCCCGAAGAACTTCGTGATGGCGCTGCCGTTCCAGCTCATCATTGCAGGACCGCTCGTCCGCAAGGTGTTCCGCGGGGCGTTTCCGGAAGGGACTGTGTTAGCGTAAAGAATTCAGAAAAGAAAGCTGCGGTACAAATTGCAGCGTAGATAAGAAAAAGCCGTCTGGTCTTTCTCTGTGATAGGATTATGAACCTATGGGGGAAAAAGCTCAGGCGGCTTTCTTATATAAAAAATTTAAAAGTATTCACTGAAAATTTCCTTTAAAACGGACTGCTTCCTATTTTAAATTGGAGAGCTGCAAGAGTGGGCTGCTTTATGATTCTGCTTAAAATTATGAAGTTTAAATGCGAATTCGTAAAGCAATATGGAAAATTATAAGATAGGAGGAGCAGCATGGATACAGGAAAAGTAATACAGGACCTAAAACGATTTGCTGCGTTCTGTGAGGAATGACACAAACCGGAAGTGTCTGTCCAGTATATTGCCTATCATACCGATGACCTTACCCATCGTAAACGCGGCGAGGATCGTTCCGATTCCAAGACCTTTGATATGACCGAGGAAACAGAAAGTCAGTCCTGCGGTCACGGCGAGGCAGGTCACGTCGAAGGTGATCTTGACTCTGGAGTATGGAACCTTCAGAATATCGGCCATTTCTCTCGGAAAGAGGTCTGTCGGGATGATCGGAAGTCCGCAGCGGTTGGAGAGGGCGATTCCGAGGCAGATGACGAGATAGCTCACGATAAAATAGACGATCTGGTATCCGAGCCCCATCGTGAGTCCCGCGAGGGCGGTCTTATATACATCTAACATCTTACTGAAGGCGAAGCCTACAACGAAGCTGAAGAGGTATGTAGGAACAAACTTTTTCCGTAAGATCATGAGGGCCGCTACGAGAATTCCCTGAAAGATATAAGTCCAGGTTCCGAGTGTCAGAGCCGGGAAGGATTCAGAAAAAGCGTACGGAACGCTGGAAATCGCCGAAATTCCGGCGCCGGAGTCCAGCATTAAGACAACACCGAAACTGTTGATCAAAATCACAATAAGAAGGGCAAGTTCACCGCGCCAGACAGGGCGCTTGTCAGTTCGTTCATTCGTATTCATGTCACATCTCCTGTAAGCTTATATTATGTCAAAATCGAACGTTTACCATTGTAGCGCGTTAAAACAAGATGTGCAAGTCCTTTTCTTCAGCTGGTCAGCCCCTGCGCAGAGAGGAACTTAGCATGTACTGCCTGTGTTATGCAAACAGACTCCCTAATACGGAGAAAACTTAGGTACCGATTGTTTGCTGAAGGAAACAGGCAACCGCCTTTCCTACATTCCGCCAGTACACAGCGCAGGGAGGGCCTGGGGCACGGACCGCCTGGGTGAAGGGAGCTGGTTTCCTCTTGGCTCGCCGGAGAATGCGTTGGAGGACATGTGCCACTTGTCTGAGCGAAGCGAGTTGTGGCACATGTCCTCCGTCCTTAGCATTCTTCGGCAAGCTTAGAGGAACCCTCCAGGAATCCCTCAAGTGTCTGCGCCCCAGGCCCTCCCTGCGCGTATCTTTCAATAGATTACTCGGTGTAGGAGTAAGGTTTTACTGGTGCCTGGTCGTCTGTATGTTCCCCAATGATCTTCTCCATCCAGATCATATCGTACCACCGGTTAAACTTATACCCGCAGTTCTCAAAAGTCCCGCAAAGCCGGAACCCAAGATGCTCATGGAACTGGGCACTGTTCTTATTTAAATACTCGTCCTCAACCTTCGGGTATCCGATGCAGGCATAAAGATTCAGAACGCCCATATCTTTGAGGCGATCAGCCAGAGCTTCATAGAGTTTTCTGCCAAGCCCGCATTTCTTCGCGTTGTGATCCAGATAGATCGTGAGCTCACTGGCCCAGTCGTAGGCGGCGCGGCCGACGAAAGGATGGGCGTAAGCGTAGCCTTCGATCCTGCCGTCACGTTCGATGACGAGATAAGGATATTTTTTCATGATATCGATCATGCGGTTCTCAAATTCTTCAAGGGAAGGAACATCGTATTCAAAGGTGATCACGGTGTTTTCTACATAATAGGTGTAGATCTCAAGGATTCTCGGAGCGTCGGATAATTTTGCGTTTCTTACTTTGATGTTGGTTTCCATGTTGGGACCTCCTTCGTGAGATGGTATAAATTGGGGTTATTGTACCACTGATAGGGAACGGTGACAAGAATTTATATCCGGACGCACAGGCAGAAGAGAGATGGATGTTACTTTTTAGGGGTAGGAATTTTCTGAACTGAAAATTCCGTATGATACCGTTATGACCGCGGATTTTGCCGATTCGGAATGCGAAGCATCGGCAAAATCCTGTTACAGTGCGCGGGCATGGAGTGCCCGTGTACTGTAACAGATAGATTGGTGAAAGTGAAGAGATTGACAAGATCGGAGGGGAAGCAGTACAATAACGCCAGTTTGTAATAAAGGAGTACGTGATGGATTTTACAAGTTTGTTTAATATGCAGGGCATGATGTTCTGCATCCTTGCGCTGGGATGGTACCTCAGGAAGAGCGGGATGATCGATAAGAGCGGAAAGGCGCTGCTCAGCAGTCTCGTGATGAATGTGACGCTTCCCGCGAGCATCGTGAAGTCGTTCCAGATGGAGTTCAGCGCGGATATTCTGAAACTGACGCTGGAAGTGATCGTGATCTCGTTTTTGATCCAGATCTTTTCGAATCTTTTAAGCCGTGTACTGTATCCGGGCTGGAGTGAGGAGAGCAAAAAGGTTTTGCAGTACGCGACGATCGTCTCAAATGCCGGTATCCTCGGAAACGCCATCGCTGAGGGAATCTTCGGAGATCTGGGAATCATGTATGCGGCGGTCTATACGATCCCGACGAGAATCTTTATGTGGTCGGTGGGGCTCACTTATTTTACGGAGGCGCCGACGAAGAAAGAGCTTTTAAAGAAGGTCGTGACACATCCGTGCATCATCGGAATCTTTACCGGCATGGTACTTCTGGTATCCCAGTTCCAGCTTCCCGGATTTGTAAACCAGACAGTCCGGACGATCGCCGGGGCGAATACGTTCTGCGCGATGCTTCTGATCGGGTGTACGCTCGCGGAAATCCCGTTTAAAGAGGTGTTCACGAAAGAAGTTTATTACTACACGTTTATCAGGCTGTTCCTGATTCCTGTCATCGTTCTGGTGGGCTGCCGCCTGTTTCACATTGATCAGCTGATCACCGCGGTCTGTGTGATCCTGTCCGCGATGCCGGCAGCCAGCACGAGCGTCGTTCTCGCAGTCAAATATGGAAAAGACGACCGCCTTGCAACGAAGATCGTTGTCTTTTCGACGGTCGTCTCACTAATCACACTTCCGGTCTGGTGCTATATTCTTACGGTATGACGCAGGAATTTTCTCCGGCAGGACCGGAGAGATAGTACCAGAGGTTCATTCGGATAAATTCATACATGTTGAGCCGGAAATCACGTTTTTTATATGGGATTCCGGCTATTTTCATAGCCTCCAGCATAACCGGATTGGAGTGGCAGCTTCCACACAGACCGGCAGCATGGTACAGGACGGAGAGGAAGACTTCACTGGCATCATGGGAGCTAAGGCCGAGACGAACTTCCATGAGCCTGACAAAGGCATCCCGGCGTGCATGGTAGCTTGTTTTGAAGCTGGCAAGGCGGCATGCAGTGACATGGACCTCGATGATCGTACAGAGGATATCGCTGTAGCGGAGGTAGTCACGGTGCGCGTTCAGGACATCTGCCCAGGCAGCAGCCCATTGATCCGGGGTAAATGGTTTATCATTGGGAAATGCTGCGAACAGATCGTCAAAATAGGACTGCATTTTATCGGAGCAGATCTCAAGATAGATCTCTTCCTTCGTCGTTACATATTTATAGAGGTTTGCCCGCGTCCAGGACAGCTTTCCGGCAATGGTGGAGAGGGTGATCTCCTGATAGGGGACAGAGCAGAAGAGCTCGTCCGCCGCGGCCTTGATCTCGGCCATTCTGGCCTGTTTCTGTTCTTCACTTCGCGCTCGCACGAAATCTGTCATGGAATTCACCTCCTGAAGGTCTGATGTAGTTCCCGGCGATCAATAGGATCCGGTCGGCCGGTAGAAATCTGAAAGTTAGTTTAAACTGACCGCAGATAGTATGCTATCATCATTATAATTGATTTTCATTCGCTTGACAAGGGAGTGGGCGTATGCTATCATCAAAATAAGTTACAAGATGTTACTTAACGCAGCGGCGGGCGTTGCCGGACCGTGAAAAGTGGACGACGGATCAGCCGGAGAAAAGGCAGGAGTATGATTGGGACGCAGCGGTGAAGACATTCACCGCCCGTGCCGGATCTATTCAGAAAAGGAGAGCAGCATGGATAAGATTAAAAAGAATTTTGGTTTCGGATGTATGCGTTTCCCTATGATCGGGGAAGAGATCGATGAGGCGCAGGTTTCCCAGATGGTGGATTATTTTCTGGATCAGGGCTTCAACTACTTTGATACGGCTCACGGCTACATCG
>ERZ772871.1464-NODE-1464-length-10902-cov-3.21969_pt1 | contig 10902 bp, 9 predicted proteins | sample MGYA00511899_ERZ772871 | MGnify/ENA primary metagenome ERZ772871 (study PRJEB29015, sample SAMEA2737693) | human gut metagenome | biome: human gut; feature: human-associated habitat; material: faeces | place: China | collected 2012 ... | reverse complement strand
ACCACCACCTTCGGAGTCACTCCTGGGAAATCATCGGGTACGAGTGCGTAGAATCCCGGTTCTTTCACCGTTGAGAGCTCTTCAGCAGCTTTTCCTTTCAGGTTGATGTCAAGGCCTTTACGTAACTTTATTACATTTGCCATGTGATTATATAAAATAATGGTTTCATAATTTGCCCGCAAAAGTAATAAATAATAATGTGAATAAAGAGGAAAAATGAAAGGAATTACGGAAATTTCTCCGTAATTCACCCTTTGAACAAACATCAATAGATAAAAAAGGCTAAAAAAACGAGGAAGGGTTTTGAACGATCGACGATGAACGGTTGTTGAACGATGGACCGTTAACGGTGATTAACTGTGAACTATTAACGGTGGTTAATTCTAAACGATCAGTGTTTGTGAACGAGGAACGGTTAACAATGGATAACGAAGGGATGCAGAGAGATGTAGCAGAAGAAGATGACGGAAGGAAACAATCTCCGGCAGCACTGAGGGATAATTTTAAGAAAAAGGGTGTAGCCATACGGGGCTGAAGGTGTAGCCTTAACACAAAAAGGGTGTAGCCCTCCTTCCCGTATGGCTACACCCTTTCATTTCTATGTTACCGATTACCGGCCCATCCATCGACGGTCAATCCGTATTTATTTCCGACCGTTGATCGTTCGCCGTTCAACAACCGTTCATCGCCGATCGTTCAAAAGCGTTCACTGTTCCGGTGCAAACATCGGGTCCCAAGCAGGCAAACGGATTGGTTTCTGCTTCAGGATTTCCAACACCTTGGGAGTTGCGAATTTCTTCTCCACTACCAGGCGGAACATGTATTCATCAAACCATTCATCCGTCATAATCAGATGTCCCTGATAGCCGTTGGTTGCTCCCCAACTATTTTCTACCATCCATTTCACCGGTTTATTATCTTTGACATCTACCGCCATCAGAGTCATGGCATGGCTCGATCCACTGGCAAACGTCTGCACGCGTTGTTTTTTGTCCATCCCGAAGGTAGTTCCCATCAGCGATGCATAATCATAATTGTTCACGTCGAGCAATCCTCGCTCCGAGTTCAGGAATTTGCCCACATCGCACGAGAAATACATCATTGTGCTGTCCTTCAGTGATGCGATGGCCATCTCCTTGATTTCGTCAGCAGGCAGATTGACGTAGGTCCAGTTACGTCCGTCGTAGCGGTGGCGGTCAAAATCAATTTCGTAACATTTATAATATTCGCGGCTCGGATCATTCATCAGCATCACGTAGTTATCCAGCAGGTTCTTGTCACCATATTTTTCCAGGAAAGACATCGGCGTATATTGTGCAGTCTCCACCGGATTTCCCTTCTCGTCCTTGCGTGTCCAGGTAAACTCGGTGGGAGGAACGCCCAGGTTGAGCACCAGCATACGGTATACGGTGCCCAGCATCTCCGTCTTGTCCTTCTCGAGCGCAGGCTGTTTGGCCCCCTTTGCAGCGCGGTCGCGCAGTTGCAGACCATACTCACGCAGTTTTTCGGCAATCAGCCCTGCCATGCGCGATGTATTCTCACTGCTGTTCGTCTCGGGCATCACCTCTTTGGGTACCAGGCCATATTTAGAGACAATGTCGGCCACCCCGGTAAACGTGCCGCCATCACTCAGCGGATTGCGGAAGAGCCATTCCACCATTTTGTCATCCATCGGCTTTTCGCGGGTATCGATAACGCCCTGCAGGAAAAGATTGGCCTTCTCCAGCTGATCCCAGAAGAAGTTGTAGTTCTGCGAAAATTCAAAAGACCCCAGTCCATACCGGGCTATTGCTTTGGCACGCATCACGTTCAGCCCGGTGAACAGCCAGCAACGGCCCGACGACTTCTGATCTGTAATTCCTTTTGAGTCAACTTTGATGGAAAAGTGAGTATCCATCCCCTTCAGGTTGTCCTGATTCAGCGCCAGCTTGCGGATGTCATTGTTACCGATTGCATTGCGGATGGCTTTGTCGGTTGTCGTGCCTTGGTAGCTTTGTTTGATTTGGTTCAGCATTTCCGGACTGATACCTCCCTTGTCTTGCTGCGCGCATACGGTTAGGAATGCGGCACTTAGAGCAAAAACAGATAATATTCGTTTATTCATGTGGTAAAGTAATTTGGTTAATAAAGGAGTCTTCTCCTTTTTCTTTTGCAAAAATAGTATCCTTTTCCGGAACTTTTGTCACAGTATTTAGATTTATTATCTATTTGGATGAAAACTTATCCAAATAAAATAGTTTCCTTTGCACCAATATTCATACAAAGCAATGAAAAGATATATAATAGGTATATTGATGGCGATCATGCCTGCCGCATTCGTTGCGGCCCAAGACAAAGGCATTTCAACAGTAAAAGACGGACAGACAGCCGTCGGCAACACATTCAACACGGACACAGCCAAGCAAGACAGCACCCCTGCCCTTTCGAAACGTGAACTGCGGCGTCAGCGGGTAGCCCGGCGCAACCTTCATTACAACATTCTCGGAGGGCCCAGCTACACTCCCGACTTCGGCCTGCTGATTGGCGGAAGCGCTTTGATGACTTTTCGTATGAACCCGAGCGACACCACCCAGCAACGCTCCGTTGTACCTGTAGCCATCGCACTGATTTTCAACGGCGGACTCAATTTGTTCTCCAAGCCGCAACTATTCTTTAAAGGCGACCGCTTCCGCATCTTCGGACAGTTCAGTTACAAAAATACACAAGAAAACTTTTACGGCATCGGTTACAGCACCAATAAAGATTATGTGCGCAGCGACACCACCAGCCAGTACCGATACAGTGGATTACAGATCAACCCCTGGTTCCTGTTCCGCCTGGGTGAAAGCAATTTCTTTGCCGGCCCGCAGGTCGACCTCAACTATGATCACATGTACGATCCGGCCAAATACCTTGTCGACCAGCCCTCTTACAAAGCTGCCGGCGGCACGGACAAAGGCTATAAGAACTTCAGTTCCGGTGTCGGCTTCCTGCTGACTTACGACACACGCGACGTGCCCGCCAACGCCTATCGGGGCATGTACCTCGACTTCCGTGGCATGATGTACCAGAAATTCCTGGGAAGCGACAATAATTTCTACCGCCTGGAGATAGACTACCGCCAATACAAGACTCTGCGCAAACGTGGCGTGCTTGCCTGGACGGCACAAACGAAAAACGTGTTTGGCGACGTCCCTCTCAACAAATACGCTCTCAGCGGTACTCCGTTCGATCTCCGAGGTTACTACATGGGCCAATATCGTGATAAGTCGTCACATGTCGTCATGGCGGAATATCGTCAGATGATCAATACGGACAAAGGCAACTGGGTGAAGCGCATGCTCAACCATGTGGGCTATGTGGCTTGGGCGGGATGCGGATTCATGGGCCCTAACCCGGGAAAAATAGAAGGTGTCCTGCCTAACATGGGTGTGGGTCTCCGCATTGAAGTGCAGCCCCGCATGAACGTCCGCCTCGACCTGGGACGCAACATGGTGAACAAGCAAAATCTGTTCTACTTCAACATGACAGAAGCATTCTGAGAACCTGTTTTATATTCTTCCTGAATAAATTCTCAATATAGGTTCGACCTGTTTTTGAGTTTCTTTTCAGTCTGTTTCCCCGTTTTTATGCCTCACATAGCCTGCTATGCTCCCACAAAGACGGGGAAATATCCTTGAAAACAAATCTTCCCTCCCGACAGAACTTAAACAGGCACTAAATAAAATATTACTGCATTCGATGCTTTATTTCTAAAAAAAGGGGTATATTTAGGGCATTAGTTGCAAATTTGTCTTATATTTGCACGGATTTCACAAGCAAACAGGCAATATATACAAATAAGTACATCGATATGAAAAGAGTTTTATTCATACTATGTAGTATACCCCTACTTCTATTTTCACCGGTTTCTTTCGCAAATGCCCAGGAAACCAGTGATTTCTCAAAACTAAACCCGGAAGATTACACCAACATTTCACTTCCTCCCCTCGATCTGTTATTCGAAAACGCCAAAGGAGGACCGATCTATGAACTTGCCAGTGTAAAAGAGCAGATCGAACGCAAACTGCTGGCAAAAGAAAGACGGGCGGTACTTAGCTTTTTTAATATACGGGGAAGTTATCAATGGGGAAAGTTTGGTAACGACTATACATTTACCGATGTTTCAACACCTATTTTATATAATTATTCTACTTCCAAACAGCAGACATACACTGTAGGAGCGGCCGTGAATATTCCTCTTGACGAGTTATTCGACCTTGCTCCACGTGTAAGGCGCCAGAAGCTAAATGTGAAAACAGCAGCTTTAGAGCGCGAAGCCAAATTCGAAGATATGAAAAAAGAAATTATTGAGCTTTACGCAACAGCGACATCCCAATTAAGTGTTTTGACATTACGTGCGGAAGCTTTAGAATTAGCTACTGTTCAATACAGTATTGCCGAAAAAGATTTTGCAAATGGAACAATAGAATCAAGCACTTTATCTGTAGAAAAAGGAAGACAATCAACAGCTTTAGAAGCTTTTGAAAAGAGCCGGTTTGAGTTAACCAAAAGTCTAATGATCCTTGAAGTTATAACCCGTACACCAATTCTACGAAAATAAACATAACATTATGGACTATATACTCTATCTTTTCCGATCATTATACCGTGTAAAATGGTGGATTCTATTAGGAACTCTCATCATATCTGCTATTGCCTATTACTTGACAGGAAATATGAAGGGTGGCTATAATGTAGAGGCAACTCTCTACACAGGAGTTGTGTCTGGCTATAGTATCGAAGAAAATACTAAAGTAGACTGGGCCTTAGCCCAAAATTCCATGGATAACCTTATCAATATAATACAGGCTGAGAGCACTTTAAAACGTGTATCTTTACGACTCTTTTCACGTGTTTTGGTCAAAGGAGACCCAAATAAAGACAACGAAGGCATAACCTCTGCCTGTTATAACTTCACTTACAATCATATGAAAAACAGTAAGGATGGTAAAACTCTTATCTCTCTTATTGATAGAAGTAGTGAAGATAAAACGATGGAGAACTTCCAAAAGTATGAACGTCCGGATATGAACAACTACATTTATGGACTGTTCTATTTTCAACATATTTATTATAGCTATAAAGCCCTAAAAAACATCAAGGTAGACCGCAAAGGAAGCAGCGATTTATTAAGAGTAAGCTATCAATCCGGTGATCCTGGTATTGCATATAACACTGTTGAAATTCTCATGAAAGAGTTCGTCAATGAATATCAGGCATTACGTTATGGAGGTACTGACAAAGTAATAGAATATTTTAGATCAGAATTAAAACGAATCGGTAAAGAATTGACAAATTACGAAGACGATCTTACACAATATAATGTCACTAATCGTATTATAAACTATTATGATGAAACAAAAGAAATAGCAGCTATCAACAAAGAGTTCGAACTGAGAGAGCAAGATGTACTATTCAACTACAACAGTTCCAAAGCAATGCTGAACGAACTTGAAAAGCAAATGGACAGTAACATTAAACGGGTCATTCACAACGTTCAATTAGTGGACAAAATAAACCAAGCCTCTGATCTAACAGGCAAAATCACTCAGATGGAAACAATTTCCACCTCAAGTGAAGACAGTGGCAGACAACTCTTAGAATACAAAAACAAATTATTACAAACCAGACGAGATCTATCAGAGATTTCCAACCAATACGTAGCTGGTCAATATACAAAGGAAGGTCTAAACAAAGGTACTATCGTAGAACAATGGTTAGATCAGCTTTTATTATTTGAAAAAGCAAAAGCTGAACTAAAAATAGTACAAAAAAGCCGCAATGAATTAAATGCAAAATACTTGCATTTCGCTCCTGTGGGTACTACTATTAAAAGAAAAGAAAGAATTATCAACTTTACAGAACAAAACTACCTGACCAATCTAAAAAGCTACAATGATGCATTATTGCGTAAAAAAAGCTTAGAAATGACAGCCGCCATTCTAAAAGTACTTAATCCTCCTGCTTACCCAATTAATTCAGAGTCGACTAATCGTCGCAAAATTGTTATGATGATTGGCGTAGGTAGTTTTATAGGGTTAATTGCCTTTTTCTTACTGATAGAATTTATCGACCGTACTCTAAGAGATTCGGTTCGTACGCGAAAACAAACAGGAAGTCCTGTATTAGGTGCGTACCCTGCTCCTATGAAGTTCAGTCCCATCAGTAAACAATGCGAAGACATTGCTACTCGATATATGAGTAGTTCTATTCTTCGATTCTTTACGCAAAAGAAAGAAGGAATGCCATACATTTTGAATATGCTTAGTACAGAAGATGGAAGTGGGAAAACCTATTTAGCCAACAGACTAAAAGCATATTGGGAAGGTATAGGTCTACATGTACGTATGCTGAGTGACGGGACTGATTTTGATTCTAATTCTTCGAAATATGCTTTGGCAAACACAATAACAGACCTGTATATACCACAAGAAGAAGATATTTTAATTATTGAGCAACCAAGTTTGAATCGTGCCAACATACCTGTATCTATACTACAAGACGCACAATTAAATTTAGTAATAGCGTCTGCAGATCATGGCTGGAAAGACATAGACAAAATATTGTTACAAAAATTAAAAGCTCAATTAGGCAAAGCGCCATATCTCTATCTTAATTGGGCCCCTAAGTACGAAGTTGAAACTTATACGGGAATGCTGCCCCCATATACATTCTTACATAAACAATTGTATCGTTTATCACAATTAGCTCTGACAGAAAGTTTCATCCGCTGGAAAAAGAATTCAAGAAAAAATCATCAGGACGACGATAACGATGACGATGAATAACGAAGAAGAAATACACAATAGAGACCCACATCAATCCAGTCGTAGTTTTTATGTCCTATTCGCTCTTCAATTTTTGCCAATATTGGCAAGCATATTTATTGAAGTGAAACTTGGGATAGCTACTTTGGCAATAATAGTGCCCATGACTTTTATTACTTTAATTGCCTGTAGTAATCGTCAGACAGATTGGTCGCATTCTCGCAATATAATATTATTACTTTTTTTCATATGGGGCATATATTGTTTATTGGAAATATCAAATCCTAATAACGTACAGGAAGCCTGGAATATTAGTATTGGACATTATTTATTCATTCCTGTTATATGTGCAGTTCTCGTACCGATTTCTATCCGTGACCGTAAAGGTATTGAATCTTTATTATTCATTTGGGGAATCTTTATATTGATAGTCACCATCAAAGGCTATTGGCAAAAGAATCATGGTTTTACCGATAAAGAACTTTATTTCCTTTATACATTAGGTGGTGCCCGTACACATATAATATGGTCCGGTATCCGTTATTTTTCTTGTTTCTCTGATGCGGCCAATTATGGAGTTCACTCGGCTATGGCAGCCAGTGCTTTCGGTATCGCAATGTTTTATGTTCAAAAAAGATGGATGAAAGTTTTTTTTGCATTTATCATGATTTGCGGTATATATGGTATCGGAATCTCCGGTACACGTGCTGCAGTTGCAGTTCCAATTGGCGCCATTCTTATGTATGTTTTAATATCGAAAAACACTAAATCCATTATAACAAGTAGCGTCATCTTAATAGGTGTCTTTTCCTTTTTCTACTTTACCAATATTGGTAATGGTAACCAGTATATACGTAAAATGCGTTCGGCTTTTCGTCCTACAGAAGATGCTTCTTATCAAGTACGAGTGGAGAATCGAAAAAAAATGAAGGTATTAATGGATGAAAGACCAATGGGATATGGTTTAGGACTATCCAAAGGTGGGAGATTTAACCCCAAAGAACAAATGCCCTATCCACCGGATTCTTGGTTAGTAAGTGTTTGGGTAGAAAGTGGAATTATTGGATTGACATTATATTTACTGATTCATGGAGCTCTTTTTGCCTGGTGCTCTTGGATACTGATGTTTAAAATCATGAACCAACGTTTAAGAGGATTATTAGCAGCATGGCTTTGTACAAATGCAGGCTTTTTTATTGCTGCATACGCCAATGACGTCATGATATATCCAAATCCTTTTATTATTTATACAGGTTTTGCACTCTGCATAACTGCTACAAATATTGATCCTGTCATGCAAAAAGAAGACGATGAGATGAATAGAGAGAAAAAAGAGATTGATTATTAACGAAATAAAAATGGATCCGATTTATCACAAAAACAAACATTCATGAAACAAACGCCTCCTTTGATATCTTTTATCACCATCTGTTACAATGGGCTGGACGACACTTGCATGTTGATAGAATCGCTACGCGACACGATCAGTTCCGTCAGTTATGAAATCATTGTGGTGGACAACGCGTCCCGCCAGGATGAGGCCTCCCTGATACAGGAACGGTATCCCTTTGTACGGACTCTCCGCAGCGAGAAAAACCTCGGATTTTCGGGAGGAAACAATCTCGGAATACAGATAGCACAAGGAAAATACCTGTTCCTGATCAATAACGACACCTACCTGACCGAAGACGGACTGCCCGCCCTGATAGAACGGTTGGAGAGCGATCCCCGCATCGGGGCCGTATCACCTAAAATCCGTTTTGCCTTTCCGCCGCAAAGCATTCAATTTGCCGGATATACCAAGCTCAGCCGGTATACGATGCGCAATAAAGCATTGGGCATGGGACTTTCGACACTCCACGCCCCAGTGCCTACCTTCATGGAGCTGCGCTGATGCTGAAACGGGAGGTCATCTGGAAAGCCGGACTGATGCCGGAGATCTATTTTCTCTATTACGAGGAGCTGGACTGGTGTACCAGCATGACGCGTGCCGGCTATCAGCTGTGGTACGAGCCGCGCTGCACCATCTTCCACAAAGAGAGCCAAAGTACCGGGCGGCAAAGCCCTCTCCGCACCTTTTATATGATGCGAAACCGAATGCTTTACGCCTGGCGCAACCTCCCGGGAATGGAACGTTGCTTGGCTATCGCTTACCAAATGCTGATCGTAGCTCCCAAAGACAGCCTGTGCTTCGTCCTGAAAGGAGAGCCCAAGCTGGCAAAAGCCGTCTGGCACGGAGTGAAGGGTTTCTGGAAGCTGTGTTGAGTGACAGTCCACCACAGATTACACAAATTAGCACACAGAGGAATCATTTTTTTGGGGGATATCCATAAACGAGAAAGTGAAATCCTGTGGAACTCTCTGAGATTCTATAGGATTCTGTAAAACTCTGCCGAAATGATCCTCTGTGTAATCTGTGGTGAACCGCAGCTGAACCGATTTACACAAATATATCGACCCATAACCTACATTAAGACTTATGATACTCATACTAACCTTGATCGACTGGATCCTGTTCGTTCCGCTGGCACTTTGCGTAGCCTATCTGCTAGTGTACGCTATTGCGTCCAAATTCTATCGTGCGCCCCACTATCCGGAAGCGGACAAATTGCACCGCATCGCCGTCTTCTTCCCGGCCTACCGGGAAGACAAAGTCATCATTGACTCCGTACGCTCTTTCCTTGAGCAGGACTACCCCAAAGAAATGTACGATGTATACGTCATCTCCGACCACATGCAGGACTCCACCAACAAAGCCCTGAGCCGACTCCCTATCCACCTGCTGGTGGCTACCTACGAAGACAGTTCCAAGGCCAAAGCCCTCCTACTGGCCATCAGCACCATCGAGGAAGACGGAAAGGCGAAAGGACTAGGCAACCGCCAATTAGCCTTTATGTATGACATTGCCGTGGTGATGGATGCCGACAACGTGACCGTACCCGGATTCCTTTCCGAGGTGAACCGTGCCTACTCCGCCGGAGTACAGGCGATGCAGGCCCACCGCACAGGCAAAAACCTGAATACGGACATTGCCTTGCTCGACGGAGTGAGCGAGGAGATCAACAATGGATTTTTCAGGAGCGGACACAACGCCCTCGGATTGTCTGCCGGACTGGCAGGCTCGGGCATGGCTTTTGATTACTTCTGGTATTACGATGCCGTGCAAAGCCTGGAAACCGCAGGAGAGGACAAAGAGCTGGAACTTACGCTGCTTGAGTGCGGAATGCACACCGTCTATCTGGAACACCTACCTGTCTACGACGAGAAAACGCAAAAAAAAGAGAACATCAAGAATCAGCGCCGGCGCTGGATGGCGGCGCAATTCGGCATCTTGTGTGAGGGACTGTCCTTCATAAAAAGCGTCAAGCAGATGGAAGGATGGTGGCGGTGGTGGCCCTCTTTAGATCTGGTCGATAAAATCATCCAATGGATGCTCCCTCCGCGCCTGGTGCAACTGGTAGCCGTTTTCGGATTCACTCTGCTTACCACACTGGTCTACCGTCCGGCAGCATCTAAATGGTGGATATTGTCGGCAGCACAGGTTGCCGCCATGTTTATCCCTGTTCCAGCCCGCTTGCTCAACGGTAGGCTACTAAAAGCACTAATGCAGGTGCCTTCGCTGGCATTCGGGACCATAGCCAGCCTATTCCACCTCAAAGGGGCCAATAAGAAATTTATACATACCGAACACGGTGAGTGATACGGGTTACCACAGATTTACACGGAGTTTCGGTTTCTCGTTCACGGGTATCCCGAAGAAAATAAATCCTCTGTATAATCCAGTGTAAATCTGTGGTACCCCCCGTCAACCGTACACTACCCGCAGCAAAACCTTAGAACAGGGACACGCCTTGATCCACTATTCGGGTTCTATCTCTCCATCGCCGTTCTGATCGGGGTTCAAATCACAATGGGCACCCATTTCGTAACCAGGATAAACTACCAGGAGCATACACACCAGTACCTGCAGCGAGTAAATCAACACATTATTACCTCTCAACTTTTCCATATTTTACGAGAAAATAACCGTTTTCCTTAAATCTTTTTATGTATCTTTGCTAGATTGAAACATCATCTAGCAAAGATACATAAAAAGATTTAAGGAAAACGGTTA
>ERZ772871.1462-NODE-1462-length-10906-cov-2.61423_pt1 | contig 10906 bp, 8 predicted proteins | sample MGYA00511899_ERZ772871 | MGnify/ENA primary metagenome ERZ772871 (study PRJEB29015, sample SAMEA2737693) | human gut metagenome | biome: human gut; feature: human-associated habitat; material: faeces | place: China | collected 2012 ... | reverse complement strand
GAACAGGTTAATCATTTGTTTTAAAATTATTTATCAGTGAAATGGAAAAACAAAATAAAAAAGTAATTGTCTGTGCTCCTACAGGTATTGCTGCTATTAATATCCAAGGTGTAACTATTCATAGATGTTTTCAAGTATCCCCTGAGCCACAAGTTATTAAACATATCCAAAAAGTACCTCAAGTTGTACAAGAAAGCGATATTATCATTATAGATGAAATCAGTATGTGTCGTGTTGATCTTTTTGATTTTGTTGTAAGAACAATTACTAAGGCAGAAGAAAAATCTTTATCTCGTAAACAAATAGTTGTCGTTGGTGATTTCTTTCAAATTCCTCCAGTTACTACTGATAATGATCGTGAAGTTTTAGAAAAAATATATGAACATTATCATAAAGGCTACGCTTTTGAATCTACAAATTGGAAAGATTTAGATTTTCAAACAGTTGAATTAAAAGAAGTTATTAGACAAAAGGATCCTGAATTTGTTCATGAACTTAATAAAGCAAGAATAGGTGACTATTCTTGTGTAAGTTATTTTAATACTCATAGTCAAAAAGAACTTTTTGAAAATGGAATTATTTTAACTGCTACTAATAAAAAAGCAGAACAAATCAATCAAGATAAACTCTCTAAGTTACCCAATAAAGCTAAAGTCTATCATTCTAGAATAGTAGGAGATGTTAAAAATTCTGATAAACCTACTTTAGATGAACTTCATCTAAAAATAGGAGCTAGAGTAATGGTACTAATTAATGATACTGAACAAGATTTATATCAAAATGGTTCATTTGGAAAAGTATATAAATTAGAAGATGATTGTGTAACAGTTATGCTTGATACAAATAAAACATTAGTTACTTTTGGATATCATGAATGGGCTATAGAAAATTATGTTTTGTCTAAAAAGAAAGATGGAGATATTGAAGATCATCAACTATCTAAAGAAAAAGTAGGTGCTTTTTATCAAATACCTTTAAAGCTTGCTTATGCTATTACAATGCATAAAAGTCAAGGACAAACTTATGATCAAGTCAATTTAATCCCCTATTCATTTGATAATGGGCAACTATACGTAGCTTTAAGTCGTGTTAAATCTATTGAAGGTCTTTGTTTAATTAATCAATTAAGACAAGAGAATTTAATTTGTAGTCAAGAAGTCAAAGATTTTTATCATATTGGTTCATCTAAAAACAAAGATAATCTTATTTATGAACTCGGTAAAAAAGTACTAGAAACTTATCCAAAAGAAATTCAAGATTTAATAGATGAAATACATAAAATAGATAGAAAAGGATAAACATCGTATTTAAGATATGTTTATCCTTTTCATATAATAAGTTATTATTCAGTTAATTAACTTTAAAACATCTTCTTCATTATTAACATTAAAAATATGACGTGTTAATACATTAAGTTTTTCAATTGATGTATTTGAAAGTTGTTTTTCTAAATTACTTGAAAGACTTCCTAATTTTACTTTAAGTAATTCATTTAACATATTTTGTTTTTCTTTCAACTCTCCTCGCGCTTCTCCTTCTTTTCTAAATCCTTCTGCCATTCTTTCCATTCCTTCACACATATCCATCTCATCTCCTTCTACAATATCTTTAATCATATCCAAACTTCCTGTAATTATCGCTGCATAAATCAAATTATTGGTATTCATCTTTCTTTTTTGATGTAATTTTATATAGTCTCCCTTATACATTGCTTGAATGGCTTCTATAAAATAGCGTGTTTGTTCATCTTTGATCTTACTTGTATCCATTTCTTTAACATCTACTAAGATGATTTTCCAATCATTAAAGTGTTTCTTTAATTCTTCGGGTATTTCAAAATAATCACTGAGTTTTACTGGTACATTCCATTTCTTTGGTCCTGTATAAAAGGCAACCATGATTTGTGGTACTAATCTTTTATACTCTTTATTTTCTAACTGTTTTAAATATTCCAACATTTCATAGATGGCACATCTAACCACCATTGCTTGATCAACACTACTTTGATGTTCTACTCCTAGTATACAGTAGATTCCATTAATATCACTTTTAACAACAATATCTCTTCTTCTTTTTTTATCCTCTATTCTTTTTGAATCATTGATAATAAAAGCTGTATCATTTTCATAACGCACAAGATTCTCAGGATGAATGAGTTGTTCTCCTTCAAATACAACTGCATTAATAAAAGATGCAAAACTGACATCATTACTTAAGAATGTCCGACATACACTATCAGAGGTTACCTTATTGATGGGTATCATACACATTACCTACTTTCTATTGAGTTGAAGTAACGTCATCTAGATTTATTACAAATAGATTATAACATGTATGTACTTAATATTTGTCCCAAGTTTGTCTCACAAATGCCTCATTTCTTATACTTATTTTATCTTTCAATTTTTCTTCTTTCAATGGACGTTTAGTCCAAAGAAAAAGCTATTGATGGATTAATCCATTTCAATAGCTCCTGTATATAATTGATAATATTTACCTTTTTCTTTAATCAATGATTGATGATTTCCTCTTTCAATAATATGACCTTGTTCTAAAACCATAATACAATCACTATTTTTAATCGTTGATAAACGATGGGCAATAACTAAAGTTGTTCTACCATGCATTAATTTATCCATACCATCTTGTACAAGTTTTTCTGTACGAGAATCAATAGAAGAAGTTGCTTCATCCAAAATAAGTGCAGGAGGATTAGCAACAGCAGCACGGGCAATCGCTAATAATTGTCTTTGTCCTTGAGATAAATTAGCTCCATCTCCTGTAAGCATTGTTTGATAACCCTCTGGTAAATGTTTTACAAATAAATCAGCATTAGCAAGTTTTGCTGCCTCAATACATTCTTCATCCGTAGCATCAAGACGACCATAGCGAATATTATCCATAACTGTTCCAGTAAATAAATGTGTATCTTGTAATACCACACCTAATGATCTTCTTAAATCATCTTTTTTAATCAATTTAATATCAATACCATCATAAGTAATTGATCCTTTTTGAATATCATAGAAACGATTAATTAGGTTAGTAATCGTTGTTTTACCTGCACCTGTCGCTCCAACAAAGGCTATCTTTTCACCAGGATTTGCATAAACGTCAACATTGTGTAAAACCATACGATCATCAAAATAGCCAAAATCAACACCTTCTAAACGAATATCACCTTTCATTTCTACAAGTTCAACTTGCCCATCCTTGCGTGGATGTTTCCAAGCCCAATGCCCAGTTCTTTTATCTGTTTCAACCATTTTTCCATCAACAGTTTCTACACGACATAAAGTCACAACACCTTGATCATCTTCACTTTCTTGATCTAATAAATCAAAAATACGTCCTGCACCTGCTTGTGCCATCGCTACAGCATTGATTTGTTGAGAAATTTGTCCAATTGGTTGATTAAAGCTTTTATTAAGTGTTAAGAAAGCAACAAGTGTCCCAATTGTAAGTGAGAAATGTCCATTTAAAGCAAGAATTGCTCCTACGATGGCACAAATAATATAAGAAACATTTCCTAATTGAACCGTAACTGGCATTAAGATATTCGCAAATTTATGAGCTTGATAAGCACTTTCTCTTAATTCATCATTTAATTTTCTAAAATCAGCAATAGCTTGTTCTTCGTGATTGAACACTTTAACAACTTTTTGACCTGAAATCATTTCTTCAATATAACCATTAACTTTACCTAAATCATTTTGTTGTTTAACGAAGAATTTTCCTGATAAAGAACCAAGTTTTCTTGAAACTACAAGCATTACCATTAACATACATACACTTAATACAGTTAAAGGAATATTTAAGATAATCATTGAGACAAATGTTGTCACAATTGTCATACAACTTGAAATAAGTTGAGGAATTGATTGAGAAATCAATTGTCTTAAGGTATCAATATCATTTGTATAGACTGACATTGTATCTCCATGAGGAGTTCTGTCAAAATAACGAATTGGTAAAGATTCCATATGTTCAAACATATCAATTCTTAAATCTCTTAAGAACCCTTGTGTTACATAAACCATAATACGGTTAAAGGTAAAGGCACATACAACCCCACAAGCATATAAACAAGCTACACGAATTAAAGCATGTAATAATCCACTAAAATCAGGAGAAGAGCTCTTTAATAAAGGAACAATATAATCATCAATCAATGTTTGCATAAACATTGTTCCTTGAACATTAAATAAAGCATTTCCTACAATACATAGAAAAACAATAACTAAATGGATTTTATATTTACTCCATAACATTTTAAGTAAACGTTTCATTGTTCCTTCTTTCATTATTTTTCCTCCTTTCCTTTCATTTGTGTTTCATAAATTGTACGATAAATTTCATTTGTTTCTAATAAATTTTCATGTGTATCAAATCCATCAACTACTCCATCATTTAAAACAATAATACGACTTGCATTTTGTACTGATGAAATACGTTGAGAGATAATAATTTTAGTTGTATCAGGGATACGTTCATTAAATGATTCTTGAATACTTGCATCTGTAGCAGTATCAACTGCACTTGTTGAATCATCTAAAATTAAGATTTTGGGATTTTTAAGTAATGCTCTAGCAATACATAAACGTTGTTTTTGTCCACCAGATACATTTGAACCACCTTGTTCAATATACGTATTATAACCATCTTCAAAACGATCAATAAACTCATCAGCACAAGCTAAACGACAAGCTTCTTTACATTCTTCTTCTGTGGCATTTTCATTACCCCAACGTAAGTTTTGTAAGATTGTTCCACTAAATAAAACGTTCTTTTGTAAGACAACAGAAACTTCATCTCTTAAAACTTCAAGGTCATAATTACGAACATCTTGTCCACCAACAACAACGCTACCTTCGTCAACATCATATAGACGAGAAATAAGGTTGACCAAACTACTTTTAGCACTTCCCGTACCACCAATAATTCCAATTGTTTCACCACTTTTGATATGTAGATCTACATCTTTTAAAACAGCTTCTCCACTACCATGTTTATAAGAAAAAACAACATGATTGAAATCAATTGAACCATCTTTTACTTCAGTTAAAGCTTCTTGAGGAGATACTAAATCAGATTGTTCATTAATAACTTCAGCAATACGTCTTCCTGAAGCAAGTGACATTGTAATCATAACAAATGCCATTGAAAGCATCATTAATGACATCATAATGTTCATTACATAACTAAATAAACTTGTAAGTTCACCTGTTGTAAGGGTTCCTCCTACAATCGCTTTAGCACCTAACCATGAAAGCATTAAAATTGAACCATAGACAGCAATTAACATTGCTGGGTTATTATAAGATAAAACAGATTCTGCTTTAACAAATAATTTATAAATATTTTGTGCTGCTTTTCTAAATTTTTCATTTTCATATTTTTCTCTAACAAAAGATTTAACAACACGAATACCTACAACGTTTTCTTGAACACTTTCATTTAAAGTATCATATTTAGGAAAAACATCATTAAAGTATTTTGTAGCATGATACATAATTGTTACAAGCACAGCTACTAAGAAAACAATCGCTACAACGAAAATCATACTTAATTTAAAGTTGATCATCATCGCCATTGCAAGGGCACAAATAAGATTCATTGGTGCACGAATACACATACGAATAATCATTTGATAGGCATTTTGTACATTTGTAACATCTGTTGTAAGACGTGTTACAAGTCCAGCTGTACTGTATTTATCAATATTTGAAAATGAGTATGTTTGAATATTAGTATACATCGCATCTCTTAAATTAGCAGCAAATCCTGTAGAAGCTTTTGCTGCGTGATTTCCTGCTAAAAAACCGAGAGATAATGTTCCAAGGGCAATAACAAACATCAAAGCCCCATATTTTGTGACATTTGACATGTTTCCCGCTTCAATTCCTTTATCAATTAAACTTGCCATAAGTAAAGGAATCATAATTTCTAAAACAACTTCTAATGTTGCAAATAACATTGTAAGTAAAGAATCTTTTTTATATTCTTTAATTTGTTTCATTAAAGTTTTGACCATAATTTACTTCCTTTCCTATTCATTACCGAACTTATGAATATTTATAAACCTTCTTTAATGTTATTAATTAACTTATCTGAAATTTTAATAAATGCATTAATTTCATCATCAGATAAATCTTTAATTAATTGTTGATGCATTTTTCTCATCTTATCTTCAATATTACGATTGTGTTGCCTTGAAGCTTCTGTTAAAACAATCTTCTTTAATCTTGCATCATAATCCACTTCTTCTCTTGTAATCATTCCATTTTTACACATCAATTTCAACATTTCTGATGTTGTAGAACGATTAATTGAAAATTCTTTTTCTATATCTTTATGAAATGTATCAAGACCTATATACTCTCTTTCTTCAACAAAACCAATAATCCAACAATGCATTAATGTTGCACGATCAGGACGTCCCGTCTGCTTATCCATTGTTTTTCTCATAAGATTATTTAGAGTCTTAATACGATGTCCAATTGGATCTCTATACATATAACTCCTCCTATATTGTTCGGCTACGAATTGTATGGTAACATACATTTTTTGATTTGTAAAGTATTTCATAGAAGTTCATAGTTTTTCGTTGTATAATAATGAAGAAAGTGAGGAAGACAAATGGAAATTAAAGAAAGATTTTTAAATTACGTCAGTTTTGATACACAATCTGTTGAAAATTCACAAACAGTTCCTTCAACATCAAAACAATTAAAATTAGGAAAATATCTTGTTGAAGAACTTCAATCATTAGGAATTGAAAACGCAAAAATAGATGAATATGGTGTTGTTTATGGAACAATTCCTAGTAATAATAATCATCAAGGAGATGTCATAGGTTTTATTGCCCACATGGATACTTCCCCTGATGCAAGTGGTAAAGATATTCATCCACAAATTATCAAAAATTATCAAGGACAAAAAATTACTTTAAATGAAGATAAAAAACTTTATCTAGACCCTGAACAATATCCTCAACTCTTACATCTTATTCATCATGATTTAATTACTACAGATGGAACAACTTTATTAGGAGCTGATGATAAAGCAGGAATTGCGATCATTATGCAAATGGTTGAATATCTACACACACATCCTGAATTTAAACATAATGATATCCAAATTGCTTTTACACCAGATGAAGAAATTGGTTGTGGAAGTAATCATTTTGATGTGAAATACTTTAATGCTGATTATGCCTATACAATTGATGGAGGAGATATTCACATTGTTGAATATGAAAACTTTAATGCTTTTTCAGCAAAAGTGAATATTCATGGTAGAAGTATTCATCCTGGAAGTGCTAAAAATAAAATGATTAATTCTACACGTGTTGCTTATGAATTTGATTCATTATTACCAGTTCATATGCGTCCTGAATCTACTGAAGGCTATGAAGGTTTCAATCATCTTCATGCTATTCAAGGAACTTGTGAAGAAACAACAATGGATTATATAATTCGAAATCATGACTTACAACAAGCAAAAAAACAATGTCAAGAATTTATTGACATTGCAGAATTCTTAAATAAAAAATATGGTTATCAAATTATTGATTTAACAATTACTGAAAGCTACTTAAATATGAAAGAAGCTTTAAAAGATCATATGTTTATTGTTGAACAAGCATTAGCTGCTATTAAAGAAAATGGCTTAGAAGCCTCTTGTTCACCAATTCGTGGTGGAACAGATGGTGCACGTTTAACATTTATGGGACTTCCTTGTCCTAATCTAGGAACAGGTGGTTTTAATTATCATGGTCCTTATGAATATTGTTCCTTAACAATGATGGAAAAACAAGTCGAAATATTACTTCATATTTTAAAAAATACTACTAAATAAAAAAGTTTAGAGTTTTCGCTCTAAACTATTTTTTTGTCCATTTTTCAAATTCTTCATCAGTAGCTAAAACATAATGAGTTCCATCTACTAAATGTTCAGTACCTTTTGTATAATCCACTCCACTTTCTTTATAATCATAAGTAAATGATTTACGTACTTTTTCTACACGTGGATTAGGATGAGGAATAGCACTTAATAATGATTTTGTATATGGATGAATTGGATTATCAAAGATTTCTTCAGTAGTTCCTGTTTCTACTAAATGTCCTAAGTGTAATACCCCTATCTTATCACTAATATATTTAACCATTGATAAGTCATGAGCAATGAATAAATAAGCAATTCCTGTTTCTTTTTGAATCTTTTTCATTAAGTTAACAACTTGCGCTTGAATAGAAACGTCTAACGCTGAAATAGCTTCATCAGCAATAATTAAATCAGGATTCATAATTAAAGCTCTGGCAATACCAATACGTTGTCTTTGTCCACCTGAGAATTGATGTGGATAACGTGAAGCATGTTCTCTTGATAAACCAACAAGTTCAAGCATTTCATAAATTTTTTCATTTCTTTCTTCAATAGAAGAATAAGATTTATGAATATCTAAACCTTGACCAATGATATCAATAACTTTCTTTCTTGGATTTAAACAAGCCATTGGATCTTGGAAAATCATTTGCATCTTTGTATGTAATTCTTTAGATGTTTCCTTATTTAATTTTCCACCAATTTCTTTACCGTTGAAAACAATTGATCCAGAAGTTGGTTTATATAAACGAATAATACTTCTACCAGTAGTTGATTTACCTGAACCAGATTCACCTACCAAACCATAAGTTTCACCTGGCATAATATCAAATGAAATACCATCAACTGCTTTTACAGTAAAGTTTCGATTAATTTTAAAATGTTGTTTTAAATCTTTAACGACAAGGATAGGTTCTTTCTTTTCCATTATTCAACACCCTCCTTTTTCATTTTTTCTAATCTGTTTTTTAATTCAGTTGGCATTTCAACCTTAGGTGCTTTTTCATGCATTAACCATGAAGCAACTTTATGAGTTGTACTACCAGGTACTTTAAACATTGGTGGTTCAAGTCTTAAATCAATATTTAAAGCATATTTATTACGTGGAGCAAAAGCATCACCTTTTACTTCATGTGCTAAGTTTGGTGGAGTACCTGGGATTGTATATAATTCATCATCATCTGTATCTAAATCAGGCATAGATGAAAGTAATCCCCAAGTATATGGATGACGTGGATCATAGAAAATTTCATCAATTGTTCCAGTTTCTACGATTTTACCAGCGTACATAACATTTACATAATCAGCTACTTTAGCGACAACACCTAAGTCATGTGTGATATAAATAACTGATAAATCTTTTTTCTTTTGAATATCTTGAATTAATTCAAGAATTTTAGCTTGGATAGTAACATCCAATGCAGTTGTAGGTTCGTCACAAATTAAGACATATGGGTCACAAGATAAAGCAATTGCGATAACAATTCTTTGTCTCATACCACCAGATAATTGGTGAGGATAGTTTTTCATACGTTTTTCAGCATTTGTAATACCTACTAATTGTAATAATTCAACAGCTTTTTTATAAGCTTCTTCTTTTGGTGTATTGTAATGATGAATCATTGGCTCCATAATTTGATTTCCAATTGTCATTGTAGGGTTTAATGATGTCATTGGATCTTGGAAAACCATGGCAATTTTACGACCACGAATTTCACTTTGCATTTCTTTTTCACTTAATTGACAAATGTCTTTTGTGATTCTTTCACCTGTATTTTCATCTGTCCAAGTGTAGTTAATAGAACCACCATCAATTGAACCATTTCCAGCCATGATACCCATAATTGCTTTAGTAGTAACTGACTTACCTGATCCAGATTCACCAACGATAGCGATTGTTTCACCTTTATATAAATCTAAGTTAACACCACGAATTGCATTAACAATACCACTATCAGTTTTAAAAGAGATATTTAAATCTCTGACTTCTAATATTTTTTCTCTTTCTGCCATAATTACATCTCCTTCATAGTTGGATCAAGTGCATCACGAAGTCCATCACCAAATAAGTTGAAACTTAACATTAAGATAGAGAAAACAATAACTGGAATTACCATCATGTAAGGGTAGATAGTAATTGAGTTAAATCCATCATTAATTAATGTACCTAATGAAGCCATTGGAATTGGTAAACCTAAACCAACGAAAGACAAGTATGCTTCATAGAAGATAGCATTTGGAATAGACATCATAATCATAATAATCATTTGACTATAAATATTTGGTAAAATTTCTTTAAAGATAATAAATAAGTTACTAGCTCCTAAAGTACGTGAAGCTAAAACGAATTCTTCTTCTTTTACTCTTAAAACTTGAGCTCTTGTAATACGTGACATACCAATCCATTCAGTAAATGATAAAGCCATGATAATTGTGAATAATGATGCTTTCATCACCATTAATAACAATGTTAATATTACTAAAGTTGGGATAGAGTTTATGATTTCTTGAATTCTTTGCATTACTGAATCAACTTTACCTCCGAAATAACCAGAGATAAGTCCATATGTCATACCTACAATCACGTCAATGAAGATTGCGACTACAGCAATAAATAATGAATATCTTGTACCTGTCCAAACACGTACAAATAAATCACGCCCATAAGTGTCTGTACCAAAGAAATGTTCAGCACATGGCGAAATACTTGCAATTTTTGTATTGATTGCATCAAATTTATAAGATGAAAACATTGGTGCAAAAATTGCAAATACTGCGATAACTAAAATACAAATTAAACCGATAACGGCACCTTTATTCTTTTTAAAACGATTTAAAGAATCTTTCCAAGCAGGAAGTGATGGAGCAACAACGTCTTTAGTAATGTCTTGTTTATCTCCAACGAATTCAAAATCGTCTGGTAAAAATTCAATCTTTTCTAAATCCATTATTAATCATCCTTTCCTAATCTAATTCTTGGATCAATAATTCCATAAGAAATATCAATAATTAACATCAT
>ERZ772871.1454-NODE-1454-length-11007-cov-3.91298_pt1 | contig 11007 bp, 10 predicted proteins | sample MGYA00511899_ERZ772871 | MGnify/ENA primary metagenome ERZ772871 (study PRJEB29015, sample SAMEA2737693) | human gut metagenome | biome: human gut; feature: human-associated habitat; material: faeces | place: China | collected 2012 ... | reverse complement strand
GGGTTCCGCGGAAAATGCATCCCAGAATTGGGCTTTAGAGCGGGATGCGCTTTCCAGCGCTTGCTTCCGACGTGCGTGCACATCTCGGCGCACTAGCTCGGGCCCGCCCCAGACATTCCTCCCGCTTTTGCGCCACTTTGCAGACCGTTCGGTCGTCTGTCCGCACGCGCGGGTATACTCAAAACGATACTTTTCCTATGCAATACGATGCAGGCTCGACCTGCACGATCCGAAGGGGGCAGTGATGGAGAGGATACTCGGCGTTAATCTCTCTGGCTGGTTTATTCCCGAGCCTTGGGTGACCCCGTCGCTATACGCGGCGACCGGTGCATCCAACGCGGCCGAGCTGCAGGAGGCCATGGGCACCGCCGCCTATAACGAGCGCATGCGCCGTCATTACGAGACGTTTGTGAGTGAGGACGATTTTCGCCGCATGGCGCAGATCGGTCTCAATGCCGTGCGTCTGCCGGTGCCCTGGTATGCCTTTGGTTCGCAGGAGGCCGATGCGTCCTACATCTCGGTTGTCGACTACATCGACCGTGCAATTGAGTGGGCTGCCAAGTACGACATCCGCGTACTGCTCGATCTGGCGACGGTGCCCGGTGGCCAGGGCGATTCCAACGATTCGCCCACCACGCCGGAGGCTGTTGCCGAGTGGCATTCGTCCACCAACGGCCGTCATGTCGCACTCGACGTGCTCGAGCGCTTGGCCGATCGCTACGGCGAGGCCGAGAGCCTGCTGGGCATTGAGCTGCTGGACACGCCGCAGATGAGCGTCCGCAAGAGCCTCTTTACCATGACGGATGGAATTCCGGCCCACTACTTGCGCAATTTCTACCGCGATGCCTACGAGCTCGTCCGTTCGTATATGCCCGAGGATAAGATCGTCGTCTTCTCGTCTTCGGGGCATCCCAGCGAGTGGAAGCATTTTATGCGCGGTGCCAAGTACAAGAACGTCTACATGGACCTTCACCTGTACCATTACCGCGACGAGTATGCGCTCGACATCACGAGCCCCCGCGGGCTGGCGACGGCGATTTCGCGTAACAAGCGCGAGCTTAAAGAAGCGATCTCGACAGGGTTCCCCGTGCTGGTGGGCGAATGGTCGGGCGCGGCGATCTTTGCCAACTCGTCGGTTACGCCCGAGGGCCGCAATGCCTACGAGCGCGTGTTTATCGCCAACCAGCTGGCTTCGTTTGCGCCGGCTGCCGGTTGGTTCTTCCAAACGTGGAAGACCGAGAAGCGCATTGCAGCATGGGACGCCCGCGCGGCACTCGGTACGCTCGAGCGCGGCATGATTGAATAGGTTGATATGACGCAAAACAGCGCCCATACGGGCAAACTCTATGTGGTCGGCACGCCCATCGGCAACCTGGGCGACCTGTCCCCGCGCGTTGGCGAGGCCTTTGCCGCCGCCGATGCCATTTGCTGCGAAGACACGCGTGTGACGTCAAAGCTGCTGATGCACCTGGGCATTTCCAAGCCGCTTGTCCGTTGCGACGAGAATGTGATCGCCAGTCGCGCCGCCGGCCTGGTCGACCGCCTGCTGGCGGGGGAGACCCTCGCCTTTGCCTCGGACGCCGGCATGCCGAGTGTGTCCGACCCCGGCCAGGTGCTGGTCGAGGCAGCGCGTGAGGCCGATGTGCCCGTAGAAGTTATTCCCGGGCCCTCTGCTTGCGTCACGGCGCTCGTTTCGTCCGGCATTCCCTGCGAGCATTTTTTCTTCGAGGGCTTTTTGGACCGAAAGCACGGCGACCGCGTGCGCCGTTTGCAGCGCCTTGCCGTAGTACCCGGCGCGCTCATCTTCTACGAGTCTCCACATCGCATCGTGGCGACGCTCGAGGCCGTGGCGGAGGTCTTTCCCCAGCGTGAGGTTGCCGTCTGCCGCGAACTCACCAAGCTGCACGAGGAGGTCTTGCGCGGGCCCGCTGCCCAGCTCGCCGAGGAGCTGCGTGCTCGCGGCGAGGTAAAGGGCGAGATTGCGCTGGTCATCGCGCCGCCGAGCGAGGACGAGGAGGCTGGCATCGTACCGGTTGGCGCCGCGGCAGCGGATCCCGACGAGGCCCTGCGCGAGGATATCCGCGCCGCGCTCGAGGAGGGGGAGCCCGCCTCTGCGGTGGCCAAGCGCCTGTCTCAGAAGTATTCGCGCCGCAAGCGCGATGTCTATGCCATGGTGCTCGATATGCAATAGATGGAGGATATCCAGCCCTTGCGCTAGAATCATCCCCTGTATGCAACGTTTTTCTGGAGGACAAACCCCATGGATCAAAGCAAGCCTTCGTTCTTTATCACGACGCCCATCTACTACGTCAACGCCGATCCGCACCTGGGCACGGCTTATTCCACCATCATCGCCGACATTCAGGCTCGCTATCGCCGCTCCGCTGGCTACAACGTTAAGTTCCTGACCGGCATGGACGAGCACGGCGAGAAGGTCGCCGAGGCCGCAGCCAAGCATGGCATGACGCCGCAGGAGTGGACCGACAGCCAGGCTCCGCACTTCAAGGAGCTTTGGAGCAAGCTCGAGATTTCCAACGATGACTTCATTCGCACCACCGAGCCGCGCCAGCATCATGCCGTGCAGTACCTGTGGGAGCGCATGAAGGAGTCCGGTTACCTGTATAAGGGCAGCTACGACGGCTGGTATTGCGTGCCTGACGAGACCTACTTCACCGATACGCAGGTCCAGAAGGGCGACGAGGAGTACGGCAGCGTCGGCCAGCACCTGTGCCCCGACTGCCACCGTCCACTTGAGCGCGTGCAGGAGGAGTCCTACTTCTTTAAGCTTTCCGCCTTCCAGGACAAGCTGCTCAAGCTTTACGACGAGCACCCCGACTTTGTCGAGCCTGCGTTCCGCATGAACGAGGTGCGCAGCTTTGTCGAGGGCGGTCTTAACGACCTTTCCGTGAGCCGCACGAGCTTTGACTGGGGCATTCAGGTCCCGTTTGACGAGGGCCACGTGACCTACGTGTGGTTCGATGCACTGCTCAACTATATGACGGCCGTCGGCTACGGCGTCGACACCGACGAGGCGCGTACCGAGCTGGCCTATCGTTGGCCCGCGCAGTTCCACATCGTGGGTAAGGACATCATCCGCTTCCACTGCGTCATTTGGCCCGCCATGCTCATGGCCATTGGTGAGGCCCTGCCCGAGCACGTCTTTGCCCACGGCTTCCTGACCGTGCGCAATGCCGAGACCGGCAAGGCCGAGAAGATGTCCAAGAGCCGCGGCAACGCCATCGCTCCGCAGGACGTTATCGACATGCTGGGCGTCGAGGGCTATCGCTATTACTTCATGACCGACGTCGTCCCCGGCACCGACGGTGCCATCAGCTTCGATCGCATGGAGCAGGTCTACAACGCCGACCTGGCCAACAGCTGGGGCAACCTTATCTCGCGTTCGCTCAACATGAGCGGCAAGTACTTTGACGGTTGCGCGCCCGCCAAGCCCGCGTCGTTCGATGCGTTCGAAAACCCGCTGGCAAAGATCGCCGATGGCCTGGTCGAGCGCTACATGGCCAAGATGGACGTGCTCGATTACGGTGGAGCTAAGGACGAGGTCATGGAGCTCATCCATGCCGCCAACCACTACATCGAGGACTCCGAGCCCTGGGCGCTTGCCAAGGACGAGACCAAGGCTGACGAGCTGGCATTTGTGATCTACAACCTGCTCGAGGCTATCCGCATTGCCGCTCACCTGCTGATGCCGCTCATGCCCCAGACTTCTGCCGAGGCCCTGCGCCGCCTGTCGTGCGAGGACGAGGCCGCGAGCGACGACCTCAAGGGCATTTGCGCTTGGGGCTTGCTTGCCGGTGGTCAGCCCGTCGAGAAGGGCGAGCCGCTGTTCCCGCGTCTGGGCTAAGCCGCCGCGCGCCATATCGGCAATTTGCTGTTTAGATGTAAGGGCATGGCCGCAACGGTCCATGCCCTTTTGTTTCAAGACGCCGCCACCATGCTAAGGAGGCAACTATGACAACTTCGCCTTTGGCAAACCCCACGGCAACAAGGGAGCTGCTGGAGGAGTTTGGCCTTGCGACCAAGCATCGCCTGGGCCAGAACTTCCTGATCGACAACCATGTAATTGAGCGCATTTGCGAGCTTTCCGAGCTTGCGGGCGATGAGCGCGTGCTCGAGGTCGGTCCGGGCGTTGGTACGCTCACGCTTGCGCTGCTGCAGGAGGCGGCGTGCGTCACGTCGATCGAGGCCGACCCCGAGCTCGAGCCGGTGCTCGATGCCCACGCCGCTGACTACGCCAACTTCCGCTTTATCATGGGCGACGCGCTCAGGGTGACGCCGGAGCAGATTGAGCAGGTTGCGGGCGGTGAGCCGACGGTATTTGTCGCGAACCTGCCCTATAACGTGGCGGCGACGATCATCCTGCAGTTCTTCCAGACGATGCCCGCGCTCAAGCGCGCCGTCGTCATGGTTCAAAAGGAGGTTGCCGATCGCATTGCCGCAGTGCCGGGCAATAAGACCTATGGCGGCTATACGGCAAAGCTCGGCCTGTATGCGCAGGTGACGGGTCGCTTTGAGGTGCCGCCGCGTTGCTTTATGCCGGCACCGCACGTGGACTCGGCCGTCGTGCGTATCGACCGTGTTGACGGCGTGGTGCCCGAAGGACTCGATCGCGAGTTTGTGGCCCGCGTGATTGACGCCGCATTTGCTCAGCGTCGCAAGACCATCCGCAATTCCATGAGCGCCAACGGCTTTGCCAAGGACGTGCTCGATGCCGCCTTTGAGGCTTGCGGTATCTCACCCACCACGCGCGCCGAGACGCTTGATGTTGCTGACTTTGTCCGCCTGGCCCAGGAGCTAATCCATGACGCTTAATGCCGAACGCGTGACGTTTACCAAGAAAAAGAAGACTGTTGCCTGCCCCGTGCCCTTGGCACCGCTTGCCGACACGCATGCGCATCTGCTTTCGTTTTGGGGCAAAGAAGTGCCCGAAACGCTCGTGCGCGCCAAAGCCGCGGGCGTCGATCTGTTGGTGACGATGCTCGACCCCATCGCCGACAAGCGCAGCGTGACGGACTATAGCGACTGGCTCGTGCGCGAAATTCTGCCGATGCGGGATATTCCGCAGATCAAGTATCTCGTTGGCGTTCACCCCTATGGCGCGCCGGATTATACCGACGACATTCACGCACAGGTTGTTGCTGCGCTTGATGACCCTTTGTGCGTCGGCATCGGCGAGATCGGTCTGGACTATCACATGGATTACGACGACGACATCGCGCCGGCGCCCCACAGTGTGCAGATTGATTGCATGGCACGTCAGCTCGAAGTTGCCGTGCGCCGCAATGTGCCGGTGGAGCTGCACCTGCGGCACGAGGACTCGGATGGGGAGCGCACTTCGCACGTTGATGCGTACAACGTGCTGCGCGAGGTAGGCGTGCCTCAGGCCGGTTGCGTGCTGCACTGCTTTGGCGAGGATCGAGCTACGATGGAGCGCTTTGTGGGTTTGGGCTGCTATATCGCCTATGGCGGCGCGGCCACCTTTAAGCGCAACGACGACGTGCGCGAGGCATTTGCGGCGACCCCGCTCGATCGCATTTTGTTCGAGACGGATTGCCCGTATATGGCACCGGAGCCCATTCGTGGTCTTGAGTGCGAGCCGGCAATGATTTCTATCACGGCAAACACGCTGGTCAACGACCGTGTCGATCGTACCGGCGAGGATGCTGAGGCAATCGCGCGAGCAGCTTGGGAAAATGCCTGCAAACTTTTTCAAAAATAGTTCTTGCGTTCGCGGTAGCGCTCCGTTATTCTAATTCCTGCACGCGGGCGTGGCGGAATTGGCAGACGCGTACGGTTCAGGTCCGTATGGGGGCAACCCCATGAAGGTTCAAGTCCTTTCGCCCGCACCATTGATTGAAAGAGCTCCCAGCAATGGGAGCTTTTTTGTTATGGGCCCATCACGGGGACTTGAACCTGTGAAGGAGCGAGCGCAAAGAAAACGCGGAGCGTTTTTAGCGAGCTGGCGAGTCCGCTGGCAGGCGAATTGACAGATGTGACATAGGGTCCTCGTATAGCGAAGCTTCCTGTGGGGCAAAAAATGCCAAATATGAGTACTGTCACTAAATGAATCACATTTTCAAAGGTGATCATTGCACTATTTACGCAACAAATGTTTGCTAACTTAACACTGCCTTGAGCTGAACTGAGTCAATTTGAAAGGAATCTTGGTCCAACAGTGCGTTTTGGTCTTTAAAACGCTGTTACTAAACTGGTAACAGTACTCATATTTGGACTTTTTTTGTCCACGGCTCCTCTCGTCGGGATCGTGTGAGGGTCTGAGATGGGTATCCTAGTGCCAACGTGTGCCTATCAGAGGAGAGACCATGCTGTTGTCCGGTATCATCGCTGCTCTTACGAGCTTTCTACTTCCCATCATCATTTTGTTGCTGCTGCTCCCCAACGCCTGCTATGTCGTTGAACAGCAGCATGCCGTGATCATCGAGCGTCTGGGCAAGTTTAACCGCATCGTCAACGCGGGCTTCCACATGAAGGTGCCCGTGATCGACCGCAAGGCCGCCACGGTGAATCTGCGCACCATGAAAAACGGTTTTGGCATCGACGTTAAGACCCAGGACAACGTGACCATCGGCCTTGAGGTCTCTGCTCAGTACCACGTGAGCTATGACATGGGCGCCGGCCCGGCAGATTCGGGCATCTACAAGAGCTACTACATGCTGCAGGAGCCCGTCGACCAGATGCGTGATTTCATCACCGACGCCCTGCGCTCTTCCATCCCTGTCTATACGCTCGATGAGGTCTTTGCCAAGAAGGATGACATCGCCAAGGACGTTAATGCCACCGTGTCCGAGCAGATGGCTGCCTACGGCTTTACCCTCGTGTCGACACTCATCACCAAGATCGCGCTGCCGACCGAGGTCGAGAACTCCATGAACGACATCAACGCCGCCCAGCGCAAGCGCGCTGCTGCGCAGGAGCTCGCCGAGGCCGACCGCATCAAGCGCGTTACCGAGGCGACCGCCGAGGCCGAGGCGATGGAAAAGGCGGGCGAGGGCATCGCCAACCAGCGCAAGGCCATCGCGCTGGGCATCAAGGATTCGCTCGAGATCATCCAGGAGACGGGTGTCGGCAACGACGAGGCCAACCAGCTGTTCATGTTTACGCAGTGGTCCGAGATGATGACGGAGTTCGCTCGTACGGGTAAAACCTCGACGGTCGTGCTGCCGAGCGATTTCTCGCAGTCGGCCTCGATGTTCGAGCAGATGCTGGCCGCCGGCAAAGTTCAAAACGATTTGAAGGAGTAGACGCGCGTGAAATACACCGTCGTTTGCGTCGGTAAGCTCAAGGAGCGCTTTTGGAAGGACGCGTGCGCTGAGTACACCAAGCGCCTAGGTGCCTATGCCAAGGTGGATATCCGCGAGGTGGCCGATATCGACCCGGCTAAGGCGGGCGGCGTGGATGCCGCACGCGACAAGGAGGGGGCGGCGATTCTCGCAGCCCTGCCGCCTCGAGCGCATGTGATCCTGCTTGCCATTGAGGGCAAAGAGCGCTCGAGCGAGGAGCTTTCAGCGCGGCTCGACGATCTTATGCTGCGTGGTAACAGCGACATCGCCTTTGTGATTGGTGGATCGGACGGCGTGAGCGATGACGTGCGCACACGAGCCGACGAGATGCTCAGCTTTGGACGTATTACCTTGCCGCACAACTTGGCGCGCGTGGTGCTGCTGGAGCAAATCTACCGCGCCTGCAAGATCAGCCGTGGCGAGCCGTATCACAAATAGGTCGGCAATACGAAACAATGCCGTGGGACAATAGCCTTCGTTTTGAAGAGCGTGTCTGAGAGGACTATGAGATATGAAGATCGGATTTGTCGGTTTTGGCAATATGGCGAGCGCTATGGCCGATGGCTGGATCGCCGCCGGTGTGGCTGCGAGCGATATGTGCGCCTGCGCGGGCCACTACGACGCCTTGGTCGAGCGTTGTGAGGCACGTGGGATGGTTGCCTGTCGTGATGCGGCGGAGGTTGTCGCCGCATCCGATATCGTGGTTGCTGCGGTCAAGCCATACATGATTGAGAAGGTCTTCGCTCCGCTCAAAGAAACCCTTGCCGACAAGGTTGTCCTTTCGGTCGCCTGGACCTGGGATAGCGCCAAGTGGGAGCAGGTCCTGCCGGGTGTCGCGCATATCTCGACGGTGCCCAACACGCCGGTTTCGGTGGGCGAGGGCGTCATCGCCTGCGAGAAGTCCTCTACGCTCAACGGCGAGCAGCGTGCCGTGGTGCTCGACCTGCTCGGTAAGCTTGGCACTGTCGTCGAGCTCGACACGAGCCTGCTGTTTGTGGGTGGCACCGTGGGTGGTTGCGCCCCGGCATTTGTCGCCATGGCGATTGAGGCCTTGGGCGACGCGGCCGTCAAGCACGGTATCCCGCGCGCCGATGCCTATCGCATTGTGAGCCAGATGGTGCTGGGCACGGCAAAGCTGCAGCTTGCGGCTGGTCAGCATCCTGCGGCGATGAAGGATGCCGTATGCTCACCCGGCGGCGCCACCATCAAGGGCGTCGTCGCGCTCGAGGATGCTGGCATGCGCAGCGCCCTGGTCAAGGCCATCGACGCCACCCTCCAGTAAAACCTGCCATTTAGGGACAGGTTTATTTTGGCAGGTTTTTCCTGCGGTTTTGTATCTTGAGCAAAAAGCGCCCCGCAACTGGATCAATTCCAGTGGCGGGGCGCTTGCGTTTGTCCAGATAAAACCGACCAAAATAAGCCTGTCTCTTTTTGGCAGGCTAGTCCCAGAAGCCGTCTTGATCGTCCTCGTCCTTGGGGCCGCGGTCGACATACATCTTATGGGTGCGCTTCTCCATTACAAAGGCAAGAATCGCAAACAGTAGGATGCCGCCGGCGAAAAGGATGGCAAAACCGGTGCGGGTGCCAAACAAAAAGGAAAAAACTGCGTCCATTGGGTGCCTTCTTGCGTAGTTGGGTTGGGTCGTAAACGCTCATAAGTATATACTTGCCCATACATGTACAAGGTTGCAACCTAAATGGAATGTATATCGCCGGAGGATCTAATGCTTGATATCAAGTTTGTTCGCGAGAACCCCGATGCCATCGATACCGCCATGGCCAACCGCCAGACGTCTTGGGATCGAGAGAAGTTCTTCGAGCTCGACGACGAGCGCCGTGCCGTCATCACCGAGGTCGAGGAGCTCCAGGCCACGCGTAATGCCGAGTCCAAGAAGATCGGCGCCCTGATGAAGGAGGGCAAGAAGGACGAGGCCGAGGCCGCCAAGGAGGCCGTGCGCGCCGTCAACGAGAAGATTGACGGTCTGGCCGAGCGCCGCACCGCTCTCGAGCAGGAGCAGTACGACTTTATGGCTCACCTTCCCAACATCCCTTGCGAGGCCACGCCGTACGGCAAGGACGAGGACGAGAACATCGAGCGCCGTCGTTGGGGCACCCCGCGCGAGTTCGACTTCGACTTTAAGCCGCACTGGGACCTGGGCACCGACCTCGACATCCTCGATTTCGAGCGCGGCAACAAGCTCTCCGGTAGCCGCTTTACCGTTCTCGGTGGCGCCGGCGCCCGTCTTGAGCGCGCCCTCATCAACTTCTTCCTTGACACGCACACCAGCCGTGGCTTTAAGGAGTGGTGGCCGCCCATCGTCGTCAAGCGTCAGACCATGTTTGGCACGGGTCAGCTGCCCAAGTTCGAGGACGACGCCTATCACGTCTCGGGCGACAACTTCCTGATCCCCACCGCCGAGGTCGTGCTTACCAACCTGCACGCCGGCGAGGTTCTCGATGCTGATACCCTGCCGCGCCGCTACACCGCCTTCACCCCCTGCTTCCGCGAGGAGGCCGGCTCCGCTGGTCGCGACACCCGCGGTATCATCCGCCAGCACGAGTTCGACAAGGTCGAGATGGTCAAGTTTGCCAAGCCGGAGGAGTCCGACGAGGAGCTCGAGAGCATGACCGCCGAGGCCGAGTTCCTGCTTCAGCAGCTGGGCCTTCCGTATCGCGTGATTAGCCTGTGCACCGGCGACCTGGGCTTCTCTGCCCGTCAGACCTACGACATCGAGGTCTGGCTGCCGAGCTACAACGCCTACAAAGAGATCAGCTCCTGCTCTAACTGCGGCGATTTCCAGGCCCGTCGCGCCAACATCAAGTATCGCGACCCCGAGAACTTCAAGGGCTCGCGCTACCTGCACACCCTCAACGGTTCCGGCCTGCCGGCTGGCCGCACCATGGCCGCCATTCTGGAGAACTACCAGAACGCCGACGGCACCATCACGATCCCCGAGGTTCTGCGTCCCTACATGGGCGGCCTCGAGAAGATCGAGCCGGTCGCGTAGGTTGCCTGCATAAGCGATTTGCAAGGGCGCTCCTTTCTGGGGCGCCCTTTTTGTGTGCGGAGCTTTACCATATCGCGCGGACAGCTCAATAAAAAACACACGAACAAACGTTCTGTATACAGGCATCTACCTGCTATGCTTTTGTTAAATAGAAGCGAGAGGAAGGGGATGCGATGGAGCTGTTTGATGAGCGGGTAGTTTTGTTTGAGAGCGATGAAGGTGGGGAACGTCTCGCGGTTACGTGTGAGCCATCCGGTATGGGTGGCTTGGTGGTTCGGCAGACGAGTGAGGGGCCATTGACGCAATGGTGCTATGAGGAGTCGCCGCATGTGGTCGAGACGTTTGTGGCGCATGAGGCGCTTGTTGTCCTTGAGCACTTCTATGGTGTTGGAACTTCTAACCAGGTCGCGCGCATGTTGAGCATCTCGTTTGCCGATTATGACTGTGCCCAGCGGGTGCGCTCGCTTTTGAGGGAGCTCGGTGCTGGGTTCGATGTAGTTGAAAAACCGATTGATCGTATGGGGGACATTGGCGCATGCGGAGCTGCGTGAGGAACATATTCTCCAAAAAGTTTGAGATTGTGCTTGACTCCAACTAACTAAAGTGGTTTTATATGTCTTGCGCTGCGGCGTTACCTCAGCTGGATAGAGGGTCTGACTACGAATCAGAACGTCATAGGT
>ERZ772871.1432-NODE-1432-length-11181-cov-3.24303_pt1 | contig 11181 bp, 9 predicted proteins | sample MGYA00511899_ERZ772871 | MGnify/ENA primary metagenome ERZ772871 (study PRJEB29015, sample SAMEA2737693) | human gut metagenome | biome: human gut; feature: human-associated habitat; material: faeces | place: China | collected 2012 ... | reverse complement strand
TATCAGTTCAAAGCATCCGTTGGCAGATAAGGAAGCACTGACACTGGAAGATCTGGAAGAGTATCCGTATTTGTCATTTGAGCAGGGGGATTATAATTCCTTTTATTTTTCCGAAGAGATATTAAGCACACTGGACCGGAATAAGAACATCAAAGTCAGAGACCGGGCAACGCTTTTCAATCTGGCGGTCGGCCTGGACGGGTATACGGTAAGCTCCGGCGTGATCAGTAAAGAACTGAACGGTGAGAATATCATCGGGAAGCCGCTTCTGGTGGATGAATATATGCGGATCGGAACGATTGTGCGGAAAGATGTGGCACTGAGCCGGTATGGAAAGGTGTATATGGAAGCGTTGAAAAAATACACAGGCGGGATGTAAGAATAATTCAGAATACTGGTGAAAAGCAGTGGAGTGCTATAGTTTAAAACTATGGAGAACCGCTGCTTTTTTGTATTATACATAAAAAAACAGATGGGTTATACTTTTCAACAGAGAAAACGAGCAAAGTACAGGAGGATATAAAATATGAGTAATCAGGCACCATTCCGTTATGATGTGGTAGGAAGTTTCTTACGTCCAGAGTATCTGAAGGACGCAAGAGCAAAATTTGCAGAAGGAAAGATCACAGAGGAACAGTTAAAAGAGACAGAAGATAAAGCAATTAAAGAACTGGTAGAAAAAGAAAAAGAAGTCGGACTTCAGGCTGTGACAGATGGGGAATTCAGAAGAAGATACTGGCATCTGGATTTCCTTGCAGATCTGGATGGTGTAGAGGAGATTAAGTCGGATCACTGGTCTGTACACTTTAAGGGGCATCAGCCGAAAGCGGCAACACTTAAGATAGCAGATAAAGTTGATTTCGGAGAACATCCATTTCTGGAGCATTTTAAATATCTGAAAAGTGTTGCAGGAGATACTCTCTGCAAAATGACAATTCCTTCACCATCTATGCTGCATCTGATCTGTTGTGTACGTGCAGAAGAGTATATACCGATCGAACGTTATCAGGACATGAAGGATTTATATTATGACATTGCAATCGCTTATCAGAAGGTCATCCGTGCATTCTATGATGCGGGATGCAGATACCTGCAGTTAGACGATACATCATGGGGAGAATTCTGTGATGCGGAAAAGAGAAAGACATATAAAGAAAGAGGCTTTGATCTGGATGAGATCGCGAGATCTTATGTAGACATGATCAATCTTGCACTCGAAGCAAAACCAGAAGATATGACGGTCACAATGCATATCTGCAGGGGGAATTTCAGATCTACATGGTTCTCATCAGGCGGGTACGAACCGGTTGCAGAGATATTATTCGGTCATTGTAACGTAGACGGATTCTTCCTCGAATATGATTCCGAAAGATCGGGAGACTTCTCGCCGCTTCGCTATATTAAGGATCAGAAGGTGGTATTGGGACTGATCACTTCTAAGTTTCCGGAACTGGAAGACAAAGAGGATGTAAAGAAAAGAATTGAAGAGGCAGAAAAGTATGTGGCGAAAGATCAGCTTTGCTTAAGTCCACAGTGTGGATTTTCATCTACAGAAGAGGGTAATATCATGACAGAAGCAGAGCAGTGGAGAAAGGTTTCATTTGTAAAAGAAGTTGCGGAAGAAGTCTGGGATGTTTAATATAAAATTGAATATATAAAAAAGATATGGAAGATATATCAAATATACGTTTCACATTTTTGATATTCTTCCGTATAATAGTCTGCTGAGGGGGATGGATCGGAAAACGTAAGAACGTATGAGAATCATCCTCCGTTTTTATTCTAAGGAGATGAAAACATGGGAGTAATGAAAAGTTTATTTTCCGGGAAGCAGATGTCGGAGGCATTCATCTGTAGTGCATTTCTGGCCTTGTCGGGTGGATTTCAGGATGCGTATACCTATAATACGAGGAATGAAGTATTCTCGAATGCACAGACAGGTAATGTGGTGCTGATGAGCCAGAATTTCATGACGGGAAAATGGGAGGCTGGACTGAAATATTTATTTCCGCTTTTTGCATTTGCTTTAGGTGTTCTGATTGCGGAGCAGATCCAGAATAAGTACAAATATGCCAGGGAATACTGGGAGCAGAGATCCTCATTTTGTTTGTTGTAGGATTTATTCCGCAGCGGGGAAATATGATCGCGACTGTTCTGGTATCCTTTGCCTGTGCGATGCAGGTGCAGAGTTTCCGGAAGGTAAATGGATTTTCATATGCAAGTACTATGTGTATCGGAAACTTACGGAGTGGAACGGCGGCATTATCCTTCTATCTGAGAGAGAAAAAGCCGGAACAATTGCGGCAGGCAATGTATTATTTTGGAATTATAGTTCTTTTTGCGGTAGGAGCCGGAATCGGAGGCAATCTTTCAGCCAATTATGGAATCCATATGATCTGGGTATCCTGCGGACTTTTGATCGTCAGTTTCCTGTTGATGTTCCTGGATATAGAATCCCGGAGAAACGAAAGATAAAAAAGGGACAAAAAAGAGACATTGATCCGTCATCAGATACGGATCAGTGTCTCGATTAGTTTTTGCGCTGCAATGCTCTGTGGTCTGGAAGCATTCTGTACAAGACAGATTTGTCTCGCAGGAAGGGATTCTTTCAGATGGATCTGAAGAATTTCTCCACGCTTGAGCGGTTCTTCTGCAAGCTTCTCCGGATAGAAGCCGATACCAAGATTGTGCTGGATCAAAGCCAGGCACTGGTCGGTGGATGTAACTTCAAGATCCGGACGGAACGGAAGCCCGTGAGAAGAAAAGTATTGAATATGAAGATCTCTGGTGCTGGTGTTATTTTCCAGCGAGACGAAAGGGTAGTCCGTAAGTTCTTCCAGTGAGCAGATGCGGGAAGCCGGTTCTTTGTATTTCGGCAATCAGAATTTCCCGGAAAGAACCCAGGGAGATTTTCTGAAACTGTTTTTGAACAGAAAGTGGAGTTGTTACAATTGCAAAATCCACTAGTCCGCTTTCCAGGGAAGCAATTGCCTGCGGAGTGGAATGGTTGGATATCTTAAGCCTTACGTGTGGATAATGATTGTGAAATGCTTCTAATTTGGACAGAAGCATAATACGAAGTGCATTTTCACTGACTCCGATGGAGATGAGTCCGCTTGTAAGACTCTGGTCACGCTTGAGCTCGGCTTCTCCGAGTTCAAGCTGTTCGAAAGCAATCGCAACGTGGTTAAAAAGCTTCTGGCCTTCAGGCGTCAGTGAGACTCCGCGGTTCGAACGGACAAAAAGGTGACATCCAAGTTCTGTCTCAAGATTATTCATACAACGGGTAATGTTCGGCTGGTTATTGTGTAATACCTCTGCCGCTTTTGTAAAACTGTGATGTTGTGCAACATGGTAAAAAATACGGTAATAATCGTATGTACTCATAATATCCTCCAAAATAATATATAAAATTGATATATATATATAGTTAGTTATCTTTAATACGGATGATGCCAGATAAGTATAATATATTCTAGGTGAAAAGACAATGTTAAGAAATAAAAAAATATATTACATAGTAGAAAAAAACGTAGTATACTGATTTATATTTTTCTTATAAACAGATGTGTTTGTAATGAAAATGATGGATACACCTGAGAGGAGAGACTTAATTATGATAAAAATGAATGTAAAATTTGAAACACCGGAACAGCTTGTAGAATTTTCAAGAATGTGTCAGAAAGTAGAGGCTGATACCTTGATTGAAGATACAGCACATAAACTTATCATTGATGGAAAATCAGTTATGGGAATGATGACAGTTACGCTGAATCAGAAGATGATTTTTGTAGTAGATGGTTCTGATGCGGAAGAGGTAGTTCATACATTTGAAAAATTCCGCACCGAAGAGGCAGTACAGAAGCAGAATCTGGGTTAACAATTGCATTTTACAGGTACTTATGGTATCGTAGTCAAGATGAGAAAAATAGAATGAAAACTGCAGGTGCCGGCTGGATAAGATTGATAGAGCCGGTGAAAAGGGAAACAGGTGCAAGTCCTGTGCGAACTCGTCACTGTGAGCAGGGAATATCAGAAAAGAAAAAAGTCACTGGATAACGGGAAGACAAGATTCTGATGTATGGATCTGTGAGTCAGGAGACCTGCCTGTAGTGTACATGGAAGTAAATCCGGACCACGAGTAATTGGTTGTACAAAAATGGAAGAAAATTATAATAAATTAACAAGGCCATTTTGTACCCTTTTACGGATGATTTCGTGGAAGGGTATTTTGGTTGACAGAAAAGTAGTAGGGAGAGAGTATAAGATGAAACATAATTCCAAGCAATTTTTGGCCTTATTTATGGCTGTGTCTATGGCAGTTGCACCGGTATCGGGAGTGTATGCGGAAGATCAGAATGCAGCTGTAGAAGATACATTGAGTGAGAATAAACAGGATAGTGATGAAGTTGGACAGACAGAGCCGGAAGCCACTGCCGGACAGACAGAGTCGGAAGCCGCTGCCGGACAGACTGAGACAGAAGCCGCTGCCGGACAGACAGAAAGCAGTGTGACGACAGATACAAGTCAGGAAGTCACAAAAGAAGCCGGGAAAAATCAGGTAGCTGTCGAAAAGGTACAGAATACGCAGGAAGACGGAACCGCCCCACAGACGGAACCAATCGGCGAAGACGAAATATTTGAGAACATTACTGATATCAGCGGTATGGCAGGTGCTTTGAAAGACGGAGAATATGGTGTTGATGCGGATCATTTTTCGGCAAAACTGACTTCGGGTGGTTCAAGCAAGGTGAAGATTGAGTGTCAAAAAGTAATCGTAAAGAATGGAAAAGCAACAGCCTGGATAAATTTTAGCAGTTCTAAGTATGATAAAGTATGGGTGAAAGTGAATGGAACCCAGAACATATATCATGCAAAACCGAGAGAAGGCGAGGCCGGAGTTACATTTGAGATTCCTGTTAATTTAAATAGTTCAATGACTTTTATGGCACATACCAGTTCCATGAGTGGAAAAAATATTGCATATACGATCAATATTGCAATCCCGGAAGATACAGTTCCGTCGACACCATCCACACCGGATCAGACCGTTATTACGGAATTAAGTTTCAAAGAGGGATCTGAACTCAGCATGAAAGAGGGAGAAGTTCAGGAACTGACACCTCAGTTCACACCGGCATTATCAGCATCTGAGACAGCACCGGATATGACATGGACTTCTTCTGATCCAGAGGTTGTAACCGTTGCAAAATCCGGAACACAGGCTGAGCTGACCGCAGTGAAAGCAGGAACTGCTGAGGTGACTGTGTCTATTAAGAATGCGGAAGGAACAGAGCTTAAAGCCACATGCAAGGTAACGGTAACAGCATCGGAAACAGAAAATAAAACCCTGACAGATGGAAATTATCAGGTAGATGTGGATACTGGAAATAAGATGTTCAAAGTTACGAATTGTATCCTGACATCTGAAAAAGGTAAGATGTATGCTGTAATCACATTAAGCGGAACCGGATATGATTATCTTTATATGGGATCAGCAGCCGATGCGGCAGAAGCTGCAGCAAAAGACTACATTTCATATGTGGCTGATGAGGCAGGAAAATATACATACAAAGTTCCGGTAGAAAGTCTGGATAAAGGAATTGCAGTTGCGGCACATTCCATTAAAAAAGATAAATGGTATGACCGTACACTTATATTTTCATCTGCCTCTGCAAAACGTATCATAGCAGACGGAACCTATCAGGTGAATGCTGAAGCCGGCGGAAAGATGTTCCGTGTTACGGATTGTGTTATGACTGTAAAGAATGGACAGATGACGGCGGCAGTTACATTAAGCGGTCAGGGTTATAACAGAATCTATCTGGGCGATGTAAATAACGCATCGGATGATGAAAAGAACTGGATCCTTCCGGATTCGCTTCTTGCAGAGCAGTATACATTTCAGATTCCGGTAGAGAAACTGGATGAGGTAATGACAATTGCCGTTCATACGACAAAGAGTAATAAGTGGGACACCAGAACACTGATATTTCATTCAGAAGGCATGACTAAGATTGCGGACAGCAATAATGGAAATGCTTCGAATGGTAATAACGGAAGCAATGGCTCATTGACACCGGGCGGAAATAATAACAATCCGGGAAATGGTTCCAACGGAAATAACCAGGGAAATGCAGAAAACAATAATGGAAACAGTGGAACTACAGGAAATAATACGACAAACAATGGAAAACCGGATCAGGAATCAAAATACGAGTCTGATCTGAATAAGTCAACAGCCAGAGTCAACAGTACCACAGGATTAAAAGACGGTGTATACACACCGGACAGCTTCTCGTGGTCAGGCGGAACCGGAAAGGTAAGCATCACTTGCAGCAAGGTAACGGTTACAGGCGGTCAGGCATATGCAACGATCACATTCAGCAGTCCGCATTACCAGTATGTAAAAGCGAATGGAAATGTATATTATCCGAGTGCGAAAACAGGAAGTTCTACATCCTTTGTAATTCCGGTAGAAATGAATAAGAATAACTCGGTTGTGGGTATGACAACGGCGATGTCTACGGCACATGAGATTAAATATACGATTTTTGTATACATTGCCGAAGCAGCAAAAGCCAATGCATCAGCGAGAGCCAACGGAAAAGAAGTAACGGTAATCGGTGTAAACGGAAGTGACAGCAGCAAGACGGCAACAGCAAACAAAAAAATGGACGAGGTAGCACCGGAGATCATCGGCCTGGAGTATCAGTCTGAAACAAAAGCCGAGTGTGCGAAATATTTCAAGATATATCATTATGATCAGGGAATCACATTGTTGGAGATCGATATGAATAAAAAGACCGGAAGAAAAGCAGCCGGTAAGAAATGGAAAGAAGCATCAGAAATAAGCGGACTGAATCCGGCAGAGCAGGAGCAGGCAGCACTGTACCTGAACAACGTGGTCAAATATCTGATCGTTCCGGAAAATGCAGAGATTCCGGCGGGGCTGGATAAGGAAGTCATTGTGGTAAGACAGCCGGCAGATCATGTTTATGCAGGATCGAATAAGACGATTTCCCTGATGGAAGAACTGGGACAGCTTGATAAAGTGACAACAGTCGGTGTGAAGAAAAATAAATGCAAGAATGAAACTATCAAAGAAAAAATGGCTGAGAAAGAAGTCATTTATGCGGGAACGTCCGGCAAATTAAATTATAAGAAACTTGTAAAAAACAAATGTAATCTCGCACTCCTTTCATCCAGCGTGCTGCCGGAAAAAAGAAGCAGCAAAAAAGCGGCAAAGAAAAAGATGACAGCTTATCGAAAGATGACAGAGAAGATGACGCTTCTTCAGATTCCGGTGATCGTTGACCGTGCAAAAGATGAAAAAGGAAAAGATGCACAGAAAGAATGGAAAAAGGTCTACCAGGTGATTTTGGGATGTGACGTCCAAAGTGCAGAATAGAGATTGCGTAAGATAGCAGAGTGTGGACAATGCTCTTGTGATCAGAAAAAGTGGAGAAAAGGATGAAAAAGAGAACATATCGGCTGTTGTGTGTACTTGCAGGTACAGTGCTTCTGGCAACAGGAGCACTGACCGGGTGCAGCACCTCAGGCAAATCGGGTGTATTGAAAGGTGACGGAATACAGCAGACGGAAGAAGCAGGGGCGACAGAAAAACATGCTCCGAAGATAGACGGTCTTGAGTATGAGAAAACAATGAAGCTGAAATATGCTACGGGTTTTGATGTCTATTATTATAAAGAAGGATATAAATTACTGGACGTACACGAAGACAGGCAGTATCTGATCGTGCCGGAAGGTAAGAAGAAACCGGCAGATCTGGATAAAGAAATTGTGATATTAAAACAGCCATTGGAGCACATTTATCTCGCAGCAACATCGGCAATGGCATTGTTTGATGCGATGGATGGGCTGGACAGTATCCGGATGTCGGGAGCACAGGCTTCGGACTGGTATATTGATCATGCGAAGAAAGCAATGGAAGACGGTAAGATCCTGTTTGCAGGAAAATACAGCGAACCGGATTATGAAATGCTGATAGATGAGGACTGTGATCTTGCAATTGAATCCACGATGATCCTGCATACACCAAAGGTTCAGGAGATGATCGAAGATATGGATATTCCGGTGTTTATTGACCGTTCCAGTTATGAAAGTCATCCGCTTGGAAGGACGGAGTGGATCAAAGCATATGCAGCAATGCTGAACAAAGAAGATGCAGCAGATACATTTTTTGATACACAGACAGAAGTGATCGGCAGTCTGAAAGATTTTAAGAATACAGGAAAAACAGTTGCTTATTTCTTTGTGAATACAGATGGAACAGTGGTCGTAAGAAGCAGTAGTGATTATATTCCGAAGATGATCGATATTGCCGGAGGAAAATACATTTTTCAGGATCTTAAGAACACAAAAAGCAAGAGTGCTTCTGTGGAACTGTCGATGGAAGAGTTTTATGCAAAAGCAAAGAATGCAGATTATCTGATCTATAATGCATCGATCGACAGTCCGATCAATAGCATTGCAGATCTGACAGCGAAGAGTGAATTGTTCGCAGATTTTAAGGCAGTGAAGAACGGAAATGTGTGGTGCACCGGAAAATCACTGTATCAGGCAACGGACATTGTGGGAAATCTGATTACGGATATCAATCTGATGCTGACAGATGGAGATGAGAGTGGTATGACATTCTTGTATCGGGTAAAATAATACAGTATAATAATCAGGTGGGCGTTTGGATGTGTTCACCTGATTTTTTTTAAAGGAGAAACGATGGAGAAAGAGAATTTCAGGCGGCGTTCCAGATACATCCTGGTATTCGGGGTTCTGGCAGCGGCGTTCTGTGTTGTAACAGTTTTAAATATTAATACGGGAAATGTCCATATTTCAATAGCAGAAATATGCAAGATACTGATTCGAAGAGGCGGAGAAGGAACAGAGGCAAACATTATATGGAAGATACGACTTCCGAGAGTACTGATGGCGGCAATCCTGGGGGGCGCATTGTCATTATCCGGGTTCCTGCTTCAGACATTTTTCTCAAATCCGATTGCAGGTCCGTTTGTTCTGGGAATTTCTTCCGGGGCGAAGATGATGGTAGCGCTGGTAATGATATTTTTCCTGGAGAGATATGCTTTTGTATCTTCTTATACGTTGATCATTGCTGCATTTGCGGGTGCACTTATTTCCACTGGATTTATCCTGTTATTGTCCAGGAAAATGACACATATGGCAACCCTTCTTGTGGGTGGGATCATGATTGGATATATCTGCTCGGCAATTACTGATTTTGTTGTAACCTTTGCGGAAGATTCCGATATTGTCAATCTGCATGGATGGTCACAGGGAAGTTTTTCGGGAATGAGCTGGAGTAATGTAGAGGTTGCCGCTACTGTAATCGGTGTGACGGTGGTACTTACATTTTTTCTGTCAAAACCAATCGGGGCATATCAGCTGGGGGAAGCATACGCACAGAGCATGGGAGTAAATATCAGATTTTTCAGGGTAGCACTGATTCTTTTGTCCAGTGTGCTTTCTGCCAGTGTGACAGCTTTCGCAGGTCCGATCTCATTCGTGGGAATTGCTGTTCCATATCTGATAAAGCATGCGCTGCAGACATCGAAACCGTTGGTTGTGATACCGGGAACATTTATCGCAGGTGCAGTATTTTGTATGATCTGTGATCTGATTGCAAGGATGGCATTTGCACCGATGGAACTGAATATCAGTACGGTGACATCGATATTCGGTGCACCGATAGTCATATTTATGATGGTACACGGACAGAAAGGCAGGTAGGAAATGAAAGATTATTATATAAAGACGAAAGACCTTTCTGTAGGATATCAGGGGAAGGTGTTGATCCGTGATATCAATCTGGATATAAAAAAGGGGGAGATCGTTACCCTGATCGGACCAAATGGTGCGGGAAAATCCACCATATTAAAGAGCGTTACCAGACAGTTGAAACTGATCGGAGGCGAAGTCTATCTAGATTCAGATGAGATACGAAAGCTTTCTTATAAGAGTATGGCCAGGAAGGTGGCAGTAATGCTGACGGAACGGATGAAACCGGAACTGATGACCTGTCACGATGTAGTGGCGACAGGGCGCTATCCGTATACCGGAAGATTGGGAGTCCTTTCCAGGGAAGACGAAAACAAGGTGGATGAAGCATTGATGGCTGTGCATGCTCAGGAATTAGGAATCCGGAATTTTTTGGAAATCAGTGATGGACAGAGACAGCGTATATTACTGGCAAGAGCCATCTGTCAGGAACCGGAAGTCATGATCTTAGATGAGCCGACATCCTATCTGGACATCCGGCATAAATTAGAACTGCTGGAAATCTTAAGAAAGATGGCAAAAGAAAAAGAAATAACAGTGATCATGTCCCTGCATGAGATCGATCTGGCACAGAAAATTTCAGATAAAGTAGTCTGCGTAAAAGGAGACAGGATTGCAGGCTTTGGAAACCCGGAAGAAATATTTACGGAAGAAAAAATAAGGGAGCTGTATGGGATTGATAATGGTTATTATGATCCATGCTTTGGAAGTGTGGAACTTCCAAGGGTAGTGGGAAAACCGGAAGTTTTCGTCCTCTCATCCTGTGGAACCGGAATTCCGGTTTACCGGAAACTTCAGAAAGCCGGAATCCCATTTGCTGCCGGAATCCTATATCCGGGCGAGTGCGACTATCAGCTCGCAAGACTGCTCGCATCCGAGATCATCAGTGAAGAACCATACGAGCCAATATCCTGCGAGACCTACCGAAAAGCATTAGAAATGATGGAACAATGCAAAAAAGTGATCAATGCCGGAGTCAAAACCGGAAAGATGAATCAGAAAGCAGAGGAACTGCTTAAGATTGCGGAAGAGAGAGGGATGTTAATTTAATTGGGATTTAATTCAGGAAGGCTGTGGATACCCGAACCGGAATAAAGCTTGGAAAGGCGTTCCTGCTCAGGTTCCATCGGCGGGTCAATTCTAAAGGGGCAAAATTCTGCTAAAAGCAGGCTTTCAAAATTTGAAACTCGGCATACGCCTCAGACAGTCAAATTTTGAAAACCCAACGCATAATTTTGAAGCTTAACTATTTCCAACACCTTCTCCACATTCACTGGAACGGCTTCCTACTTTTTATTCCGTGGGTATCAAATGCCTTACGAATGAAATGGCAAATGCGTAACCGTAGTGGCTTCCGCTGGGTTA
>ERZ772871.1413-NODE-1413-length-11358-cov-3.48819_pt1 | contig 11358 bp, 6 predicted proteins | sample MGYA00511899_ERZ772871 | MGnify/ENA primary metagenome ERZ772871 (study PRJEB29015, sample SAMEA2737693) | human gut metagenome | biome: human gut; feature: human-associated habitat; material: faeces | place: China | collected 2012 ... | reverse complement strand
GCGTTATCATTGTGGTAGCTGTCCTGATCGACGTAAAGGGAAAGACTAAGAAAAACTGATTTTTGCTGATAAAGAGGCAGCGGGAGTGCTTAGCGCTCCCCTCTCCTCTTCATCATATTCACAACGTCTCTAAGGAGGAAAAAGAAAATGACAAAGAAGAGATTTCTCGCTATGCTGCTTACCGGTGCCATGACTCTGAGTCTAGCTGCCTGCGGCGGTACTTCCACCGGTTCGGATGCAGGCACCGATTCCGGTGCTGATTCCGGCAGCGATTCCTACAAGATCGCCCTCATCCAGCAGCACCAGACCAACGCATTCCAGATTGCCGTATCCGAGGCTGCTGAGGCCAAGGCTGACGAGCTGGGCGTTGACCTGACCATCCTGAGTGCTGATCAGGACGCTGCTACCCAGATCAGCCAGATTGAGCAGTGCGTATCCGAGGGCTATGATGCCATCCTGTTCGAGCCTGTTGATCCGGACGGCCTTGCTGATGCTGCAAAGTCCGCAGCTGATTCCGGCGTTGTTATGATCAACATCATCTCTGCCTGCACCGACTGGCAGAACAACGGCATCTCCGCTGTTTCCTACGGCAACAACGTAAAGGCCGGCGAAACCGAGATGGAGCAGGTTGCAAAGCTCCTCAACGGCAAGGGCAACATCGCTATCCTGACCGGTCCCTCCGGCGATGCAGGCGGTCTGCAGCGCATGGAAGGCTATGAGAACATTCTGAAGAACTATCCCGAGATCAAGCAGGTCGTTGCACCGGCTGACTGCCAGTGGGACACCGCAAGCGCTCAGTCCACCGTTGAGAGCTGGCTGTCCGCTTACGATCTGGACGCAATCGTTTGTGAGAACGACGGCATGGCAGTAGGCGCCGGCAACGCAGCAGGTGCAAACTCCGGTATCGTTATCGCAGGCGTTGACGGCACGCCGGACGGCTTCGAAGCTATTCAGGACGGCCGTATCTCCGGTACGGTTTCTCAGAACGGCGGCGCTATGGCTGCAAACGGCATCGAGGCTGCTGTTAAACTGCTCAAGGGCGAAACCCTCGATACTACCGAGATCGTAACCGACAACACCTGGATTGACTCCAATAACGTTAAGGATTACGAGTAATTTCTTGAAAATGCTTTGCAAATCCTTGCAAACAGTGTTATTATGAATAAGAAAAAGGGAAAACGGTTACGTTTTCCCTTTTTCCTATCAACAAGCAAAATCTGTTTTCCTAAAATCACCTTCAAAGGGGAATATGTATGTTAAGGGTCGTACTGGCAGATGATGAAAAAAAGGTCCTGCTGCTGATGTGTAAGCTGATTGACTGGGAAAGTCTTGGCTTTGAGATTGTCGGCATGGCAAGCGACGGTATGCATGCGCTTGAGATGATACGCGACAAACAGCCGCATTTGCTCGTAACCGATATCCGGATGCCGGGCTTTGACGGCATTGATCTCATCCGTCAGGCAAAGCAGATGCAGCCGGGACTGCATTTTATCGTTGTCAGCGGTTATGCCCAGTTTGAATATGCGCAGAACGCACTGAAATACGGTGTAGAGGGTTATCTGCTGAAGCCGCTCAAAGTGCAGGAGATGACCGATCTTCTCACCGGACTTAAGGGCAAGCTCAGCGAGCAGGCTACGATTGAGTACCGTTTGAAGAAAAGCGATGAACGTGAACAGGAGCGTATCATTGACACGCTGATAGGCGAGATACACGGCGATGTCCGTACCTCCAGTGCGGTGCGGTCGTTCAATCTGGAATACGGTCTGCCATCCAACGGTTGTTATTTCGCCGCTATTGTCAAGCCGGATATTCCATCAGCATGGAAGAACCCGGATGGCGTGCACGCCATGATGAAGCACGCACTTGAAATCGTCCGGCAGGAGCTTGGACAGCTCAAATGCGGCTTTGCCGCAGCCATTCGAAGAGAAGGTGTTGCTGTTGCGGCCTATCTGCCGGAGTACCAGCCGGTCGAGGTCAAGCAATGCTTCACCAAAATACGTAAGGAAATAGAAAAGCAGCGCGATCTGTTCTGGGGCATCCGTGCAACAATCTGCCTTGGAAGCCGATGCTCCGCTGCCGATGCGCTTGGCGCTTCTATGCGCGAGGCGCTCTGGCTGTGTATCGATCGTCTGTGTCATACTCCGGTCTGGCGCGATGCGGAGACTGATATCCCTGATTTTCACGCGTATTACACGATGGACAGCAGCTGTAAGCGCCGTTTTCAGGAAGCCGCCGAATATCTGAACAAGGAGCAGTACATCGGTGAACTCGAGGACAGCTACCGCGATGTTATGTCCAGGCAGCCGCTTTGGGGAAAGATGCTGGAGGACTGGTTTCTTGAGATCCTCACGGCGATGCGTTACGGAATGCAGCGGAACGGCGAGACCGACAACAGCTTCTATCAGCGCATGATGGACGGCTTGTGGCAGGCCATCAACGCACAGGAGCTGTTCCGCTTGCTGCACGATGATATGTGTGGCGAAATAGATCGTCTGCGCAACGAGCGCATGCTGCGCGAGGCGCGTCCGATTACGGATGCCAAACGCTTTATTCAGCAGCACTATCAGGAGGCGCTGCGCCTTGAGGATGTAAGCAATGCGGTCGGCTTTAATGCAACATATTTTTCCGCCATGTTCAAAAAGGAGACCGGCCAGAATTTTATGGATTATTTAACTGAGCTGCGCATGAACAAGGCCAAGGAGCTGCTATGCAGTGATGAAAACTCTGTGCAGGACGTCGCTGATCAGATCGGCTACCGTGATTTGAAATATTTTTCGCGGCTCTTCAAGAAAACGACAGGCATCAGTCCTTCCGAATACAAAAAGCTTTACAGGTAGGTGTCGCTTATGTGGCTGACAACACAATGGAAACTGCGCCGGGCACTCTGCCGCTATCGCAGAGACGGCGATGTAGATGCCGTCCTCGGCGCAGACTGGAGCCGCTCACGCGAGATCTTTGCGTTCTTCCGGGAAATCGTAGATCGTCTGCACGGTGAGGAGATCACTCGCCTGCGGCAGAAGCAGGCCGAATATCTGGCATTGCAAAACCAGATCAACCCGCATTTTCTGTATAATGCACTCGAGGCTATCCGTTCGGACGCTCTGCTGGCGGATTGTGCGGATATTGCGGAAACCACCGAAGCGTTAGCTACGTTTTTTCGCTATACCATATCAAATGTACAGGAATATGTCACATTTTCGGATGAACTGGACAATGCGGAAAACTATTTCACCATCCAGCGCTGCCGCTTCGGCGACAAACTCGAAATGGAACTCGAAATGGAAAATGAAGATCTGCTTGAGGCGAGAATGCCGAAGCTCATTCTCCAGCCGCTCGTAGAAAACGCCGTCGTACATGGTCTGGAAGGCAAAATCGGACATGGCATCGTATATATCTCCATTGAAAACAGTGCCAATACATTGTTCCTGCGCGTAAAGGACAACGGAGTCGGCATGCCCGAGGAGCAGGTCATGCTGCTCAACGAGGAATTTGTCCATGGCAGCCCAGTCTCCGGCGATAAAAAACGCGGCGGAATCGCGCTGCGCAATGTTAACAGCCGTATTCGGCTGATGTTCGGCGAAGATTACGGTCTTCGCGTTTTCAGTGCAACGGGCATCGGTACGGAGTGCTGCGTCACGATGCCGCTGCTGATGCAGGGAGACTGACATGAAAGAAGAGCTTATTCGTATCGAGCATGGCTATTTTCACAGCGAGAGCGGGCAGTACCAGTTTGATGTTTCCATCGCACACGGTGAGTGTATCGGTGTTTATGTTGATGAACACCTTACCTCCGGTACTGCATATCTCGATATTTTCAAGGGGAAAACGGTGTTTACCGACGGTCGGGCATTCTGCTGCGAACAACGCATTGGCGCAACCGGTCTGGAGCGCTGGATTCGTCAGAATGCCATTGTGGTGGACAAATCTCGTTTTGCGAGCAAGGAACTGACCATGCGCGATTTTGTTCTCGCACTTGTTCGTACGAATCATCTTCGGCAGCGCTTCCCAAGCACCGAACGGCTGACATCACTCGCAGCGACTGACATGCTCCACCGGATGGGACTTAATCTGCCATGGAGTACGCGGCTTATCGACCTTTCCATGCTTGACTACTACCGTCTGTCAATTTTTCGTGCATGGTTCAACGGCTACAAGCTGCTTGTGCTCGACCGGCTGACCGAGACGCTGCGTCGCCAGGATCTTGCAAAGCTAATGGACTGCGTGCAGCTGCTGCTTCGCCACGGTACAGCGGTGTTCCTGTTTGACATGGATGAAGCATTCATGTTCCGATACGCGAGCCGCATCGATGTAATCCGCGACCGGCGTACATTTTTTAGATTGTATCCGGAGGAGTATGGTCCTCGTCTGTTTGAGCTGCTCGGCTGGGAGGGAGGCAGAGGCGTTAAACGCTTTGAGCACACTGCTATGACAGAAGGCGCCCCCGTGCTTTCTGTTCGGGATCTGCACTTTCCCGCATTGCCGCCGATGACGTTTGATATCAGGCGCGGCGAGATTGCTTTTCTGCGCGATGAAAACTACAACACCGGCCGCCGCCTGCATGAATGCTTTCTGGGCGATCGCGGCTGGACGAGCGGCTTTTTCCGGCTCAACGGCCGCCTGTACCAGCCCGGCGATCTCGGCCGCGTCATCGGCAGCGAGATCGGCATTCAGATTGAGCGGCCCGACCGCCCCGGCGGCGTGCTGTTCGACAACATGACCGCGCTCGACAATCTGTGCACCAGCCTTATCCCCAAGGCCGGACAGCATATCATCCGCAAAAAGATTGTATCCAGCATTTTATCCGAGGCTTTACGCTGGTTTCCGAAGGAAATGCTGCTGCAGCCACTGAGCAGCTGGTCCTACCCTGAACGGCTTCGGTTTTCGTATTATCGGTGGTATCTGCTTAATCCGCGCCTGCTTATCTGTTTTTTCCCGTTCGCCGGACAGGAGTCCACACATCACAAGATGATCATTGATCTGCTCGTACTGTGTGCTCAGCGCGGCATGGCTGTATGGATCATTTCCTCAGGCATCGATGCCATCTGTGAAAAAACGGATAATGAAGAATTTCTTCGCCGTCTGCACTATCTCAATAAATGATGAGACCGCAGTCGGTTTCGGGATAGAAACCGGAAAAATACTGAGATTGTCAAAAAAACAGGACTCCGAGGAGTCCTGTTTTTTCAGTTATAGCCTGATATCTGTGTTGTACTGCTTACTTGCCCTGATACATACGGTACAGGAACGTGACGATCTGTGCACGGGTGCAGCTGCTGTCCGGGCCGAACAGGCTGCTGCTGATACCGTTGGTAATGCCATTGTCAACCGCCCACTTGACCGCACTTGCGTAATATGCGTTCGCGTCTACATCAGCGAAATTGCTGTTGCCGGAAGCGGTATTTGCCTTGGCTGCGCGAGACAGGAACGTTACGCCGTGTGCTCTCGTGCAGATGGTGCCGGGTGCAAACGTTGTATCGCTCGTGCCATCGGTAATACCGTTCTCAACTGCCCATGCAACTGCCTTAGCGTAGTACGCGTCTGCCGGAACATCGCCAAATGTACTCAGCTGCTTCGGCTCGGGCGAACCTGCCGCACGCCACAGGAAGGTTACAATCTGCGCTCTGGTGCAGGCAGCGTTCGGAGCGAACAGCGTGTCGCTCATACCGCCGGTAATGCCCTTCTGCGCCGCCCAGAGGACTGCGTCATAGTAATAATCCTCCGCGTGCACATCGGTGAAGAAGTTGAGCATGGTGTTGTCATCCATAAAGACTGCCTTCACCGTGACCTTGCCCGCCGGCATGACGAAGGTGTACTTTCCGCCGTCCTTGTCGGTCAGTTCGAGCGCCTTGCCGTCCTTGTCCAGCACGGTCAGGCTTTCGAGGACGTAGCCCTTGTCGGGGGTCACGGTGTCGCACTTGGAGGCAGATTTGGGAGATACGGTGACAGTGCCGTGCTCATAGATGCCGGTCGGGATCTTGGTGTCGGGAATGGAGACGCTTCCGCCGCCTCCTCCTCCACCGCCGCCCGAGGACGAGCCGTTCGCCTTCCAGTTGACCGTCACTGTCACATTATGCGCGGGCATCTCGAAGGAAATACCTCGAGTTGTGCTTTCCGCGTCCTTTGCCTGCCATTGCAGCTGCTCTTCGCTGATTCCCTCGAGCGTCAGACCCTGCAGGGTGAAGCCGTTGCGTTTGCCGATCTGAAGACCGACCTGAGCGCCGACCGTGTATCGTGCGGTATAATCCTCGCCCGGGGTAATCCCCATGACTCCGCCGTACAGCCCATGAGCCGTGACAGTGTACTGCGTCGGGATTTCCAGTGTAAATGTTGTCGTAAAATCCTTTCCGCAGTCATAGTCGTAAGTAACCTCATCGACATCGCTGTTTATCGTCAGGATATTGCCGCTGACCGTGCCGCCCTGCCAGTGGCTGGTCTTTGCTACATCAAAACCCGCAGGCAGAGAGGCAAGATAAAATCTGTCGTTGACCGGAGTAATCGTATATGTGTTGTTCTTTGCATCCAGTTCGGCCAGCTTGGTATTCCGGCTGAGGTCCAGACTTGTGAGGTGATTACCGGCACAATCCAGATATTTCAACTCCGTAAAATATTCAATACCCGTAAGATCAGCGATTTCCATATCGTAGACATCAATATCCTGCACCAGCGCAATTTCCCATGTGCTGAGTTTACCATCCTGATTCCGATCAATATTGGCTTCTTTATCAAGAAGAAGCTCTCGGAAGTCCTTATCCGGGAAGTTGGTCTTGTTGATATCAATATCCGTGCCGCGTCCTGCAATCGCCAGTGTGAAAATAACGTCCTTTTCCTCGTCATCCAGTTCCGTACCGGTATAACCGAGGTCATAGGAATAGGTCACGACAGCGGCATTGCCATCTACTGTAAGAGTGCTTCCGCTGACTTTGCTGCCGGTCAGGCCGGACATGCGGCTCGCATCAAAGCCGGGCAGGCTCGACAGATCAAAGGTATTGCCTGTCAGTGTAATCTCGCGAATATTACCCGATGCATTCAGATTCGTCAGCTTGGAGTTACTGCTGAGATTGAGCGCGGTCAGCGCGTTATCGGAGCAAATCACCATTTTCAGCTTCGGATTTTGGCTGAGATCCAATACCGTCAAGCGATTTGTACTGCAATTCAGCTCTTTCAGCTTGGTATTCCGTCTGAGATCGAGTTCTGTTAACTCGTTATCGTGACAGTACAGATACTCAAGCGCAGTAAAATACTCGATGCCCTTCAAGTTGGTAATGGCTCTGCCTTTGCAGGCGATTTTCTTTACTGCGGCAATCTCATTATCGCTGAGGATATTGTTATCGTCAGTATCAAACGTTTTCACGACATCGCGGAAGTTCTTGTCGGGGAAATTGAACGTATCAACGGCAACGCCATCGACAATCTTAATAAAAGCAGCTGTGACGATATCACTATCGGCTTTGCCCATCTTTTCAGCCCAGGCTGTGATGTTCGCCGATTCCGTCAGCGTGAACGGATCCCTGTAATGAGACTTTACACCATTTATGGTGTAATATATCCATGCACCCTCCGTGTCACAAGTAAGTGTAACGGTCTCCGTATCATTGAAGCTGCCGCCGTTAGGGCTGATCACCGGAGCCGCAGTTTTTTCCTGAAAAACAGCCTTGACGGTCACAGGCTGGGCAGGCATGATAAAAGTATCATTGGTAATGGCAACGCCGCCACGGATAACCTCCCATGTCTTAAAAGCATAACCCGTATCGGGAATCGCGGTGAGCGTGACCGTTTCATCTGTCTTGGCGAAGGCCGGAGACGCACCGGCGGTGCCGTGTCCATCAACCTCAACAGTGACAGCATAAGTGTCGGCAGCATTCACATAGCCGCAGACGGAGCAGGTATTGCCGCCCTTGTAATCATGAGGGCTCTTTATCATCCCCTGGTTCGCACCCGTGCAAAAATTGGTGCATTTCTTCCAATGTTCATTGGCGTTATATTCCCAGGAATCATCATATATATGAATATGCAGTATGACATGCATCTCGATGTTATTACCGCACTGATAGTTATAGGTGACCTTCTTTGCTCCTTCATCAATCGTCAGAATGCCGTTTTCAACCTTGCCGCCAACCCAGTCACTGGTTTTGTCAACATCCAGTTCAGCAAGATTGATCGTGTTGTTCTCATCCGGTTCAATAGGACACCAGCTATCACAGTAGATATAAGTCAGCTTATTATTCCGGCTGAGATCCAGACTGGTAAGCCGATTATGATAGCAGGACAGCTTTTCGAGATTATGATTGCTGCTGACATCCAAATGGGTAATCTCATTGCTGCTGCAGTCCAATTCTATTAACTGGGTATTCGCACTCAAATCCAGTTCGGTAAGTTGATTGCCGTAGCATAGTACACTTGTCAACCCGGTATTTCGGCTAAGGTCTAATTCCGTCAGGTCTTGATAGGAACAATCCAAACTCGTCAAGGCAGTGAAGTACTCAATACCTTTCAAAGACGTAATTCCCGCTACACCTGTATTCGGGTCATCCGGGTACTGAAACGTAAGTTCTGTCACGGCAGCAATCTCATCCGCGCTGAAAAAGTCGTTATTGTCCTTATCAAACACTTTCTGTATATAGTTCCGGAAGGTTTTATTGGGAAAATTACTTTCATCAATGGCAACCCCTTCTTCCGCTGCCCAAGCCGTCGCAGGCAGCAGACCGAAGCACATTGCCACCGCCAGAAATGCGCTCAGCCCTCGCCGTCGTATCATCTGCTTTTTACTCATACCATTTTCCTCCTTTTCTGTGTCAGTGTTCCTGCTCGGCCATGGAAAACAGCTCGTTATGGCTCATCTCCACATCGCCGAAGCGGACAAAAATGCCGTTTGTCACCGCGCTGTTCCACACCTGCGGGTCGGAAAGTGACCGGAATCGGAATTTATCCAGATAGGGCTTCATATCCAGCAGCAGGCGGCTGCCGGAGATAAAATCGACCTGCAGAACGTGGTCGGTCAGCGGCTTGACTGACTGAATGTATTTCCGGTCCAAATGCGTACCTCCTCTCGCTTACACAAAATGAAAGGTTCACCGTACCTATAGGATACGGTGAACCTTTCAAAAAAACCATTCACAAGTTGTTAGTTTTTATCCGCAAGCAGGTCGAGCAGCAGCTTACGCTTTGCGCGCGGCTCTCCTGCTATTTGCAGTTTGGTGTAAATTTGATTCACATACTGCCGGATACTGCCCTCGGACAGATACAGCTTTTCCGCAATCTCGCGGTTGTTCAGCCGCTGTGCCATCAGCCGAACAATCTCATATTCCCGCTCGGTCAGCGCCGACAGGGCTTCCGGACGGTCAAACCCAGCCTTTCGCTGCTCTGCGGCTTCTCCCAGTTCGATGATCTGTGCAACCATTCCGGTTTGCAGCCGCTCTGTCAGCAATGGCTTGAGATAGCGATAATTCTCCGCAAACGGAATGACAAAGCCGTCCGGTTCCGCGTCAGTCAGTGCCTGATCGAGCTGCGCCTGTGCCTCCGCATGCTTACCCAGCATTTCATACGCCGCTGCCGTCTGGATTCGGATATGCATCGCGACCAGTGCGTAGTGCATGCCTTCGCACACAGCAAGCAGCCTTTCGCTCCGGCCGATGACACGGGCGTAGTCCCCCTGTGCCAGACCGACCTGATTTTCGATCATCTCGATCATCGGCTTGCCCGGTGCAAGTGTATGCACGGTTGAAAGCCTGTGCGCGCGGAAAACCTCCGGAATCTTGTCGGTTTTGCCAAGCAAAGCGTAATAATACGCCGCAATCGCGTTCCATAGGTTCAGCCAGGAAGCATTGTGCTGCCGCAGCAGCTCCGCGTGCCGCTCGGCAAGCGTGCAGTGATACTTCATCTCCGCAAACAGCGACAGCCGCCACGCCAGAAAATCACAGCACAGCGCCATATTGGCCTGCCCGTTGTCCTGAATCCGGGCGCACGCGCTTTCGAGTTCGATATGTGCATCCGTTAAGCGTCCCTGCAGGAACGCCGCCTCGGCACGCATGATGGTCTCGGCACCCTGACCGTGATTGCCGGTGATTTTATAATAGTGCGGCATGCACTCGTCCATCTCGGCAAGCTCGCTCTGCAGCTCGCCCGGTGCGCGGTAAAACATCATCAGCACGGACGGCGAGCCGAAGGTCCAGCCGCCGCCGGACTGGATGCTGATCGCCTTCCGCGACATCTGCGCGCTGGCACTCCGGTGCAGGCGGCTCATGGCGCTGATATCGTTGTAGCAGAGAAAGCTCATGATCAGGTCGCATTCTCCCCGCAAATCGCCTTTTTCCTGTGCGGAAAGCGCTGTATTTTCGGAAATCGCCGTCAGCAGCAGCTCCTTCAGCTCCAGCATTTTCGGGATATTGCGCCAGTTGAACATACTCCGCATCAGCACCAGAATCGCCAGCGGATGGCTTGCGAGCACCGCTGCCGGGCATTCGTCCAGTGCTGCCAGCACTGCCTTCGGGTGCAGCGAGGAAAGCAGAATGCCTGCATCCTTCTGCAGCGTGCGCAGCATCGCATCGTAATCGCCGTTTTGCCGGTACTCGGTCATGGCATGCAGATACAGCCGGTGATCCTCATACCAGATGCCGAGCCGCCCGCGGTAGACGGTCTGCCGCTCCTTCGGCATGGACAGGAAGGTGTGCAGCGCGCATTCCTTCATCATGTGGTGGAACCGGTAGGTCGCGCCGTCCGGCAGACGCTTGACAAACGCATTCTGCCCGGTCAGCGCGGCAAGCAGATCCTCGGCATGCGCGTCTGCCATGACGAACTGCGCCATTTCGACCGTAAATTCGTCGGCAAGTCCCATCACCGCAAGAAATTCCCGCTGCTTTTCGGGCAGCGGATCGATCATCGCAGCCGTAAAGATGGATGAAATATCCGAATTCGGGTCCGGCAGCACACCGTGCTCGGAAAACATCCGCAGATTCAGATAAACCGCCGAGAACCAGCCCTCGCTGTAATACAGCAGCGTATCTATCTGCTCGTCGGAAAGCGCGGTTCCGCACCGATTGGTATAGACCGCCAGCTCAGTATGGTTAAGCCGAAGCTGCGCCGTGCCGATCTGGTACACCTTTCCGCCCAGTCGGACAAGCTCTGCCGCCGGCAGGAACATGTCGCGGCTGGCTAAAATCAGATGAACATTGGACGGCAGCCGTCCGGCCAGCGCACACAGGAATCCCGGTGCGCGCTTGTCGGTCAGCAGGTGAAAATCGTCAATAAAAATATAGCAGGACTTCTCACCGGTCAGCGCATGACACAGATCGTCGATCAGCAGTCCGCCGCTGGCTCCGTCGGTCGGACAGTCGTACTCCCGCAGAAAGGCAAAGCCTGCAC
>ERZ772871.1412-NODE-1412-length-11390-cov-23.311_pt1 | contig 11390 bp, 14 predicted proteins | sample MGYA00511899_ERZ772871 | MGnify/ENA primary metagenome ERZ772871 (study PRJEB29015, sample SAMEA2737693) | human gut metagenome | biome: human gut; feature: human-associated habitat; material: faeces | place: China | collected 2012 ... | reverse complement strand
CGCTCACAGCGGAAATCGCATCCATCACCGCAAACATTGACACTTTGAAGGCTGATCTGAAAGTGAAGAAGGCTGCTTTGAAGAAAGTCGAAAAAGAAGTGGAAATGCTGGAAGCAAAAAAGGCAAAGGCAGATGCCAAAGCTGCAGAAGATGCGAAAAAGGCAGAAGCGGAATCCGTTCTGAAAAAGCTGCTTGCCGAAGGCATGAGTGCCGATGAAATTCTCGCAAAACTGAAATAACAGGAAAAAACCCGTGATGGACAGGCATAACGCACTGTTCATCACGGGTTTTAGGGTTATAAGAACATAAGTTTATCCAGCGGCCACATCAAACTGAAAATGTGCCGGAAGGTTGAACTGTTTGATAAACGCATGGTGCTGGGCGTGATAGTGCCTTAGATCATATCCCAGATGATGCAGCTCAAGAAGTTTCACCATCACTAGGTTGAGATGAATTCGTTTCGCTACGGAAATTTGCGCCGCGTCCAACCCACGCTTTGTCATTTGATAGACTTCATCACTGTCCAGCATCAGGTGGGATGTGAAAGCGTTATGCTCGTAAAGAAGGATGTGCTTGTCCTTAATGGTCAGAAACTTGTCCAGGGTATGCAAGTCCATGAGCAGCTGATGCTCCAGATAATGCCCCAGCGCATAGCCGCACACCATCTGCTTCGTCTGTTTGTCCAGCTGGCGATTGATAAGAATCAATGGCTTATCAAAATAGAGCGAAAGTAGACCCAACATATCTTTAATCAGCCATCTTTTCGAGCATTTCAACACTGCGAGGGTAGCGGCCATCACGCTCCCATCCGATGATCGTTCGTTTGTTGATACCCAGACATTGTGCCAATTCGTCCTGTGTTAAAGAATGTTTCTTTCGTAGATCGCGAACTTTCTCTCCAAATTTCATGTTTGCAACCTTTCTATGGCGTAGTTATCGTGCTGTAACAATGTGCAACGGGATTTGTAAATATTCAATCTGGAAGATGCAACGAATTTTCACATTTTCCTCTTGACACGGCAACACGACTTGCTTATAATATATGCTATATTCTATCATCTTTTGGATTATTATACCGTAAAAATCGTAAATATGCAAGCCGAAAAAGGTGAAAAAAGAGCGGAAGTTCAAAAGGTGAAATTGAATAAAAAAAAGGAACTTAAACCAACACAAAGGAGGCCGTGAGAAGATGAGCAACGGAGAACATGAAATCCGCACCCCAAAGGGGCTGCGGATTGGGAATCGCAGTGTCGTTGATGGAAAGAATATGCTTCAGATCAAGCGTGGTGGCTGTGAAGATTATATTTCTGCTGAATCTCTGGTGGAGTGTATTCACGGCCTTCCCGTGAAGAGTATCGAATTTTTCACAGCAGAGAACCATCGGAAAGAAGCCTGAAGCAGAGTGCTTCATCGGACACTGAAAGCGCAGAGGCGGAATCTTAGGCGGCACCTGGTTAGCCGACCAGCTCCATCAGACGTTCTTTTGGGTCTACAATATAATATCTGTTTGTTAGAGCGATACCGTAGCAATATGTGATATAGGCCGGAACAGAATGAGCGAATGCAGCGCAGTAGTGCGCCTGCAAGTAGTTCATCCTGTTCCGGCTTTTTTATTTTTCAAAATTTTTTGAAAAACTGTATTCCAAAATGGCTTTGTGGATTCCTATTAGTATAGGGACTTCAAACAAATAGAAAGCAGCAAGAGGAATCTTAGATTCCCGTTCAAAAAAAACGGGTGAATCTGAGACGATTTTTGCTGCTTTTTTCAGTTCACCCGAAGCCGAAAGGCAGAAAGGTGGACAAAATGCTTACATTGAAAAAGGTCAAGGAACTGGTAGGAGCACCTTCCCATGCAAAGCGCACTCCTTCTCCCAAGATGCTTTACGAGGAAGGTGTCGTGCTGCTTCGCAGGGAATTTGATCAGGGCAGTCATTTAACGGTCTACAACAGCGGTTATGTTTTGTTTTCTGCAGGGAAGCGAAACACCGTGTTCCATATCCATGACTGCTGTGGAGACTATGCAAACGCTTTAAAACAGATTATTACCATGCAACACCGAAGCAGCGTGAATTTATTGATGCAGTGGCTACGCACGAGTACCAGCTGATGAAAGCCCATGAGAAAGGACTGAGCCGTGCTTCTGTTCCTCCTTTTATGGGAATGAAGCGGAGTGAACGCAGCAACAATATGCCTGCTTGATAGTAAGAGAATAAGCTAACATAATAAGTGCTCGCATAAACCACAGACAGCACCCAAGATGATTCGAGGGTGCATCTGCGGCTTATGCGGGCCTTTTTATTTTGTGATTTTAATACGGATGGATGTTAAATTCCAAGGCTGACAAGAGTGGCTTTTAACTCCTTTGCCATGCGGATAATGATTTCCTGCTCAGTTTCGTTGCAGTCCAATAACAGACGATGCAATTCGGTGTTGGAAGTTGAAACGGAATAGTGAAGACTGTCTAGCAACAAATCATCAACGGAAATGCAGAGGGCGTCGGCAATATCGACCAGAGTGGCAACGCTGGGGTGTTCTGTGCCTTTTTCAATTTTGGCCAGAAATTCACGACTGCGATTGATTTTAGAGGCTAAGGCTTCCTGGGTGATATTACCACACTGCATTCTGAAATAACCAATACGTTTTCCCAAAGCAACATAATTGACGGACATAAGTAAATCTTCCTTTCGAATGCCCGCATAAGAGTACTTTTATTATCTGGCCTATGGAAAAACGAATCAAGAAGAACGAAAAGAGCAGCCAACATAGAAGTCAGAATTTTAGTTTTTCCCCTCTAGCGGAGATGGCTTCTGAGGCCAAAATGTGACCCGGTAGGTCACATTTTAAGGAACAAGTGACCTGCTGGGTCACAGAAAAATTATCTGACAGGTGTATAATAAAACCATAAAATTGAACAGCACGATAATGTGAGTGAGAACGAAGTGAAAAAGTTACTGACGCTGTACAACGGGGTTCAGTTAACGGATGTACTTTCATTTGTATAGAGAAAATGATGAAAATGTGGCTCAGAATTTGGCGTGGCCACCCCTAGCGGTCGTGTGTTCTGAGGCAATTTTGTGAAGTGTTACATCACAATTTGCTGCACATGTGAAGTGCTACTTCACAGAAAAAATCATCTGACAAGCGTATAATAAAAGCATGAAATCAAACTGTGAAACTAAAGTGGGGAAAATGAAATGGAACGGCTGCTGACACTGTACAGCGAAGTTCAGTCAACAGATGTTCGGTGGTTGTGGTATCCGTTTATCGCAATCGGGAAAATCACACTGCTGCAGGGTGATCCCGGTGACGGAAAATCCACCATGATGATGAATCTGATTGCGGAACTTTCAATGGGTGGTAGGACCCCGGACGGATGCAAAATTAGTGCGCCGCAAAAAGTGATTTATCAATGCTCCGAGGATGGGGTTTCTGACACGATAAAGCCCCGTCTGGAACGCTGCGGAGCAGATTGCGGGAAGATCGCTTTCATCAATGAAGAAGTCTATAACGGCCTTACATTGGATGATGAGCGCATCCGTCAGGCAATCATTGAATTCCGGCCTCGATTGGTCGTGATCGATCCGATTCAGGCTTATCTTGGCAGCGATTCCGATTTGCAGATCGCAGGCAGAGCACGGAAACTCATGCGCCGCCTTGGAATGTGGGCTGCTGGTTACGACTGTGCTATCGTTCTGATTGGACAGCTCAACAAAAAAGAAGGCTCCAAAGGGCTGTACCGCAGCCTTGGCAGTATTGATGTTGTGGCAGCAGCACGAAGCGTCCTGCAGGTGGAGCAAGATACCGAGAATCCTGATATAAGAATCGTACATCAAATCAAAAACAGTCTTGCGCCTACGGCAGAAGACATCCGCTTTTCCATTTCCGCCGACAAGGGCTTTCAGTGGCTGGAATGCAGGCCGCAATCTTTTGAAAATCAGAAACCAGATAGAAAACCCGAATTTGAATCGGAACAGCAAAAAGCGGTCTATTGGATTAAGCATTTTCTTGAAAAAGGTGATATGAGCGCGAATGAAATTTATTGCCGTCTGGACAATGAGGGTGTCAGCAAACGAGTGGCGCGGATGGTAAAAACGGAAATGGGAATCCACTGCTACCAGAAGAAGCGGAGATGGTATTGGAGTGTTCAGCCGGAAGAAGGTGCTGTAAATGGACCACAGGCATAAAGTTGGCGGCTATGTGAAACTTGCAAAGCTGTGGGAGCGTTCCAAAGACGCAGCAGTAGCCTATCATAGCTCCTACTATGCTGAAAAGTTCAGGGATGATGCTGATAAAAAGCTGGTGGGCGTTTACATCGACATTACGGGGAATAAGGAAATCTACAAATGCCCGGAAATGGTGCATCTGCTCAAAGATTGCAAAAATGGTGCCGTCAATCTGATTTTCTCGCAGACAAGGGCCTATCTTGCAGCGAACACCTGTGATTTCTGTTTTTTGCTGCAATATCTGTTTGACATGCCGATGCGAGTGGACGTTGTTACGGATGATGACGACCAGAGAATCGACACCATTCTTGATGTTGATAACCAACGGCAGAGCCTGAAAGAATTGGCTGAAAAATATACATCGATCCGAAGGAAAGATTATCTTGAGTGGAGAATCCGACTGGAACATGAAATGATAAAGGCTGAAGAAAAATGAACGTGGAAGGACAGTATAATCCAAAAGACGTAGAGTGTATTTCGGTAGAAAACCTTGAAGTGCTGCCGAGTGGAGTAGACTGGCAGAGCCGACATCTGGAATCTGAAAGGCGAAAAGCAGAGATTCGTGACAGAATCCATAAGCAGGCAGAACAGGGCCAGAAAACGGCAAAAGACTACTTTCGTCCGGCAAAACCGACACCGTCGATTTACGACAGCGACCTGAAGCGTGTAGCCGTTTATGCCCGTGTCAGCACTTCCAGCGAAGAACAGATTTCTTCCATTGAAAACCAGACTCTATATTACACCAAAAAGATTGCAGAAACGGAAAACTGGAATTTGCAGGATATTTACAGCGATGAAGGAAAATCGGGTACTTCACTGCGAAAACGGGATGCGTTTAAGCGCATGATGCGAGATGCCAAAGACCAGAAGATGGATTTGATTATCTGTGCCAGCATTTCGCGGTTTGCCCGGAATTTTTCGGATTGTATGACGCAGATCGCAGCATTGAAAACGATGCACCCGGCACATCCCATTGGCGTGTACTTTGAAACTGAAAACATCTACACGCTGAATCCAAGCAGTCAATACAGTCTTGACATTCAGGCTCTTTTGGCAGACTGGGAATCGGGCAACAAGAGCCGCCGCATGGTCCTTTCGTATGACCAGCGTATTATGACAGGTCAGTACCCGGTGGCTGACCTGATGGGGTATCGGCATACGAAGGATGGACAGCTTGTGATTGAGCCGGAAGAAGCAAAGACGGTACGTTTTATCTTTCTGGCATTTATTCAGGGCTATGATTACGAACGGATTGCAATGATCCTGACACAGAAGAAGCGCAGCACCCTGCGCGGCAGGCAGGAGTGGAATGGCATAATGGTGGCTAACATCATGAAAAACGAACGTCGCTGGGGTGATCTGGAAGCTCGGAAGAGCATTGTGGTGGATTACAAGTTGGGCAAGGTCACAAAGAACAACGGAAATCGCTGCTCTGCCTACGTTCCAGAACATCATGAAGCAATCGTTTCGCCGGAAATTGCACGGGCTGCACATCTGGTGGCATCCAGCAGGAAGAAGTGCGGTGTGCAGGATATTGTGGTGATCCAGCAGGGAACGTTGAAAGGCTTTGTTGGCATCCATCCGAATTGGAGCGGCATCAGTGTTGAAAGCATCCGCTGCCTTTGCCTGAGCACCTATCTGCCGGAAGAGGTGATGAAACTGAACGATATAGCAGAGATGAGGGCTGGGGCAACACTGGGAAAGGCACCTCAATCTGAATATATGACGGTTTCAGGTGCTTGCTTTATCAACCAGAGCAGCCCGGTTATGACAATCTCAAAAAATGGGATCCGTTTCAGCAAGGCATGCCACACCCGGCTGGACAACTGCGAATATGTGGAACTGCTCTATCATCCGATTCTGCAGGTCGTGATTTTGCGAAAGAGCAATCACGGCTTTTCAACGACGATGCGCTGGAGAGATGACAATGACGTTCATAGTGCTTTTTCAGCCAGAACATTTTCCGGACTGGTCTTCCAAACATTGAACTGGAGAAGGAATTGCCGCTATCAGTGCCGTGGTATCTGTCGGGGTCAGGGAAATGCAAAATTTCTGATTTTTGAATTAGATGAGTCCCGGATTTTGACTGGGAAAAATCAGTATGAACAAGAAAATTGTTCGATGAATCTGAAATGCCGGTTATATCGGAGTAAATGGGTTCAGAGCATTACAATTAGTGATGTGATGGAATCTGGCCAAGTCGTAGAAAATCCCATGATTGGTGCAATTCCAAGCAGAAATGAAGTTCAACGTGAACTGGATGATCTTTTGATGTCGATGTAGGAGGAACTTATAGAATGGAAGAAAAAAGCAGGGCGCAGGAACTGAGCGTTCGGGAAATCTCCTTGATTCGTGAACTTGCACAGATACGGAAAGAACATAAAAGAGAACTGGAGTACGAAAAGTTCGATGGCTATGAACTTCCGCCGCGCACCCAGTTTTCCATGCTGAATAAACCTGCAGTGAGCATAAAATATGGTGTTATGAAATTTAATATGGCGTGCATTCGGCTTTTTGAAGGAATCAAGTATGTCCTTCCGATTTTGCACCCCAATAAGAAGCGGCTTGCGTTGATTATGTGCCCGGAAGAGGACAGTGCATCTGTTGAATGGGCAAGACAGAAGGACGAAAACTGGGTGAATAAGGATATTACATCATTGGAATTTGTGGAAAATATCTTCAGGCTCATGAACTGGAATCGGGAATGCCGTTATAAAGTGCTTGGACGGGTGGCTAATTCAGATCAGGGTCTTTGTATGTTGTTTGATTTGGAAGAAGCAATCATGTTCACCCCGAAGCCACAGGAATATACAGATCCGCTTACTGGTGAAATGAAGAAAAAGCAGATGAAATTCTTCCCGGATGCCTATAAGAACCGTATCGGAAAATCTTATAATGACTATATTGCAGACCATCAGATGAACATGTTTGAAGACTTCATTGGGTATCAGAGTTCTACTGTATTGGATGAGCCCGAACGGGAAGCAGGCACTACTTCAGTACCGATACCGCAAGGTGAAGACTCAGAAAATACACCATTACCAGATTTGCCGGAACAGCCTGAAAATGTACAACGACCGGGCAGTGAGGTTGTTGAGAAAGGAATGCTGACATGAGTTCTGGACGAATTATGAATCTGCTGGTGACGATTCCGGCAGAAAGCCGGAGAATGAATGTTGGGAAAGATGTTATCCGTATTCTTGGAAGTCCGGCCTATATCTGCGTTTTGCAGAGGAAAGATCGGAAGTCTATTGCAATCACGCCGTGTGCTGCGGAGCATCCCATGTCCTTTAAGGTCCCGGACAGGCTGCTGACCGATGAGCAGTGTCGGATGATGATTAACGGAATACAGTTCATTCAGGTGTTGCTGGAAGCAAATGGTCTGGCGGCAGGAAAAGACCATCAGTTTAAAGGACGGTATGATGCCGAGAAAAATGCAGTTATCATTTCGCTTGAAACAGATGAACAAGGTGCCCTCTCGCCTCAAAAGTGTACAACTTGACATCACGTCCACTTGGTCGTATAATACGTCCAAATGGACGTGATGAAGGGAGCTAATACTATGAGTGCCGGAATTTTAGATGGCTTTCAAACGATAATTCCAACGGCAGCGGCTGTCTTATCGGAAAGACGACAAATGTTAAGGATGACGCAACAAGAGGTTGCTGATCAAGCCAATATAACTTTACGTCAATATCAAAGGCTGGAATCCGGGGAAAGAAGTATTTTGACTTCCTCTTTTGGCTTGGCCTGTCGGGTAGTTGAAGCTCTTGATATGGATGTTTCTAAATTCTATCATGGTGACTATTACCTTGAAGAATTGAAAACTATTGAAGGCAAATGATTTGGTGACAGGGGAAAACATCAATTTAAATGACGGCATGATGCCGAAAAAAGAGCAATATAAAAAGAATTATCCCGTGGAAACAGGGAAGATAATGCGTGAAAAGTATGAAAATGGATTGATTCGGAATGAACATGAATTTAAGGAGGTGCTGAATAATGTGCTATTTAGTAGCAAAAGATCGTAATGCACATGGTTGTTTTGCTCTAAAAACGACGCATGGGAAGCATCTGGTGGAATTAAAAAGAGAATTGAACAAAGAGGTTGGATATAAGGGAGTACAGCTTGTAACAATCAGCAGGCCAACAGCGTATGGTGAGTATGCGCCTTACCACTTTGTGGATACAGAACAGGAATTTCAGACTCTTGTAAAGGGTCTTCGTCCATAAAAATGCTGTACGTGGGAGCAGTGTATTTCAGTTCAGGCGATTGGTGTGTGCTGGAATAATACCATCTGTAGTCAGGTTAAGCCCCCGAATTATGAATAAGAAGATAAGCCCTACAAGGCTCAAATTGGTGTAAGAACCGATTGAAAGCCTTGTAGGGCTTTTTTTTTACAAAAATTTTTGTTCCTTACTTGACAACCGCATAGGGTCAACCAAGAAAAACTACGATAACTAAAGGGTTTTGACGGCTTGAGTTGTCCTTCAAAAGTTTTATTTGTTGAAAAGACTGCAAGAAGCGGGAAATCCTGGGGTTATATGTAGGAGGCTTTTTGGAAAGCTCTGTTTTGACCCACAAAAGGAGCAGCAAATAAAGATTGCAGGAGAGTTCAAGCCTACGGTGGATTGCCTTTGTGCGACCCGCCGTGGGTTTGTTGCTGTTTATATACAAAAAGTGAGGAGTGCAGAATGTACATGAATGACGGAAATTGCAGGGCAATAGAACAGGCGCCATCGCAAAAATCCTGAACGAAAAGCAGATTCCAACTCCGGCAGCGTATCACGTGGCGGAAAATCATGTGTACAGCGAGCAGAAAGCATGGGACTTGCAGCGCAGCCATTGGACAAGCGGGACGGTTTATCATGTCCTGAAAAATGAGAAGTATAAGGGCACCTATGTGGGCGCGAAATTCATTATGCCGGTTCCCTGTAAACATCGGGTGCTGCGCGCTCCCTTGGAACAGCAGGTACGAATTGAGGACAGCCATGCCGCCATTGTGACCACGGAAGAATTTGAGCAGGCACAAAAGGTCATTATGCTGCAGAACGGGAAGCACCAGGCCGGGAACTACACAAAACACCAGTATCCCTTGAAAGGTAAGATCTACTGCGGCTACTGCCAGAAACTGATGAAATATCGTGTACTCAAGAAGCTTGGCCCCTCGTTTAACTGCAGATTTTCGGCCACAGCGGTGGACAGCCCTTGCAAGCGAATCCCGATCTCCGAGGAACTGCTGGAACATATCGTCAGAAATGCGCTGACAGCGCAGATAAAGCAGGCAGAGTATGTACTGGAAATCCTGCACGAACGGGAACGCAAAGCGTTGATTTGCTTTTCCGCACTGGAACGGCAGGAAGAAAAGCTCAGTGTAGAAAAGGCAGAGATTGTAAAACAGCGCGTTGCACTGTATGAGCAGTATGCGGATGGAAACATGAGCAAGGAAGAATTTATCAGGCAGAGAGATGCCTACAGAGTGCAGGAAGATGAACGGATGGAGCAAATCCAACGGCTTCGCACCGAGAAAAATCAAATTTTCCAGCCTGTGAAGAAGGATACGGATAATTTGCAAGCCGTGATGAATACTGTGGGAGAAGCAGGCGATGTGATGCACCTGTCGCAGAATGTGGTGGAAACCTTTATTGACCGCATTGAGGTTTTCAACGATGAGCGTGTGAAAATTCGTTTTACATTTGAAGATGTGCTGGCAGGCTATGCAGAATGAGTTGTAGTCGAAATCACTGCTGTAAGCAGAGTTTTTCTTGTAAGAACACGAGATTCATGGTATCATAAGAGTAAGGAAAAGTCTGTGCATGGCTACGCGAAAGGAGCAGCAGAGATGAAAAAAATGAATATTCCCGTTGGAGTTTCGGACTTTGAAGAAATTCGAAAAAATGGGTATTACTATATTGATAAATCGGGACTGATTGGAGAACTGCTCAGTAGAACAGGAACGAAAGTAACGCTTATCACTCGTCCCCGACGCTTCGGTAAGACATTGGGCATGAGTATGCTGGAAAACTTCTTTGACATCCGCAAAGACAGCAGAAAACTGTTTGAGGGACTGGAAATTACAGAAAATCAAGCATTGTGCGTTGAGTGGATGAACCAGTATCCGACAATTTTTGTTTCATTTCGACAAGTAGATGGACTGAATTTCACCGGGGCATACGATATGCTTACAATGGTGATAGCAGATTTGTACAACAAACATCTTTATTTGCTTGATAGTGAAAATGCTACAGAGTTCCAAAAAATAGCGTTTGAGCATCTTGCACATGGCAGTGGCTCCATAAAAGAAGTTAAGAGCAGCCTTATGCTTTTGACAACGATGATGCAAAGTTATTATGAAAAGCCTGTAATTCTTCTTATAGACGAGTATGATGTACCCGTAGCAAAAGCAAACAACAACGGTTATTATGATGAAATGCTCGATGTCATGAAAGGCCTGATGCAAGCACTGAAAGACAATCAAGCCCTTCGTTTTGCGGTTGTTACAGGTTGCTTGAAGATTGCGAAAGAGAGTATCTTTACAGGAACCAACAATTTTGTATCGGATACTATCACAAATTCTCGGCTGAACGAGTATTTCGGATTTGTACAAAGCGAGGTTGACCTGCTGCTAAAGGATGCTGACCTGACAAAGCAGGCTGAAAATATCAAGAAATGGTATGATGGATACCACTTTGGTGACTTTGATGTTTACTGCCCGTGGGACGTAATGAATTACATGCTGGAACTGCAGCGCAATCCGAAAGCTAAGCCTATCAGCTACTGGAAGAACACCAGCGACAATGCAATCATCCGTTCCTTTATTGACTATGCAGGCAGTACCATCACAAAAAAACTGGAAACGCTGATGGCTGGTGGCTGCATCGTTCAGCGTGTAGATGAAAACCTAACCTATGATTATCTGCATTCCTCAGAAGACAATCTTTGGAGTACGCTGTACTTGACGGGGTACTTGACCAAAGCTCGTGAAGGCGATTATAAAGGCGAATTGCCAGATGGCATGGTTGCCCTTATGATTCCGAATGCAGAAATCAAAGAAATTTTTGAAACAACAGTTATCAAATGGTTTGATGACAGTACGAAGAAGTGGAATCGGAATGCTTTGTTTGATGCAGTCTGGAACGGTGACAGCGAAGGCATTACCAAGGAAA
>ERZ772871.1384-NODE-1384-length-11643-cov-4.22006_pt1 | contig 11643 bp, 7 predicted proteins | sample MGYA00511899_ERZ772871 | MGnify/ENA primary metagenome ERZ772871 (study PRJEB29015, sample SAMEA2737693) | human gut metagenome | biome: human gut; feature: human-associated habitat; material: faeces | place: China | collected 2012 ... | reverse complement strand
GAGGTTCATGTTGTCCTTAAGGGCCAGCGGCACGCCCGCGAGCGGGGGCAGCGGCTTGCCTGCGGCACGGTCGGCATCCACGCGCGCGGCGGCCTCGAGCGCAAGCTCGGGCGCCACCTGCAGGAATGCCTGGACCCCGCCCTCGCGCGCCTCGATGGCGGCAAGAGAGGCCTTGGCCACCTCGGTAGCGGTAAAGTCGCCGGCGGCAACGCCCGCGGCGATCTGAGCGGCGGTAAGGGAATCGAAGCTCTGCGCCATTACTCGCTCTCCCCCTCTCCCAAAATGGACGGCACGCGGAAGTAGCGGTCGCGCACGCTGCCAGCGTTTTCCAGCGCAACGTCGAGCGGCAGGTCGCGCTCGGGCTCGCGCAGGTCGTCGCCCATCACGTTGGACAGGCTTCCGATGGGATGGAACGTAGGCTCCACGTCGGGCAAGTCATATTGCAAGACGGGCTCGAGCATCTGGACGGCGTCGTTCATGTAGGACGTCATCTGGGTGAGCTCGTCATCGGTCAGTGCGATCTTTGCGTACTCGGCGATGCCGCGCACATCTTTCTCGCTGAGTGCCATAGGCGCTCCCTTCCGCATAACAGATAAACCGCTCTAGTATACAAGGCAACGCCGCTTGGAGCAGGTGCTTTACCCAAATGCAGCGAAAACGTAACGAGGGCGGCGAACGCGGTCCGGCAGCTCTGCGGCGAAAACCGCATAGCTCACAACAAAAACCATCACAACATTCGACGTTTATCGTCAAAATCGCGATTTTCATCGAATGTTGTGATGGTTTGGAAGTCCCGACCACCACAAAGGTGCCTGTCCCCATTGTGGTGGTTCTGAACGATGTCCTATGCCGAGGCCTTGGCCTTGCGGCGCTTGCGGACCGCGTGGATCACGATGTCCAGCAGCAACAGCACAATGGCTACGACCACGATGAGCACGGCAAACTCGCGCTTGCCCCAGTGGCGGCCGGCCAGCGACTTTTGCTTGTCGACGTCTTTCTTGCTGTATTTGGTGCGCACGCAGTGCACCAGCAGGCGATGGTCGTTCACGCCGTAGGGCGTGCAGGTGACGAGCGTAACCTTGTCGGCTCCGGGCTCGATGGTCAGCGACTCCATCTCCTCGGGCAGCACCACCTCGGAGTCCACCATCTTGTAGGCGAGCGTCTTCTTCATGGTGTGCAGCAGCACCAGGTCGCCGGGCTCCAGCGAGTGGATGTCGTCGAACATGCTCAGGTTGCGCATACCTGAGTGCGCGGTGAGCACGCAATGCGTCGAGGTGCCGCCCACTGGCAGGCTCGTGCCCTCCAGGTGACCGACGCCCGCCATAAGGACCTCCTCGCTCGTGCCGTGGTAGATGGGCATGCTCACGTCGATGGAGGGGATTTCGACCCAGCTCATCATGGGGTCGCGGTCAAAGATGAGCTGCTGGGCGTAGGGCTCGATCTGGTCGGCGGGAAGCTCGGTGGCCTCGCCCGCCAGCTGCTCGTTAAAGGAGCGCGCCTGGAGCAGGATGCGCTCGCGCTCCTCGGCAGACAGCGCGTCCACGGTGCTGGACACGGTGCTAATCTGATTGAACACGCCCGAAGCCTCGAGCCGGTCCAAAATCCACGGCCAGGTCATAAGGCCCACGCCAATAAGGATGATAACGATGGTGATGAGCCGGTCGGCCCAGCGCGGCAGCCGCTTGCGACGACGCTTGGGCTTTGATTGAGGTTTGGGCTGAGGGCTTGAGCCGCCGTTGGCCGCAGCGTTATTGCTCTTCATATGTTTGGCGCCCTGCACCATCGCCAGTCACTCCTCTACAGCTCAGGTTGTCTAAACAAATAATAGCCGATTAGCGAACTCATGCGCCGGACAACGCAGCTAGACTGCACCGTCCGGGCCACGTAACCCCACTCAACCAATCAAGCCATATGTTGCTTTCATCGTCTCGAGCAACTGCACCATCGTTACGCCCGCAATCCCGATCTGTTTCAGATTGACGTCGCCCACCTCACAATCTTTAACAAACGCAAGCATATCGTCCTTCAGTTCTCCGCGCAGGTCGACACCTTCCGACTCGCCAAGCAGCTGAGCAAGCCTCAGCGCATCGCGTTTATGCTTTTTTACCTTCCTCGAATCAACGTTCTCCCCCGCTTCCCTTCTAGCTTTTAGGTCGAGATACGCCTTCGCTTTGAACGGGACAATGTATTCCGTACCCAGGACCGAAACGCCGCCTACGGTCCGAATTCCCTGAAGGAACAAGCTGTAGTAAGCATCGTCCAACAAAATTGCCGAAAGACTGCTTATGTTTTCATCAACGTGAATTGGCGCCACGTCAATCCCCTCACGACCCTTTAGAAAGTCGGGGCACTTTGCGAAGAGTTCGATCATATGGGGGTAACCCGGCCTCTTTGGCTCTGTAAACCGATAAAAACATGAGCCTTTACCTTCGCCCCAGCCACAGCGGTAGCCGCCATCACGCACCAGAATCCATATGGCTTCTGCCGTCTGAGGCAACCGGTCATCGGCGACAATTACCACATCAAAATCGTGAGTCGCCCTAAACGGAAGTCCCGCCTCCGCAAGCAAAATGTCGCATGCCGTGCCGCCGATAAGAGCATACGATCCTGCAGCTTCTTGCATATGCTGCTGAAATTCTTGGAGACCTTCTACAGCGCTTCTTGCCATGGATATTCCTTTCCAAACATGCGATCGACTTCGAGCTGAATTCGCTCATCGTCGATTGCCGCCAAAGATAGCGCAAGCGAAATGTTGTCGACACGGGAGGAGTCGGCAAACACGGGTGCATAGCGCCACACTTGGATCATCGCCGTTTCGTTATCCGGCAACTCCCCGTCTGCGACTTCGAGGTCGCTCAGTTGACGACATGCACTTCTTAAGACGGCCTTTTGTTCCATGCCCGGCGCAGCGAGCATCGAACGCGCAGCGAGCGCCGTCTCCCCGGCGTCAACAAGATAGTCGATCTGCGGCGTCTTCCTTGCAAAAAAGACCTTCGAGACAGGCGAGGAGAGCTCTGCCATGTGTTCGCTGAGCAGAAGGTCAACGGCAACAGGGAACACGACGACACGTCGCTCGCGACGCTCGCGCCTCGCGAGTCCCCTGTCAACAAGCTCGGTTATGGCCTCACTCGCGCGGCTTGCCGAGATCCCAAGCACCCGACAAAGGTCATAGGGACGATATGGCTCCTGGGCTGCTCCCCAGATTGCGGCAGCCTGTGCGTTGGGTGACATCTTGGTCGCGCGATTATAAAACCGGGTACCGCCCCTCTCCGTGCAAGCTGTGCCCATAAATGGAAGAAAAGCCTGTCTACCTGGGCAGACAAAGGGAATCCCTTGTGCGATCAATGCTTTGCGCTGACGTGCATCGGCATCAGGAAACGAAACGACAACAGGAGTCTCCGCGCGCAAGGCTAGCTGACTATAGACTCTCTTGGCCTCGGGAAGCCCGACGCCAGTAGGCAAACTTGCAAGCAAAAACGAAAAACCGTTTGCGTCAACAGCGCGGGTCTCAATCGCCCGCAGATGCAGCGGCAGGCGTGCGGATCCAGGCCAAGTTTTGGTCTTGGCGGAGAGGCCTAGTGCTTCTTGTAAGTAGATTAGCGCTTCGTTCATTTCCATCGTTTTCGTTTGATTCCAGTTTAAATTGGAATTATACATTATTTTCGGAATTAACGAGATTCCTTTGTGCATAGGCCAGCATTTGCGTTTTCAGAATATCCCGAATCGGCGGAGCGATTCGGGATACAATAGCTACAGGAAACGACGCACCCCGCGTAAGTACTTAGGAGCGCGGGCGACCAGTTTCCGACGTTGTTAAATGCCCGGGCCTCTAACCCCGGGCATTCTTATTTGCGCTTGTTGCGGCGCAAATGCCTTCTACCGCCCGCACCGCGCGTGCGCCTACGGACCTTAATCCGAACCTCATACGAGTCAAGAAACGCGATGACGAACGAGCCCGCATCGGACGATGAAGGCTGGCTGCGTTAGCCCAAAAGAACGGGGCAGACTCCAGTGCGGAGTCTGCCCCGAAAAGAGAATGGCAAAGCAAGAACGTGGATGGACGAGAAAAGTGTCCGCAAGTCTCATGGCCATCACATCCCACCTGCCAAAGGGATGGGTGAGCGAGCGTTACTCCTGCTCGGACTCCTCAGCCTGCTTACGGCTGCGGATGAGGTGCGCCACGCCGATGCACAGCACCGCGCCACCAGCGATCCAAGTGAAGGTCACGCCGTTGAGACCGGTGAGCGGGAGGCCAGAGCCCTTCTTGTCGATAATGGTAAAGCTGAGCTTGCCGGTAGATACGGCGGCAGAATCGGCCTTTATGACACCATCAGCAGCAGTAACGTTGGCAGAATCCTTGTCGGGAGTCACTGCGGAGCCATCCTGCTTAAGCGTCCCGCGGGCAATGGTAAACGTGACACCTTTGGAAGCGGAGTTATTGTAGCCAGGCGCCGGGGTTACCTCTGTAAGGGTGTAGGTGCCCTCATCGAGACCGACAACGTTTATCTTACCGTTTGCGTCGGTCTTCAGCTTGGCCAGCTTGCTATCAGCCGTCTTGGTACCGTCCGCTTTGATAAAGTTGCTCGTATCACCGTTCTCCTGCAGCGTGAACTCAACGCCCTCGAGTCCCTTAGCTTCGTTATCAGAGCCCACCTTGGTGACATCGATGCCATAGGTGTAGTCATAGGCAGGGTGCTCGACCGTGGTGCCGACACCTTCAGCATGCGGATTGTTGGAATAAGTCAGCGTAACCATATTCTTCTGGGCTATACCAACCAAGCCGTTGAATATTTTTTTGATCTTGCCATTTTCGAAGATCTTGGTGGAGTCGAGCTTGGCCTTGTACTCGACAGTCACCTTCGAGTCACTGTTCAACGCAATGGGAGCGTCGTCCACGCCCGTGCAATTCTTGAGATTGGTGAAGTCGACAGTTATCGTATCGTTCTCGTACTTGGCGGTGTAGCAGCCAGTCTTGACCTTGGCATCACCAATCTTGACCGTGACAGCGGGCGTCGTGCCGTCAGATCCAAACTCGGGCGTCATGGAGTTGGGAAGCTTATCCGTGAAGGTGTACTTGTAGGTACTGTAAGTGTTGATGTTGCCCGCAACGGTACCGGTAAGCAGGTAGTCGACATAGTCGTCCATCTGAGAGTCCGCAGCCTTATTGGGATTCTCGGGTGCGCCGAACGTGCTGCCCTTTGCGTCGTCCTTTACGGCCTTGGTCACAGTGGGGACCTGCTTCTTGGGAGCAATGGTCTCAGCGGAACCGCCGACAACGGCGAAAATCGGCGAAGTGAAGGTATCCGTGTTGCGCTCGGCGACAGCATTTGGGTTCTTGCCGACACTCTTAGTCACGAAGAGCCAGTAGCCGGTATTCAGACCAGTGAAGGTGCCACCGGTGCTCGTTTTGCACTCATCCGTCCCTTCAGTGATATTGGCGTCCTCCAGTGCCTTGGCGATCTTGTCGAGGGTTGTTCCGGCATCGAGCTTAGTAGTCTTGTCTGTACCTGACTTGTAATCACCTTCGGTTTTTGATTTAAGCCAGTCGGCCCACTTCTGAGCATCATTGTCGGAGGGCTTTGTAACGTCGCTAGTTTCGGCAAATGCCCCGGTCACAGCATCCCTAACGGTATCTGACGCCCACTCAATGTCGGAAAGCGTCTTAGCGCCATTCCAGTTGTTAACGCCATCAAAATCCTGCGTGACCTTGGCCTTGAAAATCTGGATACCCTTAAAGGTTGTATCCGTATAGGTCTTCTCGTCAATCTTTACATTGCCGTCCGGAGCCACCGTTGGCGTGCCATCAGCAAACGCCATACTCACCGGGGCCATGACGCCGCCGAAGCTCAGCGCTGCGGTGAGGCCGGCGGTTACTGCCAGGCGTGCGATGTTCTTGCTCATGCTCATCTTCTTTTCCTCCGTTTTCCGGTTGGTTCTCATTCGATCGGTCATCATCTGTCTGTGTCTTAGCATCCGCTTCGCTACGTCTCGCCCCGCTCTCTGTGGGGCTGCCAGCTACTCTTTATGGCTGCCACCTCCCCGCTTGACCAGGAGCGCGACCACGATGAGCGCGGCTCCGGCGACCGCTGCGGCGGCCGCGGCGTACATTGCCATATCGCCAGTCGAGGGCATAAAGCCTCCGGTGGTAATGCTAGGGGGTGTGCCGGTGGGCGTGTTAATGAGCGACGCCTCCAGGCTGCCCGTCGACCCGTCCGCGCTGTCGGCGCGCACGGGCGACTCGGCCGTGATGGTGAGCTTGGGCTTGGCGGCGGCCACCTGGTCGACGTCCAGGCCCTCGGCCTTGACTGTCACGGAGCGCGTGCCCTCAAAGGCGGTGTAGCCCTTGGGCGCCTTAAGCTCACGAACCTCCAGCTTGCCCGAGTCCACGCCCGAAACGGTCACGCGGCCGTCCTCGCCCGTGGTGACGGTGGCCTTGCCTTGCGCATCCCACGTGCCGTCGGCCGTCAGCGTGCGACCATGGTCGTCGGCGATGCTCAGGACCGCCCCAGGCAGCGGCTTGTCGCCGTCGCTGCCGCGCTTGGTGAGCGCGAGATCCCAGGTGTAGGCGCACGCATCGTCACTCGGCGTGCGGGTGAAGCCGGCTTCGCCGGACTGGTCGGCAAAGGGAGAGCGCGGGTAGCGCAGGTATACCTCGTTGGGGTTGCCCTTCGCGATGCCGTGGTTGCACGCGCTGTTGAGCGGCGCGTTGTACACGGCGACCACGCGGGCGCCCGCGGTAAAGGCGTCGGCCCCGCCGAGCGCGGCGATCAGGTCGCCGGTGCGCACGGTGAAGGTCTTGCCGTCGGCCGCTACCTTGGTGGCGCACTGGGCCGTGATGTCGGTCCAACCCTTCGCGGGCTCGGTGCCGGCGCGGCCGTCCTTGTCGGTCTGGACCGCACCAAAGCCGCCGTCCGCGCCCGCCGCCGCGTACACGCGCATGCTCGCGGCGACCTTGGAGGGGTCGAGCCCCGTGCTCATGGTGTCGACGAACTGCACCGCGTAGGTGTCATAGGCGGAAAGGCCCGCGGGAACCGTGGCCGAGAGGCGCCAGTACAGGTCGTCGGCGACCGTGGCGTCGGCGGCCTTCTGCCAGGCGGCGGTGCTGTCCTCCAGCACGTGCTTGGCCACCTTGGGCGTCGCCGCCTTGGGCTTGACGGTGACGGCGCTGCCGCCGACCAGGGCCATGATCGGCGCGGTGCCGGCCTCGTTTTGGGAGATGGCGTCGTCGTCGGCGACGATGAGCCAGTAGCCACAGGACAGCTCGGCCGTCGTGCCCGCGTTAAGGGCCACGGACACGGCGTCAGAGCTCTGGAGGGAACGAGCGAGCTGTGCGCTCAGCGCGCTCGTAAGGTGGGAATCGGTGTTGAGCCACTCGGCAGCTTCCTGCGCGGTGGTCTGGGAATTGGGCATACCGGCGCTGTGCAGCACAGGCAACACGGCATCGCGCGCGGCGTCGCTTGCCCAAGCGAGGTCGGTGGCGATCTTGGCGTCGTTGTCGCCGTCGACGACGTTGGCGCTAAAGATCTGGTAGGCGTCGTAGCTGCGCGCCACGGTGCCGCTCACCGTGATGGAACCGGTCGAGGTCGGCGCGGCCTGCGCGGATGCGGGGAACACAACCGCGCAGGTGCCGATCAAGAGGGCAAGCAGCGCAAACATGATCGGGAAGGAGCAAACTTTCTTATTCACGACGCTCGCCTCCCTTCGCATTCGCCTTGCGACGAATGTGCATCCAGGCCGCAGCAGCGCAAAGCACCGCCGCGCCGGCAAGGTACGTCAGCGTGACGCCCGACATACCAGAAAGGGGCAAAGAAGTGGAGTAGGTGTTGGTGAAGGTGGGGATGGAGGTGTCGGTGGAGTTGGGGGTGGAGGTGTCGATGAACGTCCGTTCTTTGGCATTGGGGTCTGCTGTCCAATTGCCTTCGGAGTCAACGGTTCCCTTCTTGTAGGTCACCCTACAGTTGATCTCTCCTGTTTTGGTGTCATACGTTGGCTTAACCGTGAACCCATAGACCGAGTGGTCGTACGTGTAGTGCGAGAACTGCGAACCGTCGGTTTTCTCGCGCACATAGTACGTAAAGGTCTTGAAAGAGCCACCCGTGAAGCCGCCCGGGTCGTCGGGATTATTGCTGATATCAGAGAGCGAGTACTTGAACTCAACCGTATTATCTCTGGTGTCCTTGAACGGAAGCGTCTGCGTCTTATCAGAACCAGAAGTCACGGCAGTACCGATGATGTCTTCGTCTTTAAAATGGCTGTCTTTCGCGAGCTGAAGTGTAAACTTCTTCATCTCGCCACCCTTAACGACCTTAGTCGCCTTAGGAGTCCAGGAAACCTCAGGGTCGTACGTGTTGGTGAAGGTCTTTTCCCCGTCGGGGCCGCCAATCGAATAATAGCCCCCAATAGCATCTAGTTGCACATCAGCGTTCCGGTGGTCAGTTTTGCCCTCGGAATGCTCGACCGCGCTCACATTTTTGATCTCGTAGTTATGGATTTTGATCTCTATGGTCTTGTTCGGATCGTTCCGAGTCGGAACAGTCATGAGCACAGTCGAGTGGTCTTCGACTGTCACCTTAATCTCGTACACGGCGGGGTCGTATGTGATGCCGGAAACCTTTCCGGCATTTTCGACTAGGTAGTATGTAATCGTGCCAGCCGTACCGTTCGCTGCAGACTGCTCACCCAGGTTAAACGTGATGTTGCCTCCATCAACATTACTTGCAGTTCCAACCGGGGTGCAAACGTCATGATTGAATACCCCGCTAGCGAAAGGATCAACCGAATCCTTGCGGTAGACCGTAAAGGAGAACTCCCCCTTATTGATCTTGCGGCCGGACAGCGCCTTGGTCGCCTTCAGCTTAAGGCTCGGATAGACATACGTGTCTGCTGGCTGACCCAAGTACAGGTCGCCATTCGACATGATGCCGCCACCATGGTTCCAGGAATAGTTGTCCGTGATGAAAGTTGTCACTTTATTTTTCTGTACTGCCTCAGTCACCGCTTTATCCGTGGCACTAACAGCCGAAGTCAGACCGATGCTATTTTTTACCTGAGCAACACCGTTGGCGGGGATGGTAATGGGATCATTTAACTCAATGCTTCCCGAATACTTGGCGTCTATATCGCCAAGCATCTTGCCGCTTACCACTGTAACCGGCGTTGTGTGACCTGTCGCTGCGAGGAAGAAATCGGCATGACCGTACGTGCGAAACGTCTCCGAATCGTATGCATCTCTATCTTCAGTCTTATTAGTACCTTCAGCACCACCAGCTGAAAGATGGGGCGTACCATCATTACCACTACCATCTACCCGATTGTATTCTTTGAAATTTTGATCACTGTCAGCAGACGAATTGCCAAAGATTGCCGTGCCCTCAGTGTTCGTTACCAACGTCTTGCCCGTGGGGCAGACTGCTACGCCGCCGCCATAGCCGCCAGCGGTATTGCTGCTAATGTACGAGTTGTATACAAATAATCTACCAGCGGTCTTTTCCATACCCTCATTCGAGTTTCCCTGGACGAAGATACCGCCACCGCCCCAGTCAAAGCGAGACATGCAGCGGTTGTGAGTGATGTAGACTTTGCTGTTTGGAGTGCCGTTAATCATCGCGTCAACTTGCTGGCCCACTCGGATACCGGCACCTTCAGATCGGTAGCTCACGTTAGAGGCAATAATTCCTCCCGTAATGTCGAGCCATGCCATACCTGATTGATCTTGATTGGTAACGTAAACGCCGCCACCAGCTTCTTCAGAATAATTGCCAGTAATCTTGCCACCAGAAATGGTGACATGGGCGCCGTTATTGGCAGCAAGCCCAGCGCCGCCATGGTTACCCCAGCCATCGTGGCCGCAAAACTTAGCGTATTTATTGTTAGTGATGTAGCCACCAGAAACGGTCACACTACCGCCCGAAACCAAGATGCCGCCACCGAGACCATCCGCCTCGCCGTACGTAGCGTTGCCAGAGATGATTCCACCCGTAAGCTTCAAGGTGGCTCCGTTGTCAGCATAGACGCCGCCGCCAGAAGCTGCCTTGTTTCCCGCGACCACGCCGTCTGTCATTTCGAGGCTGGCATTCGCGCCCGTTATGCACAGACCACCGCCCCAGCCACCGCGGTTGCCGTTGGTGACGTAACCGCCTTCGATTTTGACCTTACCCGTAGAAAGAATCACATGGCCGTTATCGCTCAGATTGGCGGCCGTGGTAATCATGCCGCCCTTGAGATCGAGCATGCCGCCCTCATTAACGGTGACCACTTGCTTTACGGAACCGTGGTCCGATGCCGCAACGATAGCGCCAAAGCCCGTAACGTCATGCCTGTACGTAGTCTCGGTGGTGCAAAGTCCATCTGTATTGGGCGTGCTCTTAGTCTCATAGTAAGTAAGACTCTTAGGAGCGCCGTTATTAGAGCTAGACTCGTCTCCCCTTTCCCATGTCATAATCGCAGGCTGACCCGCCGGCGCATTGTCGACCGGAGTCTTTTCGTCTTTTGTGCTATCTGAGCCCTCGATAATGTTCTCGATGGTGAGCGTGACTCCGTTTTCGACCACAAAGAAGGAGTCTAAGCCGCCGGAGCGGTTGTAGAGCATGTTTCCCGCAAGATTAATGGTGGTGTTTTTTTTGATGTCAATCTGCTGACTCGAATAGGCAGGACCCGTCAGTTGAAACTTGCCGCCGTTGTCGAATTTCCCAGAAACATCACCATTTACCTTGTCATAGTCATCGTCACTGACGCTGGCGGGGGCAATTGCGTTTTCGTCGCTATTTTCATCATCAGAAGTCTGTGCGTCGGAAGGCTGCGCGGCGCCCTCGGCCTCCGCGTCATCGGCTGTCGAGTCTGGTGCAACGGTATCCTCGTTCGCCTCATTCTCGGCATCATCACTATTCTGGTTTTCGGCATCCTCGTTAGTAGTGTTGTCTACACCAGTAGACTCACCTGAGGAACCCCCCCCCATCACAGTTTCCTCGGCAGAAACCGTCTGGGCATCGTTAGCAATGGCCTGCGAGATTGGAGGCATGACGAGCGACAGTACCAGGCTCAAAACGGATGCTCCGCACAAAACGCCTGCCAGTACACGGCGCGTCGCTTTATTACTCTGCTTAGATTTGTCCGAATTCGCTTTCATCGATGTCTCCTCCCCAAGAGACCGCGATCTTGCTCTTTCCCTATCAAACGTATCTGCGCAATCTGTAATTGCGCACGCTTGTAGTACATATTGTAACGATTGTTTGAACATCTAAGCAAAAATACTGATAGTTTTGCAGCGAATTCTCAATTCTCTTGACATCTGCTCGGATTAACCTTCGTTTATTCGCTTTGAAATATCTATTTTTTACTGGTAATTAAGCTAGTTAACAGTTTTTTAATAGCATTAGATTTATTTGCACAACATTTTGCTCAAGAGCAAACATCCCGCTCACGGTCGAAAATCGACCGTGAGCGGTAGGTCATTAGCCAGCAGGAATACCTTACTAAACCGATGAGAATATCTTTAACCCATCGGTGGTTAGAAGCGTGATGTTCAGACAATCATATTTGATTTTGTGCGCAGATTTTAGGCATCAATTCGCCCAAATCGCCTGAGGCCGCCACAAATGAACTGCGTCCCGAATCTTGGCCTTCTTTATTAGAAGCGAACACTAG
>ERZ772871.1370-NODE-1370-length-11753-cov-8.00684_pt1 | contig 11753 bp, 5 predicted proteins | sample MGYA00511899_ERZ772871 | MGnify/ENA primary metagenome ERZ772871 (study PRJEB29015, sample SAMEA2737693) | human gut metagenome | biome: human gut; feature: human-associated habitat; material: faeces | place: China | collected 2012 ... | reverse complement strand
CTGGGCGGCAGCTTTCAGAAAATTCTCTCCGTCCTCAAATTCTGTCAGCGTATAGTCCAGCTGATGCTTTTTCATATAATTTTCCAGGCAGACAGACAGTTCTTCTCTGTCCTCTGCTCTGTCATCCACAATCGCAATCTGCATCGCGCCATCTCCTTTGCACAATAATCCAATATTAGTATAACATAAAACCGCAGGAAAAAACTTGCGTCTTAAACAGGAAACCTGCGTCTTAAACAAAGTCGGTTGCATTTCTCTTGACAAGATGCTATCCTAATTATACTACCAGACTTTCCGATGAGAAGGTCTGGTTTTTTTATTTTTAGGAAAGGAGGCTCAGCATGAAAATCGCACTTTGTACGGAGCTGAGAAATGTGGAATGGTTTGAAAGCAGGCTGCGCTCCCTTTTTGATGGGGATGGGCAGCTTGCGATTGACGAATTGTGGAATGAGAACCAGCTTGCCCAGGCACTCCGGCGAAGCCGCTACCATGCGGTTGTCATCGCCATGACCGGAGCAAAGGGACTGGAGGCGGCCATACAGGCGAAGCGGCTGGCACCGGAAACACCGCTTGTCTGGTGGAGCGATGATAAAAACTTCGCCCTGATCGCATATCACCTGCGTATCCCCGTGTTTCTTTCGGCAGACTGCTCCGATCAGGAGCTATATGAGGCGATAAAACCCATCACAAAATGGAGGTGCGAAAATGCGAATTGCGCTGTGCAGTTATAGCCAGAAAGAAAAAGAAACCGCTTTGCTGATGAAGCTGGGCAAAGTAGACCGCTTTGATAACGGCGTGTTTTGTACCTATGCCATGCAGCGGGATGGGCCTTATGATGCTGTGGTGGTCATGGAGGACGGAGCCAGGGGAATGAATTTCTGCATGAGCATACGAGGGTACAGCAAGGATGTCCCGCTCCTGTGGATCAGCGACCAGGCAGAATTTGAACCCCAAAGCCGCAGGATGCAGGCGGACACCTTTTTGGTGAAGCCTGTGACGGAATATCAGCTGCGGGAGGCAGTATCCCAGCTGCTTCAGAAAACAACGAGAAGGAACGAACAACGTGAGGAGGATGAATAAAATGAAATGGAAATGGAAACGGCTGGCCGCATTTTTACTGGCGGCGGCAATGATTTTTACGATGCCGGGAGTTCCGGCATCTGCGGTGGAAGCGGGTGCGTCCGCCGTCCATACGGGCTTGTGTGAGCATCACCCGAAACATACAGAGGACTGCGGATATACGGAAGGAACCGAAGGGGCAGCCTGTGAACATGAACATACTGAGGATTGCTACACCCTTGTGGAGAAGTGTATCCATAAACATGACGAAAGCTGTTACCCTGTTTTGGAAGGCAGCGTATCAGAAAATACGGCGACCCCATCTGAAGCAGAGGAGGCCCAGCCGACCGCGTGTACCCATAAATGCAGTGAGGAAAGCGGCTGTATCACAAAAGAATTAAGCTGTCCTCATGAACGCGGCGAGCATGACGAAAGCTGCGGCTACATTCCGGCCACAGAGGGGACGCCCTGCGGGTATACCTGTGAGCAGTGCCAGCCCAAGGACAGCGGCCCTGTCCTTGGAACATCCCGCCGGGAGTCGGAAATCGGAACCAGTGTGTTGCCGCAGGCCGATCATACCCACTGCGTCTGCGGCGGGAATGGAGATGTCAACGGGCACGAACATGACACTGCTGGCACAGAGTGGACAGAATGGACAAAAACCGATGCCCTGCCTGATTCTGCTAGCAACTATTATCTGACGCAGTCTGTGTCGGGGAGCTGGACTGTGCCAAAAGGCAAGGTCAACCTCTGCCTGAACGGGCAGACGATTTCCGGCAGTATCACGGTTGGCAGCGGCGCTTCGCTGACGCTGACTGACTGCTCCGACAGCGGCAGGGTTCAAGGCGGAGTGCTCGTCAATGGCGGCAAATTTGAGCTGTACAGCGGCACGATCACCGGCGGCGTGCAGGTCGGTAAAAAGAGCGCCGACTATAAGACCGGCTCGTCCTTTACCATGTATGGTGGAGCGATTACCGGTAATGAAGACTACGGCGGTGTGTTCCTTGTCGGCACGACGAATCATACCAACCCGCCGAGCTTCACCATGCACGGCGGCACCATTTCCGATAACACTGCGGGTGCGTCTGACGGCGGTGGCGGCGGCGTATATGTGGGTGAGAAGTGCAGCTTCACCATGGACGGCGGCACCATCACCGGCAACACGGCCACCAACGGCAACGGCGGCGGCATTTATATCCACATGCTTGCAAACGTCACCATTTCCGGCGGAGAAATTACCAATAACAAGGCGCCCGCCACGGGGGATATAAGTCATGGCCACGGCGGCGGCATTTATTCGGAGAGCGGGGTGACCGTCAAGAATGTGACGATCACCGGAAACAACAGCAACTTCGAGGGCGGCGGCATCTATGGAAAAGGCACTATCAATCTTACCGATGCCACCGTTACCGACAACAATCGATATGACGTTTACTACGGCGGAGTGGAAAACTCATATCATAAGCTCACTGTTTCCGGCTCGGTGAAGGCCGGTTATTACGCCAATAATGATTGGAAGCTGCCCATTTTTGTATCAGGCCTATTGAGTGCGGATTCGGTCATCCGTGTGGGTGTATATGACGGAATCAAGCCTGCCTACGGCAGCCAGCTGGCCATCGCGGAACCGGCAAGCGGCGTGACGCTCAGCGCCGAGAACTTCAAGGCGGACGCCGCCGACTGCGTGACCAGTCTGGGCAGTGACGGCAAGGTCTATCTTGCGCGCTGTGCGCATGTGATGGATAGCACCGGCTATACCTGCGAAAAGTGCAAAACGCAATTCGACGCGCGCGTGGGCGAGAGCGCCTATTATCAGACACTTGCGGAGACGTTTCTGAAGGCGTGGAATGGCAGCACGATAACACTGCTGCGGGATGTGACGCTCACAGGAAATTGCTCTGCCTCCAATACTATACTGGATCTGAATGGAAAGACGATCACCAGCGGGGATAAGTTCTTCAATGTCAACGAAAAACTGACGGTCAAGGATTCCAGCGAGGGCGGCGGAAGGCAGGCGCTCAATGTCAAGTTTTCGGTTGGATCCAACGGAACGCTGGTGGTCGACAACTCCTACACCGGCGAGATTTCGCGCGTGGAGCTGCAGGCCGGCGGCGCGCTGGAAGCTTACACCGGTACGATTCAGGAACTGCTCCTGGGAAAGGGTAATGGAACCGGTTATAGCGTGAAGCTGTGGAAGGGCAACGCCCACTGCTGCACCGTCAAAAAAATTACGCTGGCCAAGGATGCTGACCAGGCTCTTACCGTCGGCGGCCTGCTGAAAACAAACCATGCAAAGTGCGAGCTGTACGGCGAAAAGGGCGGTGCATGGAGCATCGTTCCCAAGACGAAAAAAATCTCCGAACTGACCGGCTATACGGCGTACAAGGTGCAGTTCCAGGAGTGCGTCCATCAGTGCGCCGATGATACGGCAGAAAAGCCTGTGTGCTCCAAATGCGGCAAGGCGCTGGTCGTTAAGATAACAGCCACTGCTTCCGATGGCAAAACAAAAACGGCCTGGTTCCCGGTGGACAGCGCCATCGAAAACGGGGACGGCTATGTAGAGGCCATCCAGACCTTGAACGGCTGGAGCGCCGAAGGGTACACTGATGCGACCCTGATGCCGCTCTGTGATGCACACGATGGCAAGGGCGGTATCGGCATTAAGAGTGTCACCCTGACCGGAAAGCTTGCTGTGGACGGCGGAAAGCATCGCATCCATTCTACGACCATCGCCTCCGGTGCAGATGTGACCTTCAAAACCGGTCAATTCTATCATACCACCGTCAACGGCAAGGCGTCTTTCGTGGGCGGCACCTACCTGGGCAGCGTGACTGCTTCCTCCGGCGCAGAGGCGGTCTTCAGCGGCGGTGCGTATCAATACCTGTATGTCAAGGACGGCGGTACGGCAGTGGTGAAGAACTCAGCTGAGTTTGGTGAAGATGTTGAGGTGACTAAAGGTACGCTGACTGTGGAAGGCGGCAGCTTTAAAGCTGCGGTTGTCGTCGAGGGCGACGGAACAATGAATGTGAACGGCGGCAGCTTTACCGGAACCGGGATTGATAAAGTGAAATATGACAACGGTGCGAAGGGGACGGTCTCCGGCGGCTCCTTTGCCGAACTTTACTTATATGGGAGCGGCACAGCTTGGCTTGCCGGAGGCAGCTTCACTAAGCTGAGCACAGCCTCTTCCGACGTGCTCAGCAGCCTGCTGGCGGACGGTGCGGCTTACTACGATCAGAGCGGTAACGCCATATCGAACAGCGGAGTTTCAGAACTTAACAATGTGACTGTGAAGACCCATACCCACACTGTGGATGAGCAAACCGGCATTTGCAGTGTCTGCCAGAAGCAGATGGCGGCCTCCCTGACTGCCGGCAATGAAACAAGCTGGTATTTGACCCTTGACGCGGCCATCGAGGCGGCCAATGAGGGAAACGGTGAAAAGACGCTCAAGCTGTATCAGGATGTTAGGACAAATGTTCCGTCCTATGAATTGACCCATGGGCCGGTAGCGCTTGATGTGAATGGCAAAACGGCCTCTGGTATGATAATCACTGTAAAAGACATCCAGCTGACGGTCACCGGCACAGGTACGATCTGGGGTGTGACGGCCAGTGGCAGCAGCGCTGTGGTGAAAAATTCCACGGTCAAGATTAACTATATCACTGCCGAGAACGGCGGCAGACTGGAGCTAGGCGGCGGCTCATACATGGGTCTGACCGTAAAAAACGATGGCAGCAGCGCCAGTCTGAGCGGCGGCACATATAAAAAGATTGAATGGGGTAAATTTTATGTTCCGGCGAATGAATATCTGGCGGATGGATATGGCTATAAAACAAGCGACGGCACATGGGAGGATGGCACTGCCAGCGTAGACAATGTAACTGTCACGCCAGCGCCCATCAAAAGCACAAAGGTCTATCCGAACAGCGAGACGGACTACTCCGGCAGTACCTTCGACGCAAAGGACAGCACCTCTGTGACGCTGACAGTGTCGGTCACATCCGATGAGAGTGCAGGCCTGACCTATACCTGGTATAGATTCATCAATGACACGTGGCGTTCGCTTACGAATTCTTTTATTACGCAAGGCTTGACTGAGAAATATACCGGTGCCGACAGCCAGACGCTCTCCATTACCGAATTGCCCGCAGGCCAGACCTTTTCGTATAAAGTCCAGATTGTAACGGGCGACGGCTATAAGTGCTTCAGCGAGCCGTTCACCGTGACCCGGCATCAGCATAGCTGGACGTACACGGCAAGCGGCGCGACCATCACCGCCAAGTGTACGGAAAATGGCTGCTATCTGGCCGATAAGCTCGGTGGGACCTTCACGATTTCCGCGCCCGCTGCGAATACGCTGACCTATGACGGCAACGCCAAGGAAGCGACAGCAAAGCTTGACGCACTCAGCGGCGTTACCAGTCTGCCCACCGTGGGCAGTATCACCTACGCGCAGAATGGCGCGGCGCTGTCCTCCGCACCCGTCAACGCGGGCGAGTACACCGCCAGCATCACGGTGGGCAATGCGACCGCCAGCGTGAAGTATACAATCCAAAGGGCTGACCCGAAGGCAAGCGACTTCACCTTTACCGTGCCCGCTGGCCTGACTTATGACGGAAACGCCAAGACCGCCGCGGTCGAACCGAATACCGGCATCAACGGCATGGGCGCTGTCACGGTGAAGTATTTCAAAAACGGTGCGGAGACTGAACCGAAGGTCGCAGGTGACTACACGGTCAAAGTTTCCGTTGCGGAGGGTGCAAACTACAATGCCACGACTGACGACCTGACGACAGACGTCTGGAAGTTTACCATTGGTAAGGCAACGCAGACCATCACCGTTCCCACAGATAAGACCATCGTCAAGGGCGGTATTGCCGAGGATATTTCCGATTGGGCAACCGTCGCGGGCGTGAGCGGTGGTAGCAATCCCGGTACGCCCTCCTATGCGCTGAACGACCAAGCTCCTGAAGGTGTCAGCCTGACTGGCAATCAACTGACTGTACAGCCGACCTGTACAGCCGCGCAGTTTACCATCAAGGTCACCGCCGCGGAAACGGACAACTACAATGCGGCGGAGGAAACCTTCACCGTGACAGTCGTTGACAAGGCTACTGCCGATGTGACCATCACCGGCCTGCCCGGAACCGTAAGCTACGGTCAGAAGTTCATCCTGGCGGCATCGCAGACCGATGACACGACCAGCGCGAACAAAAAGTGGACTTGGGATTACGACCAAGAATACTTCAAGCTGGTAGGACCCAATGCAAATACCGAAACAATCACGCTTCAGGCTATCAAGGCCGGTACGCCCAGCAAGGGTATCACCGCGACCTACGAGAGCGGCACCCATAAGGGCAGCGCGACCGTAAACGCCGTCGTGGAGAAAAAGGAAGTCACCGTCACCGCCGGCAGCTACAAGGTGAGCAAGACCTATGACGGCACGACCAACGCAGGCACCGCCACCGGCGAATTGAACGTCACCGGCATCCTCTCCGCCGACAGCGGCGTGACGGTCAAGGTTACGCCCGTTGCCTACACCAGCGCCAATGTGGGCGGCCAGACCAGCATGAATGTCAGCATTGCGCTGGACGGCACCGGAAAGGATAACTACAAGATCAAGAACGGTGCAACTACTGTTTCTGTTCCCTGTGAGGTCACCAAGGCAATGCTGACCGTGGAAGGGACCGGCACTGCTTCCGGTACTTACGGAGACAAGCTGAGCGGGCTCACCGTCTCCGGCCTGACCGCGAGACGGAACGGCACGGTGGTACCGGGTACATGGAGTCTTACCGGCAACACGGTCCCCAACGTGGGCGACAACGGAACATACACCGCGACCTTTACCCCGGAAAGCGGCGTGGACAACTATGACGCGCTGACGAAGGACGGGGTCACACTGAATATCACCAAGGCGGCCTACGGCAACCAGTCCGTCTCCGGCTCCGCCAAGTACGGCACGACCGGTTCCGTGGATCTGAGCCGCTATCTGGCCGCAGGCGGCAGTTTTGGAACAATCACCACAGCAGATAGCGAAAAAGTCCTCAGCGGCGATCCCGTCATGGAGGGCAACTCCCTGAAGTTCACCTTTGTGAACGACGCGAGCAAGGCCAATAAAATGGCCACCATCACAGTTCCTGTAACCGGCGCGACCAACTATGAGAGCTATACAATCATCGTAACGGTTACCGTGAACGACAAGACTACCCCTGTGGTCACCGCTCCTACGGCCAAGACTAGACTGGTCTACAACGGCGCAGATCAGGTGCTGATTGATGCTGGCTCTGCCACTGGTGGTACCTTGCAGTACAGCCTTGCCTCTGGCAGTGGCTACAGCACGGAGCTTCCCAAGGTCAAGAACGCCGGTACTTACACTGTGTACTACAAGGTCATCGGCAACGATGGCTATGCGGATGTACCGGAGAATAGCGTCAGCGTCTCCGTCGCAAAGCGCGCGATCAGCGTCAAGGCAGACAACAAGAGCATGACCGCGAACGGAACACTCCCCACCTTCACCGTGACCTACGGCAACTTTGCCTCCGGCGACAGCGAAGCTACTGTGATCGAAACGAAAGCAACTGCTTTCTGCACGGCGGACGGCACAAGCACCGGCTCTTTCCCCATCACTGTGAGTGGGACGACTGCACTGAAATCCGGCATGGATACCAATTATGAAGTCGGAACACCTGAAAGCGGTACCCTGACCGTCAACCCTCGCTCCTCCGGTGGTGGCGGCGGCTCCAGCAGCTCCGGCGGCGGTTCTTCCTCTGGTGGTTCGGGCGGCAGTGGAGGCTCCTCCTCCGGCGATTCTGACGATTCCGACAACAATGATAACACCAACCAGCCGGAGGACAAGCCTCAAGCCCCTGTCACCGGTGAAACCAAACCCATACAGCCGGATAAAAACGGCAATGCGGCAGTGGACAACAGCTCTGTCCAGTCCGCCATCGACAAGGCCAAACAGGATGCGAAAAAGAACGGCACCACAGAGAACGGGATTGCCGTTACCGTTCCCATCACCTCGGCGGCAGGCCAGACCTCTTTTAACGTGACCATCAAGGCACAGACATTGGATCTGATGGTTAAAGAAAACGTCCGGCAGTTTACAGTTGCAACAGATCATCTGGTTTCAGTCAATATCGGCCTGGATACTCTGAAACAGCTGGATACCGCCTCCGCTGGAGGGGACATCATCCTCCGGGCAGATAAGGTGGATGCCCTGCGCTCCACCGAGGCCAAAGCCGCTATCGGCACAAGACCGGCCTACGATCTGTCGCTGGTGTACCTCTCCAGCGGCAAAGAAACACCGATTGCCAACTTAAATGGTCACACTATATCGGTGCGTTTGCCCTACACACCGGCAAAGGGTGAGCAGATAGGTAATCTCTATGCAGTCTATGTAGACGACGCGGGCAAGGTGGAATGGATCACCAAATCCAGCTACGATGCCAGCCAGAAAGCGGTTGTCTTTGAAACCGGTCATTTCAGTATCTACGGCATCGGCTACAAGAACCCTGCCCCGGCTTTCACCGACATTACCGGCCATTGGGCTGCGGACAACATCCTCTTTGTTGCCAGCCGAGGACTGCTCTCCGGCACAAGTGACACTACCTTTAGTCCCAACACCGGCATGACCAGAGGAATGTTCGTCACCGCCCTGGGGCGGCTGGCAGGCATCAACCCGGACAGCTACAAGACCGGGAAATTCACCGATGTGAAAGCCGACGCTTACTATGCGCCTTATGTCAACTGGGCGGCGCAGACCGGCATTGTGGAGGGCGTTACTGCCATCACCTTTGCGCCGGATACCAACATCAACCGGGAACAGATGGCGGTCATCATGGCAAATTACGCCAAAAAGCTGGGCTGCGACCTTCCGAAAACCCTCCAGGCTGTGACTTTTGCGGACAACGCACAGATCAGTAGCTGGGCGAAGGATGCGGTTAAGGCCATGCAGCAGGCGGGCATCCTGGCTGGCAAGGCAAATAACCGCTTTGACCCCAAAGGAACCGCCACCCGCGCCGAAGTCGCCACCGTCCTGCGGCGGTTTGTGGAGATCGTCATTGACTCGCAGACCGCAAACGGCTGGCAGCAGAATGACAGCGGCCAGTGGAGCTATTACAGAAATGGGAAGCCAGTGAAGGGCTGGCTCTCCGACGACCAGAAGTGGTACTGGCTGGTCAAGGCTACCGGAATGATGTTTGCCGGCGGCTGGAAGCAGATTGACGGAAAGTGGTACTACTTCTACCCAGACGGGACGATGGCGGTGAATACCACCATCGACGGCTATACCATTGGCCCGGATGGCGCAAGAAAGTAATCTACAATAAAAAACGATTTGCCCGTATATCAGCGGACAAAGATAAACGCGGTCGGGGATCAAAAACGATTCTTTCTGAGTTTTGGGTATTTCAAGAAAAGGCAGATATGAAAGTATCTGCTTTTTCTTTCACTCCATTACTTCTTATATTTGGGTATTTGTGATATGATAGAGTTATAAAGAGATGAAAGAAGATGAAAAAATTGAAATAGGGCTACCGCAATCCCACTGGCTTTAGACGGTGGGTTAAGGTAGCCGGAAGCGGAGGTTTGTGCTATACTTGCGTTATGGAAACGTGGAAATCAAAAAACAGACACAAATATTTGTTTCAGTATCATATTATTTTCGTATGCAAGTATAGAAAGAAATTGCTGATGTCAAAATAAATATCAGATGATATAAAGCAGTTTTCTTATGAGATATGTCAAAAGCATAAAGTCATTATCAGATATATGGAGACAGATAAAGATCATATTCATTACATGATAGAAACAGAACCAACAATGTCTATCAGTAAAATAGTAAATCTGATGAAGAGTTATACAACATATCATATTTGGAAAAGATATCCGGATTATCTACGAAACATTTCTGGAAAGAACATACTTTTTGGACGGACGGATATTTTGTCTGCAGTGTGGGAAATGTATCAGAAGAGATGCCCCGAAAATATATAGAAAATCAAGGGTAGGAAGGTGGCGACAGTGGGTGTTAAAAGCATATAAATACAGGATATATCCTAATAGCGAACAAAGAATTCAGATTGCAAAAACATTTGGCTGTTGCCGTTTTGTTTACAATCAGACATTGGCATATCGGGAAGAAATATACGAGAAGGAGAAAAAGTCAGTTAGTAAAACGGATTGTAATAATTACTGTAACAGAGAATTAAAGAAAGACTATGAATGGTTAAAAGAAATAGATAAATTTGCTCTGACCAACGCAATCTATCACATGGACGCTGCATATCAAAAATTCTTTAAGGAACATGCAGGATATCCGAAATTCAAGAGCAAACACGATAACCATAAATCATACACAACAAACTTCACAAATGGAAATATTGCGGTAGATTTTGAGACAGGAAAGATAAAATTGCCAAAATTAAAAGCGGTAAAAGCAAGGTTACACAGGGAATATCGTGGGCAGATTAAGTCAGCGACCGTTTCGCAGGTTTCCAGTGGAAAATACTATGTGTCCATACTTGTAGAAACGGAGCATAAGGAACTGGCACATACAAATCATAACATAGGAATCGATTTAGGACTTAAAGATTTATGTATTACTTCCGATGGGAAGGTATATGAGAATCAAAAAATTATAAAAAAATGCGAGAAACAGCTTGTAAAGCTGCAAAGGCAACTGTCACATAAAGGAAAGAGAAGTAAGAACTATTATAAAACAAAGAAAAAGATAGCAATATGCCATGAGAAAATAAGGAATATGAGAAAAGATTATCTGCATAAAGTTTCACATGAGATTATCAGCGAAAACCAAGTGATAGTTTCAGAGAATTTACAGATAAAAAACATGGTAAAAAATCATCATCTGGCAAAAGCCATAAGTGATGTATCATGGTATGAGCTGACAAGACAGTTAGAGTATAAGGCAAAATGGAATGGCAGGAAATACATCAAAATAGATACATTTTATGCTAGTAGTCAATTATGTTCTGTTTGCGGGTATCAGAATCCAGATACAAAAGATTTGTCAGTGAGGACATGGATATGTCCGAAATGCGGAGCAGAACATGACAGGGATATCAATGCCGCGAAAAATATACTGACAGAAGGATTAAGACAAATAGCATAAAGAAATATATAGGGCAGGGACTGCCCAAATTAACGCCTGTGGAGATAGTAGGTTACGAGGTCGATGAAGCAGGAAACCCATTGGCTTAAGACAATGGGTAGTTCACTGGAAAAGGTGAAAAAAGGTGCAGACAGACCAGAAAACAGGCGCACAGGCGACGGACCCGATGACGGGGGAAGAGGCTCTGGATCCCGTCTATCGGCGGCGCTGTCTTCTGGGCAGTTTATCTGGCGTTTCTGCATTTTGTGGATAATGAATATCTGGGATTTTTCGTGGTTGCGATTTTGATCACGATCTACTCGGAGATCTGGGCGAGAGTTCTGAAGACACCGGCGACGACGATTTTGATGCCGACGGTCATCCCACTGATTCCGGGAGGATCCCTGTACTATGCGATGGACGCGGCGCTCCGCCATGATGCTCCGGAGTTCATCCTGAAGGCCCAGAAAGCCATCGGGCTTGCGGTCGCGCTTGTGGCCGGAATCATGATCGTTACGTCATTGAGGCGGCCGATCGAGGCGCTGGTGCACATAGTAGCTAAGAAAAAATATTGACGAACAAA
>ERZ772871.1364-NODE-1364-length-11783-cov-2.65604_pt1 | contig 11783 bp, 11 predicted proteins | sample MGYA00511899_ERZ772871 | MGnify/ENA primary metagenome ERZ772871 (study PRJEB29015, sample SAMEA2737693) | human gut metagenome | biome: human gut; feature: human-associated habitat; material: faeces | place: China | collected 2012 ... | reverse complement strand
AAATCGCGGTTCGGTCCGCTGGTGTACTCCAGTGCCCAGTAGTTTTCCCAGTCGAAGATGATGCCGACTTTTGCGTGGTTCTCGGAGCCCATCACACGGCTTCCGATTTTCTCCAGTTCTTTTCCGAGCTGGGTTACCTCACGGAAGACACGGGTATCTGCGGTTCCTGCGTGTGCGATAACAGCACCATGGAATTTCTCGCATCCGCCGACGCTTCTTCTCAGCTGGAAGAACTGAATCGTGTCTGCGCCGTGTGCAACGGTCTGATAGCTCTGTGCGCGCATCTGGCCCGGTTTCTTTAAGGAGTTGTACGGCTGCCAGTTCTGCTGGCTCGGAGTCTGCTCCATCAGCATGAACGGTGCGTCTTTGAGGCCGCGCATCAGGTCGTGGGTCATAGCTACGTGGCTCCATGGTGTATTGTAGCTCGGGTAGTTGTCCCAGGATACGATATCCATTTCTTTTGCCCACTTGAAGTAGTCGAGACCTTTGTACGTTCCCATCAGGTTTGTGGTGATCGGTGTTTCTTTGTCGTATTTGCGGATCGCGTCACGCTCCATTTTGTAGTTGTTCAGCATGCCGTCGGAGTTGAAACGCATGTAGTCGAGGGACATTCCTGCAAATGCAGTGCCGCTTCCCCATGGCATTCCGTCTCCCAGATCGTTCGGCGGTACAATCTCGTCCCAGTCGTAGATGGTGTGGCCCCAGAACTCCATGTTCCATGCCTTGTTGACTTCATCGAGTGTTTTGTATTTGTCTTTCAGCCATACGCGGAACGCTTTTGCACAGTTCTCGCAGTAGCACTCGCCGCCGTACTCATTGCTGATGTGCCAGCAGACGATGTTTTTGTTGTCGCCGTAACGCTCTGCCAGTTTTTCTGCCAGGCGCTTTGCATATTTCTGGAAAACCGGGCTGTTCGGGCAGGCATTGTGGCGATGACCGAATTTGTGATGGCGTCCTTCGAAATCGGTTCTTGCCACTTCCGGATAACGGTGTACCATCCATGCCGGGAGTGCGCCGGTGGATGTTGCCATGACGATCTGGACGTCCTCTTTTGTCAGGGTGTCTTACGATCTCATCGAGCTCTGTAAGTCGTACTCATTCTCGGACGGCTGGATTTTTGCCCAGGAAAATACGTTGATCGTGGTGCTGTTGATGCCGGCCTGATGGAAAAGTTTCATATCCTCATCCCAGATCTCTTTTGGCCACTGGTTTGGGTTGTAGTCTCCTCCGTATAACATTTTTTTGAATTTTGGCTGCATTTTTTTGATTCCTCCTGTGTTTGGATATCTCGTTTTGATGGCTCTATTATATACTGGTCTTTGTGAGAAAAGTATGATATGCTTGTCTAAAAAGTATGAATTTTCGAAACTCATTCCGGAATCTTATTTTAGACTTTTCTTTCAGAAAGGAACTGACTGTTATGCCTATTTTTTTTAAACCATCCGCCTCTGATTTTTCCCTCTCCGCTGACAGCATCGGCAACCGCTGGCTGCAGGAGCCCGTTGTGCGCCCGAACGGATTCCCCTTATATCACTGGATTCAGACGGAACGCAGCGAAGGGCTGCTGACCCTCGAAGGTCAGGAACTTTTGCTGAAACCAGGTGATGGTGTTCTGATTGCTCCGCATGTGCCGCATGAATACCGCGAAAACGACGGCAGCGGGATGTGGTTTACATCCTTTCTGACCTTTGACGGAAAGCTCTCCGATGATCTCTATAAAATCTGTGCCGTCTCGCCGTATCTTTTCGTTCCGGCCTCAGAGGGCGCGTGGTTTCAGGAATGGATTGACCGCATAATCGACTCACATTTTCTGAAAAATGACATCGACGATGCTGCGCTCTCCGTCGGATGCTTTGAGTTCCTGACACGCCTTTCCCAGCTCCGCACCGGCCTTTCCCGGACGGAGCATCCGCTGTATCTCCAGTATGTCCGCCCGGCAATGCAGGAAATCGAAAGTCATCTTTCCAACCCGCTCAATGTGGATGATCTCGCGGAACAGCTCCATATCACGCCGCAGTATCTGACACGCCTGTTCCAGCGTTTTGTCGGCAGCTCTGTCCGCTCGTACATCAGCGTTCTGCGCATCAGCCGCGCCAAGGAGCTTCTCATCAGCCGTCCCTACACTACGCTCGACGGCATCGCCGCTCTCTGCGGCTACCGCGATGTCAGCTACTTTATCTCGGTTTTCCGCCAGCAGACCGGGACAACGCCGAAGCAGTTCCGGAAGCTGTACGGCATATAATCTGAAACACCCCTCTTTCCGGCGCAAAAAAAGATCCTCCGTCTCATTTCACAGACGAAGGATCTTTTTTCGTTCTCTCTTATTTCATGCTTTTCAGAATGCTTCTCGCAACCGACAGTCCGTTTGCGCTTGCCTGCTGGAGGCCGCGGGTTACGGATGCGCCGTCGCCGATGGCGCGGAGGCCTTTGACGCTGGTGCAGAAGTCTTTGTCTACGACAACTTTGTTGGAATAGAATTTGACTTCTACGCCGTACAGCAGTGTCTCATCGCTGGCGATACCCGGTGTTACTTTGTCGAGGGCTTCGATCATCTCGGCAATGTCGACCATGATACGGTGCGGGAATACCAGGGAAAGGTCGCCCGGAACGGCATCTTTTAAGGTCGGGATCAGGTTATTGCGGCAGAGACGCTCTTCTGTCGTTCTTCTTCCGCGTTTGAAATCGCCGTACGTCTGAACGAGGATCTTGCCGTCGCAGAGCATGTTGGAAAGCTGTGCGATCTGTTTGCCGTACTCGATCGGGGTTTTAAATGGTTTCGTAAAGTTCTTGGATACCAGGAGGGCAAAGTTCGTGTTGTTTGTCTTGAACTCCTGGGATTTGTAGGCGTGACCGTTTACAACTGCCAGACCGTTTTCATAATACTCAGTTGCCACCTCACCGGACGGGTTCGTACAGAAGGTACGCACTTTGTCGTCAAAAGTCGGGGTATAGTAAACGAGTTTTGCCTCGTACAGGTTCTTGTTCAGGAACTCCATGACCTCGTCGCGGACTTCCACGCGGACACCGATATCGACGGTTCCGACCTCGGTCTCGATGCCGTGGCCGTTGCAGATATGTGAGAACCAGTCGGCTCCCTCGCGGCCTACTGCGGAGACAATCTCATCTGCCTCGTAAACCGTTCCGTCCTCAAGTGTTACAGCTGTCGCACGGCCGTCCTCGATCGTAATATCATTGACCATCGTGTTGAATTTCATCTCCACGCCGATCTCTTTTAAGTGATCCTCGAGGCGGCTGTAAATCTTGTATCCCTCCTCGGTTCCGAGATGGCGGATTGGACATTCGATCAGCTTCAGGTTGGCGTTGATCGCTCTGCGGCGGATCTCACGGATCTCTTTTTCTTTATCGACACCGTAAACATTCTTGTCTGCGCCGAAATCCAGATAGATCTGGTCGGACTCATGGATCAGCTCAACCGTCTTTTCATATCCTAAAATCTCCGGCAGATTTCCACCGACATCCGGGGAAAGAGAAAGCTTTCCGTCGGAGAATGCGCCTGCTCCGGCAAATCCCGTTGTGATCGAGCACGGTTTGCAGTTCACGCATTTTTTCGTTTTTCTCTTTGGACACTGACGGCTCTCGATCGAACGTCCTTTTTCGATCATCAGCACCTTCAGATCCGGTTTTTCTTTCAGCAGTTCATAGGCACAGAAAATACCTGACGGGCCTGCGCCGATAATAATGACATCATATTTCATTCTTTTTTAATTTCCTCTCGTTTTTTATCCCATCACGATCAGATACTGGCCGTCCGGCAGGGCAAAGACTTCGCTCTGCTCTTCTAATTCTGCATCCGACATTTCTTCCACGTCCATGCCCTCTTCTTCCATGTAGGCGCGCACGTCGTCCAGATTGTCGGCAACGACTGCAAGGCAGTCCTCCAGAAAGGCCTCTGCCTCATCGTAATTTTCAGCCACCGGCTCGTCGAATAACTGGCCCTGATTCATTAAAAATGTGTTGATGCATTCTTCAGTATATTCTCCCATTCTGGTTTTCTCCTCTGTTCGTTTTATTTTTCCTGATTCTTTCTGTGAAAAAGCGTTAAGATTTCCTCCGGCCGGTCGAGCAGCTCCATCGCATGGTTGTCGATCAGCTCCTGGCGCGGGCGGAATCCCCACGTCACACCAACGGTAAACATGCCTGCGGCGTTTCCGGTCTGCATATCCGTATTGGTATCGCCAAAGTACAGGCACTCTTCCGGTCTGGCGCCGAGTGCGTCTGCAATCGCGAGCGCACCGATCGGAGACGGCTTTCTCGGGATTTCTGCGGTCTGCCCCTGAATCCGGTTGAAAAAGCCCGGTCCGTACACGCTCTCCACGACGTGGATGGCCGCCTCGTGCGGCTTGTTGGAACATACGGCAATCGGAACTTCTTCCCGCAGCGCGGTCAGGGTTTCCCGCATATTAGGATACGGTTTTACGTGATACAGCGGGTCCTCGTTGAACCACGCGCGGCCAAGGCGGATGCCCTCCTGCAGATAGTTGAGCTCTGCATCTCCGGCGTCTTTTAAAGCGCGCTCCACTGCCAGATCGAAACCGTCTCCGGCGTAAAAGTTGAAGGCTTCTACCGGGCGCGGCACAAGTCCAAAATGTTCCAGAACGCGGTTGACTGCGTGCGCAATCGACTCTACAGTGTCTGCGATGGTACCGTCCAGGTCAAAGATACAAGCTTTTATCATATTCTGACTTCCCTTCTTTGTCTCTTTTGTTCTTCGATTTTCTTTCTTCTCTCTCTTCTTGTCCGCAATCATTATATCCTGTATTTTTTCCCTGCGCAACCATATTTTCTTTTCCGGCACTTTATGCTAAAATGAAACTGTTTTTCAGATTCTTGGAAAGGAAAAAAAGAGAATATGAATCAGACTGTGAAAATATTTTTTACCGATATGGATGATACCCTGCTGAATTCCGAAAAGCAGGTGACAAAAGAAAACATGGATGCCATTTCAGAGGCACTTGCTGCCGGCCACAAAATTGTGTTCAACACCGGCCGCCCGCTCTCCGGCTTTCTGCCGATCTTAAAAGAGCTCGGACTTGACCGCGAAGGCTGCTATGCCATCGCTTTCAACGGCGGACTGATTTACGACTGTGCTGCAAAGAAAACGCTGTACCGCCGCACGATTCCGCTCGAATATGCACGCGTGATCTTTGAAAAAACGCAGGAGGCAGGCCTCTACTGCCACACCTACTCCGACACCTCCCTTCTCTGCCGCCATGCAGGCGAGGAAACGCGCGTTTACACACAGGCAATCCACATTCCCGTCGTGGAAGATCCGCTTCTGCCGGAACACCTCGCCGAGGAACCATGCAAGATGATCGTGATTGATCTCCACGACCGTACAAAAATGGACGCTTACCGCGCTGCCATGGAGCCGTGGGCAAAAGGAAAAATTTCGATGTTCTACTCCAGCCCGCATTACCTCGAGCATGTCCCGGAACACGTTTCCAAGGGCCATGCCGTGAAAAAACTCTGCGAGCTTCTTCAGATTCCGCTTGCCAACACCGTGGCTGCCGGAGATCAGGAAAATGATATTTCGATGATCGAGGCAGCTGCCGTCGGTGCCGCCATGAAAAATGCGACCGATGCCGTAAAGGCGAGTGCCGATTATATCACGGAAAACGACTGCAATCACAGCGGCGTGGCGGAGATTCTTCGTAAGTTTATCCTTGCCTGATTCTGTTTCTGTGTCAGGAAACCTTCTTTTTCTTGTTTTCTTTGGCACTTTTTCCGAATTCTGTAAGATTTTACTTTCTTTTTTGTTGAAACTGTATTACAATAGTTTCAAAGGACGGCATTTGAAAGGAGACTTGAATCGAGATGTCACGAAAATCAAAACGTATTCTGCTTACTCTGGCTTCTGCCGCTGTCGGCGCAGCCTGCGGTGCGGCAGTCTATTTTATCCGGAAAGGAAAAGCAGATCTTGAAACAGATTTTGACGATTTTAAAGACGAATTTGAAGAGGAAGAGCCTGCTCCTGCTGAACGTACTTATACGACCCTTCCGAAAACGAAAGGTGCGGAGGATGCTGCACCGGATCCGGAATCTGCAGCTTGCAATAAAGGTTCCGAAACAGCTGATACAGAAGCTGAAAGCGAAACCGCAGAGTCCGAAGAAGAAGACGCTGAAAAAGAAAGCTGTGCGGATCGTGAAGTTTCTCCACAGGAAGAAAGCGAAGTAACCACAGAATAAAACCCAAAAACAGAATATAGAAACATAAGGAAGTAATTCCTGGGGAGGGAAACCTCCCCTTTTTTATGGAAAGGAGATTGTTATGGAACTTGCAAAACGCGATGACGTTCCTGTAGAACTTACCTGGGACCTGTCTTTAATTTATCCAACCGAAGAGGCCATGCTGGCTGATGCGCAGAAAATGAAAGAATTAAGTCTTTCTATGGAAGCATCCTACAAAGGAAACCTCACCGATGCAGCCACGATCAACCACTGCCTCGACGATTACCAGGAGGTCTACCGTCTGATCACACTGACCGCCAACTACTGCGATCTCGCCGTCTCTGTCGACTATTACAACAGTGCAAACCAGACGCGCAACGACCGCATCAACAGCCTGATCTCTGAGATTTTCAGCCGTCTCACCTTTATCGAGAGCGAGCTTTCCGAACAGTCCGAGGATGTTTTGAACGAGGCCATGCAGCAGTCAGATACGAACCGCTGCTATCTCGCCGAGATTCTCCGCAACAAGGCACACCGCCTGAGTCCGGAAACCGAACGTGCCATTTCCGCTCTGTCCCAGACCTTCTCGGCTCCGTACCAGATCTACAACATGGCAAAGCTTGCCGATATGAAATTTGATTCTTTCACCGTAAACGGAACAGAATATCCGCTCGGCTACTCCCTGTTTGAGGATAATTACGAGTACGAAAAAGACACCGATATCCGCCGCAGTGCATTCTCCGCCTTTTCTACAAAAATCAGACAGTACGAAAATGTAACGGCAGCTGCTTACAATGCCCAGCTGCAGACAGAAAAGACCATGGCCACGCTGCGCGGCTTCGATTCCGTCATCGATTCTCTGCTGTTCCCGCAGCAGGTCAGCCGTGAGCTGTACAACCGCCAGATCGATCTCATCACCACCCGCCTGGCTCCGCATATGCGCAAATATGCCCGCCTGCTGAAAAAGGTTCACAACCTTGAACGCATGACCTTCGCCGATCTGAAAATCGCCGTCGACCCGGAGTACGATCCGTCTGTCACGATCGAGGAATCAAAACAGTACATCGAAAAAGGCCTTGCCATTCTCGGTGATGATTACGTTTCCATGATTCAGGAGGCCTACCAAAAACGCTGGGTTGACTTTGCACAGAACCAGGGAAAATCCACCGGCGGTTTCTGTGCCAGCCCGTACGGAAAAGGTTCCTTTATTCTCTTAAGCTGGAATAACCGCATGGCAGATGTTTTCACGCTGGCGCATGAACTCGGCCACGCCGGCCATTTCCGTCTCTGCAACGGCGCACAGGCGATTCTCGATACCGAGGTTTCCTCTTATTTTGTCGAGGCGCCGTCTACCATGAACGAGCTTCTGATGGCTCATTATCTGCTGAAAACGACCCCGGACAAACGGTTCCGCCGCTGGGTTTTAAGCTGTATGATCAGCAACACATATTATCATAACTTCGTCACCCATCTGATGGAGGCTGCTTACCAGCGCGAGGTTTACAAGCTCATCGATGCCGGCGACAGCGTACAGGCTGAGACGTTAAGCAGCATTATGAAAGAGACCCTGCAGAAGTTCTGGGGCGATGATGTGGAAATTTCCGATGACGCAGCACTCACCTGGATGCGCCAGCCGCATTACTATATGGGACTTTACTCCTACACCTACAGCGCCGGACTGACCGTTGCCACACAGGTCTGCAAGCGCATCGAAACCGAAGGCCAGACCGCTGTCGATGACTGGAAAAAGGTACTGACCGCCGGAAGCACGAAGACACCGGAAGCGCTGGCAAAAATGGCCGGCGTTGATATCTCGACGGATGCACCGCTTCTCGATACGATCGAGACGATTGGATCGATCATCGATGAGATCTGCGAGCTGACCGAAGAGCTGGGCTGCTGATCCTGTCCGCATTGTAACTCTCTATCAAACAGTAAAAACGGATTGTTCCGTCAGTTTTTGTTACTGGCGAAGCAATCCGTTTTTTTCATATCTTTTTTCACGCATTCCAGCACTTTTTCAGAATCGCAGCTGCCTCTGCAATCTCCTCCTCAGAAAGCCCGGCGTACCCAAGCAGCACTGTGCCGCCCTGTGCGGGATCTGCGGCAGCGCCGATGCAGTACCGTTCCAGCCCGTACACGCGCACACCATCCTCTTTTGCCCGCTGCACCGCCTCCGCTTCGGAGAGTCCTCTCGGCAGGTGGACCAGCACATGGACGCCCGCATTCTCGCCGGACACCGTGTACTCCCGCCCAAACTCCTTCAGAAGCCGGATCAGCAGGTCGTGTTTCCCTTTATACTGTGCACGCATCCGGTTCAGATGGCGCTCGAACGCGCCGCTCCGCATAAACTCTTCCAGAATCTTCTGGTCCGTCTTCGAAACTGTCGCGGAAAAGCATCTTCCGTTCTCCTCGTAGGCAGGCAGCAGCGTCTCCGGCAGCACCATGTAGCTGATGCGGATGGACGGCGCAATCGCCCGCGAAAACGTTCCAAGATAGATCACTTTTCCCTCTGTGTCATTGCCCTGCAGTGCCGGGATCGGGCGGCCCTTGTAGCGGAATTCACTGTCGTAATCATCCTCAATCAGATACCGCCCATTTTCCCTCGATGCCCACGCAAGGAGCTGCATCCGCCGCTTCATCGGCATGACCATGCCCATCGGGAACTGGTGCGACGGCATGATGTACGCCAGATCCGCCCCGCTTTTTTCCAGCTCCGCCGGCCGCATGCCCGCTTCGTCCATCGAAATCGTACACATCGCATAGCCAAGCTTCGCAAAACAGCGGTAGGCACTGATGTAGGTCGGATTTTCCATCGCCACTTTATGGCCACGCCCTAAGATCACCGAAAGCAGCATCAGCAGATAATCATTTCCCGCTCCGACGATGATCTGCTCCGTGCGGCAGTTCACGCCGCGTGCGTGGTGCAGATAGTCGCGGATTGCCTCCCGAAGACCGTGCTCGCCCTTCGCATCCCCGAGCTGGAACAGGCTGTCATCTGCGTCCAGCAGGACTTCTTTCGAGATCTTCTTCCAGCTGTTCTGCGGAAATCCGCCCGGCGCCGTACCGGTCACGGCAAAATCGTAGCTGAACGGCATCTGTTCCGCGGCATCATCCTCTTTTGTCTCCTCTTTCTTTTCATCGAGGCGGTACAGCCCCTCAATCTCACAGACAAAGTAGCCTTTGCACGGCACACTCTCCAGATACCCTTCGGATACCAGCTGCTCATCCGCCAGATCCACGGTACTCCGGCTCACCGACAGATAGCCCGAAAGCGCCCGCGCCGACGGCAGCCGCTCCCCTGCACGGATCCGTCCGCCGCGGATTTCCTCGCGGATAAAACCGTAGATCTGCTCATAGAGCGGTGTCTTCCGATGCGGATCCAGCGAAATCGTCAATTCATTCATCTTCCCATCTCCCTGACAAAAAGAACAGCCGCTTGGGATGTCGGTTTCATCCAGGCGGCTGCTCTGTTCCATTTCAAAATTCTTATTTATTTCGCTGCCGGCAGCTTGAAAGAGCTCTTCAGAGATACGATACGGTTGAACACCAACGCATCCTCTTTGGAATCTTTTGCGTCTACACAGAAGAATCCGTTTCTGACAAACTGGAAGCTGTCATATGCTTTCGCATCTTTTAAAGACGGCTCCAGATAGCACTCTTTTAATACGGTCAGGGAATTCGGATTCAGGTTCATGGAACCATCCTCGTTGTAAACGCCCTTCTCCTCGTCGATCAGGTTTTCGTACAGACGGCACTCTGCTTTGACAGCGGTCTTTGCTGCTACCCAGTGGATTGTTCCTTTTACTTTTCTTCCGTCCGGGGAATTTCCTCCCTTGGACTCCGGATCGTACGTTCCATGGATTACGGTAATATTTCCGTTCTCGTCTTTCTCGCATCCGGTGCAGGTGACGAAGTATGCGTTCATCAGGCGGACTTCATTGCCCGGGAACATACGGAAGTATTTGCGGACCGGCTCCTCCATGAAGTCTTCGCGCTCGATGTACAGTTCTCTTCCGAACGGTACCTGACGGCTGCCAAGCTCCGGATTCTCGAGGTTATTCTGTACTTCCAGCATCTCAATCTGGTCTTCCGGATAGTTGTCGATGACAAGTTTCACCGGATTTAAGACTGCCATGGTACGGGCTTTTTTCAGCTTCAGATCCTCGCGGATGCAGTACTCCAGCATCGCATAGTCAACGGAGCTGTTTGCTTTTGATACACCGCACAGATCTACGAATTTCTTGATGGACTCCGGTGTAAAGCCTCTGCGGCGGAGTGCTGCGATGGATACGAGACGCGGGTCATCCCAGCCGTCTACCACGCCGTCCTCTACCAGCTTTTTGATGTAACGTTTTCCGGTAACCACGTTGGTCAGATACAGCTTTGCAAACTCAATCTGGCGCGGCGGCATCGGATATTCCAGCTCGCGTACAACCCAGTCGTACAGCGGACGGTGGTCCTCAAACTCCAGCGTACAGATAGAATGGGTAATGCCTTCGATGGCGTCCTCGATCGGATGCGCGAAGTCGTACATCGGGTAGATGCACCAGGTTCTGTGGTGATGCATATGGGCTACACGGTAGATAACCGGGTCTCTCATGTTGATGTTCGGTGATGCCATATCGATTTTCGCACGGAGTACTTTGCTTCCGTCCTCGAACTCGCCGTTTTTCATGCGCTCGAACAGGTCCAGGTTTTCCTCTACGGAACGATTGCGGTACGGGCTCTCTTTTCCAGGCTCGGTTAAGGTTCCGCGGTACTCACGGATCTCCTCTGCAGACAGATCGCAGACGAACGCTTTTCCTTTTTTGATGAGTTTTACGGCAGCTTCATACATCTGGTCAAAATAATCGGATGCAAAGAACAGTCTGTCCTCCCAGTCAGCGCCCAGCCACTCAATATCTGCTTTGATGGACTCAACAAACTCTACTTTTTCTTTTGTCGGGTTGGTATCATCAAAACGCATGTTGAATTTTCCATGATATTCCTGAGCAAGTCCATAGTTTAAAAGGATAGATTTTGCATGTCCGATGTGAAGATATCCGTTCGGTTCCGGTGGAAAACGGGTACATACGGTCTCACATCTGCCCTCCTCTATGTCCTTGTCAATAATCTGCTCAATAAAATTTCTGGAAATTGCTTCATTTTCCATAATCAAACCTCTCTCTCCTGTATTTTAAGTAAGAATCTTATCTGTCATAATTCCCACAAAACTGCCCTTAAACTACTTAAGCTAGCATTTCATTTAGTATTTTTACCAGGAAATGAAATGCATCTATTATTTTACATGTTCATGGGTAAACAGATGATCCTGACAATATTCATAATTTCCATTGCATTTGGAACAGAAACGGAACTCCAGATTCGGATCATCCAGTTCTGTCCGTCCACAAATCGCACATTTGTGGCGTGTGACACCTTTCGGTTGCTGTACCTGACGGTGATACGTCCGCTTCCTGTGTACTTCTTTTGGCGATACACTGCGATAGTTGCGTGTACTGAAAAAGAAAATCAGGAAATTCAGAATAGATGCGATAATAGCAACTCTGCCTCCCCAGCTTGAAATAATCATACTGTAAATGATCAGTGCT
>ERZ772871.1357-NODE-1357-length-11929-cov-2.86104_pt1 | contig 11929 bp, 9 predicted proteins | sample MGYA00511899_ERZ772871 | MGnify/ENA primary metagenome ERZ772871 (study PRJEB29015, sample SAMEA2737693) | human gut metagenome | biome: human gut; feature: human-associated habitat; material: faeces | place: China | collected 2012 ... | reverse complement strand
AAGACCGTAGCAGGTCTTATTTTTTATTACGATGAAAATACGGAAAGGACACATATGATCAAATTTTTATCAGAAAATTGGGCATTACTTTCGTTCACAGTATCAGCTATCGCATACATATATTATCAGGTGATAGCTATGCGAAAAGGAATACGTGCACTACTAAGAGCGGATCTGATACGGCTCTACAACAAGTATCATGACGATCACGGATATTGCCCGTTGTACGTCAAGCAGTCATTAGAAGATGAGTATAAGCAGTACCACACACTGAAAGGGAACGGTGTAGGTACGCAAATGTATAATGCACTCATGGCATTACCGACAGAACCACAACATGAAAGAGAGGAATAATTATGTTTAAAAATTGCGTATTTAAAGTATCGGTAGATACTAAAAAATGGATGAAGAAAGCAGGCATCAGAGCAACCAAAACCGTAGCACAGACTGCAGTAGCAACAATCGGAACAGCAACGGCACTTGGACAAGTGGATGCAAAGCTTGTAATTTCAGCATCAGTACTGGCCGGAATCCTGTCCTTACTGACAAGTGTGGCTGGATTACCGGAATGTAACACAGAGGACGAATAATCGTCCTCTTATTATTTATGTGCGACATCGCACAGGAAGGAGATCAAAATGGCATTAAACGGAATAGATATAAGTAATCATCAGAAAGGACTAAATCTGAAGGATATAACTTGCGACTTTGTAATTTGTAAGGCTACAGAGGGAACAACCTTCGTAGATAAATATTGTGACGGTTTCATGCAACAGGCTATGAAACTTGGCAAAAAAGTAGGCGTGTATCATTTTGCGAGCGGTAAAACAACCGGAAAAGCTGAAGCGGATTTCTTTTTGAAGAATGTACAGGGATATATTGGAAAAGCAATCTTGATCTTGGATTGGGAAGGAGACGCAGTAAAGAAAGGCGTAGGATATGCAAAAGAATTCCTGGATCGCGTGCTGGAGAAGACAGGAATCAAACCTATGTTATACAGCTACAACAATTGCATCAATGCTTATGACTGGTCAGCGGTCAAAAACGCAGACTACGGCCTTTGGAACGCTGGCTACTACAATGGATATACAGAAATGGGATACACTCCGAAAGCACCTCTGAAAGGAGGACTTGGAGCATGGGGAAGCTGTGCAATGTATCAGTATACTTCAAGCGGAAAATTAGCAGGTTGGCCTGGACATCTGGATTTAGATGTATTCTATGGAGATGCAGCCGCATGGGACAAATATGCCGGCGGTTCGGCCGGAGCTGGAACATCTATCGCAAAACCAGCACCCGCACCAATTCCTGTAGTAACTCCAACTAATCAATCCATGAAGAATGCGCAGATCCACATTAATAATTTTACAGGTGCTGGAATCCCCGAAGATGGAAAGAACGGTCCGAAGACACGCAAAGGATTGATTATGGTGATACAGACTGCTTGCAATATGGATTACAGTTCCGGTTTGACCGTAGACGGAAAAATCGGAGAGAAGACCAATGTTGCGCGTGACCTCCATTATGTAAAACGTGGAGAGAAGCAGTATCTTGTTACATTCGTTGAAATCGGACTTACAGCACTTGGATATTATAACGGAGCAGTAGAAGCACCAGGAATTTTCGGCGGAGGGTTGGAAACAGCGGTAGATAAATTCCAGAATGATACCGGTCTCAACAACGACAAAGTGGCCGGAAGGAATGTTATGGATATGATCCTTAGAAAAATGGGATGTATTTAAATTGAGGATTAACGTGAGGTAACAGGGGGAAATTCTCCGCCCTGTTACTTCATTAAATGGGAAGACCAAGAATCGTCTACAAATTAATCCACAATATTATTTGCGAAATCTCTCCATTTTGTCCAATCAGACATTTTCCAGACTGGCTTTGATACTTCCGGAATTAATACTATTTTACACGATCCAGCATTTCGGTAAAAAATTATTCCGGATCCATATCCATATTTTGTATCTTTAGGCAGATCATTCCCGGTATACCCAGCACCAGCTAAGTGAAACAGAATGTTCGTGCCTCCCATAGCACTGTTTACTAATGTTTGTATGTCGGTCACATTTGATACCGAGATGGTCTTCGACTGCTTGCTATTTAACCTCACAAGTAAAATCACTTGCACTGATTATTGACACATAACTCCAATTGCTTAGTTTGACCTCAAATCTACCGTTTACATATTTGATACTACCTTCTCCCACGCTTGAAATCTGAGCTGACAAAGAAGCAAATGCATAAAAATATGATGTGTTATAATCTCCAAAAGCCATGAAAGAAAAATGGCTTGTGTCTTTTGGGATAACACATATAGTGTCTTTATCGTTTGTACTTACCTTTGCGGTAAAAAATGCCTTGCTATTTTATCTATTGACAATATATTACGAATCCCTGTAAATAAGATCCATTGCTTTCAATTATTGCATCATTATTTGAAATTTTTGCAGAAATTGTAAGACTTGAATCTGCGATTACTTTTCTAATGGTAGGAACATTTGAATAACCCGGCGTGTATAGAAAAATACCATAATTTCCATTATTACCATTACTTCCAAGAGTATAGATAAAAATCCATGCTCTTATATTCTTTATTGTGAATTTGTTAGCATCACCGGAATCAATAAATTTTGTCTTCGACTGCTTGCTATTTTGTTTAAGAAATTTTTGAAAAAATTCCATTTTCGATTGAATATCGATAGTCGATATTCATACCATATCTATATAATACTATCAGTCCGTGTGTGCCATTAACATATCTATATCCAACGGCAAGATGTCTCGAACCGGCTGTAAAATTTTTAAAGAACGTTCCGTCTTTTGGAAATCTGTTCTTAGTCACCGCATCCTTTACGCATGCATCAATTCCACCAAGAGCAAAAAATTCCGAGTCTTGATAATATATTGCTGAAGTATCAATCTGAGCCTTGCTATTTAAAACACAACAGCCGCTGGTCAGAATAAATCTTGAAAAACTTGTGATACTAACGTATAATATTGTAACGCCATTAATTAAGAAAGGGATTACAATAATGTATACAAACAACGAAGAATTCGAAAAGATGTTAGAAACAATTGATATAGATAAAGAACCTCCAGCTGATGACACTGAAAGACAGTATTATTTTATCAAAAAAGCAAGGAAATATGTAAAAGAGGAATCAAAGAAACTGGGCCGCCCATTATTATTTGCTACCGTAACATTCGGCTGTCAGATGAACGCCCGTGATTCCGAAAAACTCTGTGGAATCCTGGAAAAGATCGGTTATGTAGAAGCGCCTGAAGATGAGGCTGACTTTATCATTTTCAACACCTGTACGGTAAGAGAGAACGCCAACATGCGTGTCTACGGACGTCTCGGACAGTTAAAACCAAGAAAGAAGAAAAATCCGCATATGATGATCGGTCTCTGCGGCTGTATGATGCAGGAACCGGAGGTTGTAGAAAAGCTGAAAACAAGTTACCGCTATGTGGATATTATCTTCGGAACACATAATATTTTCAAATTTGCCGAACTGATCGTGACACGGTTTGAATCACAACGTATGGTGATCGATATCTGGAAAGATACCGACAAGATTGTTGAAAACCTTCCGAATGACCGCAAATATTCCTTTAAATCCGGAGTAAATATCATGTTCGGATGCAATAATTTCTGCAGTTACTGTATCGTCCCATATGTACGTGGAAGAGAAAGAAGCCGTGACCCGGAGGCAATCCTATCGGAAATCCGCCAGCTGGTTGCAGATGGTGTGGTTGAAGTCATGCTGCTTGGTCAGAACGTTAATTCATACGGAAAGAATCTGGAAAATCCGATTACGTTTGCCCAGCTTTTGGAAAAGATCGAGCAGATCGAAGGATTGGAGCGTATCCGTTTTATGACGTCTCATCCAAAGGATTTATCTGATGAACTCATTGAAGTTATGGGAAGATCCAAAAAGATCTGCAAACACCTGCATCTGCCGGTACAGTCCGGAAGCAGCAGGATCTTAAAGAAGATGAATCGTCATTATACAAAAGAGCAGTATCTGGAACTGGTAGAAAAAATCCGCAAGAATGTTCCGGATGTGTCTCTTACAACTGATATCATCGTTGGTTTCCCGGGAGAGACAGAAGAAGACTTCGAAGAAACTATGGATATTGTAAGAAAAGTGCGTTATGACAGCGTATTCACTTTCATCTATTCAAAACGTACCGGAACACCTGCCGCCGTGATGGAAGACCAGGTACCGGAAGATGTGGTCAAAAACCGTTTTGACCGACTGCTGAAAGAAGTACATACGATTGCGGCAGAAGTATGCGCTGTACATGAAGGAACCATTCAGACTGCTCTGATCGAATCGGTAAGTGAACACGACCCATCCATGGTAACAGGACGTTTAAGTAATAATCTGCTGGTACACATCAAAGGTGATAAGGGAATGATCGGACGGCTTGCCGATGTCAGACTGACGGAATGCAAAGGTTTCTATTATATGGGAGAACTGGCAGAATAAATGTATTATAATTAACCATGAAAACGCTCAAACTATGTAATATCAACAAGATAGTGAGGGCGTTTTTGTATGAAAAAAATCAGTGAGTATTTATTTTTGTGGGGGATCGGTGGTTGGATCTATTATACGCTGGAAATTCTTTTCCGTGGTTTTTCCCACTGGTCCATGTTCGTGCTGGGCGGGATCTGTATGATGTTTTTCTCCTATCAGGGACAGCAGGTACACTGGCAGGATGATTTTCTTCTGCAGGTATTCCGCTGCAGCATCTTTGTAACAGCAGCAGAATTCATTACAGGTATTATCGTAAATAAATGGTTTGCACTTCATGTATGGGATTACAGCTGTATGCCATTTCAGTTGTTCGGTCAGATATGTCTGCCGTACACCATGCTATTTACATGTCTCTGCGCAGCAGGGATCTATCTGAGCGCCAATATTCTTTATCTTCTGTATGATGAAGAAAAGCCTCAGTTTGTGAAAAAATCTATCCTTTTAAATTCAAAATATAAATGCTATAATGAAATGTAAAATTTAAATGATCAGAGGAGTAAAAAAAGTGGCAGAATTAACACCAATGATGCAGCAATATATGCAGACGAAAAAAGAATATCCGGACTGCATCCTCTTTTATAGATTGGGAGACTTTTATGAAATGTTCTTTGACGATGCGTTGACTGCATCCAAAGAACTGGAGATTACATTAACCGGAAAGAACTGCGGACTGAAAGAACGCGCACCAATGTGCGGTGTCCCGTATCACGCAGTGGACGGATATCTGAACAGACTGGTATCCAAAGGTTATAAAGTGGCCATCTGTGAACAGTTGGAAGATCCGGCTGCTGCAAAAGGAATTGTAAAAAGGGATGTTGTAAGAATCGTAACTCCCGGAACCAACTTGGACACGCAGGCACTGGATGAAACAAAGAATAATTATATCATGTGTATTGCTTACGCATCGGATCATTACGGCGTATCTGTCGCCGATGTATCAACCGGCGAGTACATGGTAACCGAGATTGAAAATTCTGAGAAATTGTTTGACGAGATCTATAAGTTCATGCCGTCAGAGCTGATCTGTAATGAAGCCTTTTATATGAGCGGTATGGATTTTGAATTGTTAAAAGAAAAGCTTGGAATTACCGTATATTCTCTGGATTCATGGTATTTCGACGATGCAGTCTGTGAACGTGTTTTGAAAGAACATTTCCATGCCGGTACGATTGAAGGACTGGGACTTACCGATTATGACTGCGGTGTAATTGCAGCCGGTGCACTCATGCAGTATTTGGTGGAGACACAAAAACGAGATTTATCACACATTTCCCACCTGACAATCTATGCTTCCGGAAAATATATGCTTTTGGACAGCTCAACCAGACGAAATCTGGAGCTGTGTGAAACACTGCGTGACAAACAGAAAAGAGGTTCCCTTCTGTGGGTACTGGATAAGACGAAGACTGCCATGGGTGCAAGAACCCTGCGCAAATATATTGAACAGCCGTTGATTGACAAGAGCGCTATTGAAAAACGACTGGATGCTGTGGATGAATTAGTGAAAAATGCAATTTCCAGAGAGGAGATCCGTGAATACCTTTCACCGGTCTATGATCTGGAACGGCTTGTGTGCAGGATCACATATCAGTCTGCGAATCCAAGAGATCTGATCGCATTCCAAAGTTCTCTTGCAATGCTTCCGCATATAAAATATATCTTGAATGATATGCAGACACCTCTTTTAAAGGAATTGAATGAAGAACTGGATACGCTCGGAGATCTGTGCAAGCTGGTCAGTGATTCCATCAAAGAAGATCCGCCGATCGCCATGAAAGAAGGCGGCATTATCAAAGACGGTTACAATGCAGAAGTGGACAAACTCCGCAACGCCAAATCTGACGGGAAAGACTGGCTGGCAAAGCTGGAAACCGAAGAACGTGAAAAGACCGGGATCAAGAACCTGCGTATTAAATATAACAAAGTATTCGTCTATTATCTGGAAGTTACCAATTCATTCAAAAATCTGGTGCCGGATTATTACACAAGAAAACAGACGCTTGCCAATGCAGAGCGCTATATCATACCGGAATTAAAAGAGCTGGAAGATACGATTCTTGGTGCAGAAGATAAGTTGTATGCTCTTGAATACCAGCTTTATTCCGAAGTCAGAGATACTATCGGAAAAGAAGTTGTCCGCATCCAGAAGACGGCTAAAGCCATTGCAAAATTAGACGCATTTGCCTCTCTTGCACTGGTTGCAGAACAAAATAATTATGTCAGACCAAAGATGAATGACAAAGGACTCATTGATATCAAAGACGGCCGTCATCCGGTAGTCGAAAAGATGATCTCCAATGACATGTTCATCTGTAACGATACATATCTGAATGACAAAAAGGAACGGATTTCCATTATTACGGGTCCGAATATGGCCGGTAAATCAACATACATGAGACAGACAGCCCTGATTGTCCTGATGGCACAGATCGGTTCGTTCGTCCCTGCTTCTTCGGCAAATATCGGTGTGGTTGACCGTATCTTTACCCGTGTAGGTGCTTCAGATGACCTTGCAAGCGGACAGAGTACCTTCATGGTGGAGATGACAGAAGTGGCCAATATTCTCCGAAATGCGACGAATAAGAGCCTTCTGATCCTTGATGAGATTGGTCGCGGTACCAGTACCTTTGACGGTTTGAGTATTGCCTGGGCAGTGATTGAATATATCAGTAACAGCAAATTGTTAGGAGCAAAAACTTTATTTGCAACACATTATCATGAGCTGACTGAACTGGAAGGAAAAATTGAAAATGTTAACAATTACTGTATTGCCGTAAAGGAAAAAGGTGACGATATCATCTTCCTGCGTAAGATTGTCAAGGGCGGTGCGGATAAAAGTTACGGAATCCAGGTTGCAAGGCTTGCAGGTGTTCCACAGTCAGTTACAGACAGGGCAAAAGAGATCGTAGAAGAACTGGTACAGGCAGATGTAACCGGTAAGATCAAAGAGATCGAAGTGCAGGGGCAGGAAGCATCCAAACCAAAGACAAAGCATTTTGATGAGGTAGATCTTGCCCAGATGTCACTTTTTGATACTGTAAAAGATGATGATGTCATCAAGGAGATCAAAGAACTGGATCTTGCCAATCTGACTCCGATCGATGCATTGAATACATTATATCAACTTCAGAACAAACTAAAAAACAGGTGGTAAACGATGAGTAAAATTCAGGTGTTAGACCCGATTACAATTGATAAGATTGCAGCAGGAGAAGTGATCGAACGACCAGCTTCTGTTGTAAAAGAGCTGGTGGAAAATGCCATTGATGCCGGTGCTACAGCAGTTGTCGTAGAGATTAAGGATGGCGGGATCTCGTTCATGCGTATTACAGACAATGGCTGCGGAATAGACCGGGAAGATGTACGCTCTGCGTTTTTGCGGCACTCAACGAGTAAGATCCGTTCTGTCGATGATCTGCTTCACATCGGTTCACTGGGATTCCGCGGAGAGGCACTTTCCAGTATCTCGGCAGTTGCACAGGTAGAACTGATCACAAAAACAAAAGATCAGACATTTGGCACGTTATACCGTATTGCAGGCGGCAAAGAAGAAACTCTGGAAGATACCGGTGCACCGGATGGAACAACCTTTATCATACGGCAGTTGTTTTATAACACACCTGCCCGAAGGAAGTTTTTGAAAACACCGATGACCGAAGCGAGCCATGTCGGAGACCTGATGACGCGACTTGCACTTTCTCATCCACACATTTCGTTTCAGTTTATTAATAACGGACAATCCAAATTACATACATCCGGTAACGGAAAGTTGAAAGATGTCATCTATCACATTTACGGACGCGAAATTGCTTCAAATCTTCTGCAAGCAGAATATGATACACCGGGACTTAAAATCACCGGATTTTTAGGAAAACCAATCATCTCCAGAGGAAACCGGAATTTTGAAAATTATTATGTGAATGGCCGGTATGCCAGAAACAGTATCATTTCCAGAGCCATCGAGGATGCATATAAGGATTTTACCATGCAGCATAAATATCCGTTTGTGGTACTGCATATAGAGATTGACGGAGAACATGTAGATGTCAATGTACATCCGACGAAGATGGAACTACGCTTTAACAATCAACAGGAAGTCTATAACGCTATCTATTCGGCAGTTGATCAGGGACTTCACGAAAAAGAACTGATTCCGCATGTAGAGATGCCGGAACCAAAGCCTGCCATCCAGTCTACACCGGAACCAAAGCCTGCCGTCCAGTCTACACCGGAACCAAAGACAGTCGTCCGATCTGCTCCGGAACCAAAGCCTGCCGTCCGATCTGCTCCGGAACATAATCTGGAATACTTCATGTCCAAAATGAAAGAACGGGTACTGGCAGAGCATGAAGAAAAGAAGAAAAAAGAAGAGGCTGTAACAAAACAACCGGTAAATACGATACAAACTATTGCAGAAGAAAAAACACCTTACATGCAGAATACTGCCGTCAGACCGCAAATATCAAGACAGACAACTGCGCCAGATCCACCAAAACAAATGGAACTTTTCGAAGATCATCTGCTTACCAGAGAGGCCATGCAGAAATATAAAGTAGTCGGTCAGGTATTCGAAACCTACTGGCTGGTAGAATACGATAACAGTCTGTATATTATCGATCAGCATGCAGCGCATGAACGGGTTCTGTATGAAAAAACTCTGAAATCTATGCAAACCAGGGAATTCACCTCGCAGATGATCAGTCCGCCGATTGTATTGAATTTAAGTATGCGGGAAGCAGAATTGCTGAACACTTATATGGACCGGTTTACAAGGATAGGGTTCGAAATTGAAGAGTTCGGACAGGACTCTTATGCAGTTCGTGCTGTTCCGGATAATCTGTTCAGTATTGCGAAAAAAGAACTGCTGATCCAGATGCTGGACAGCCTTTCGGATGAGATTGCCCGCAATCAGTCTCCGGATCTCATTGATGAAAAGATTGCTTCGATGTCATGCAAGGCTGCCGTAAAAGGAAATATGAAATTATCCGTGCAAGAAGTTGATGCGTTGATCGGTGAACTGTTATCATTGGACAACCCCTATCATTGCCCGCATGGAAGACCGACCATTATCGCAATGACAAAGAGAGAATTAGAAAAGAAATTCAAGAGGATCGTATAAAATGAAGAAGAAACCACTAGTAGTACTAACAGGGCCTACGGCCGTCGGGAAGACAAAAGCTTCGATCGGACTAGCAAAAGTGATTGGCGGGGAGATTATTTCTGCCGATTCCATGCAAGTATATGAATACATGGATATTGGTTCTGCCAAGATACGCCCGGAAGAGATGCAGGGTGTTCCTCATTATCTGATAGATGATTTGAAACCATGGGATGAATTCCATGTCGTTCGATTTCAACAGATGGCTAAAAATGCAATGGAGCAGATTTATGCCAACGGACATATTCCAATCGTTGTCGGCGGAACAGGATTCTATATCCAGGCATTGCTGTACGATATTGATTTCACCGGTACCGCCCAGGATGACACTTACCGGGTAGAGCTGGAAAATCTTGTAAAGGAAAAGGGGGCAGCATACCTGCATAATATGCTGCGAAAAGTTGATCCGAAATCCGCAGAAGATATTCATGCGAATAATGTGAAACGAGTGATCCGTGCGCTGGAATATTACCGTCAGACCGGGCAGAAAATGTCAGAACACAACGAAGAGGAACGTCGGAAAGAATCCCCGTATGAATTCGTCTATTTTGTTCTGAATGCGCCAAGAGAGCAGTTGTATGCAAGAATTGACAGGCGTGTAGACCAGATGATAGAAGAGGGACTCGTTGACGAAGTAAAACACCTGAAAGAACTTGGCTGTACGAAAGAGATGGTTTCCATGCAGGGACTCGGTTATAAAGAAATCCTGGCATATCTTGACGGGGAATGTGATCTGGACACAGCTGTCTATACCATCAAACGTGACACCCGGCATTTTGCCAAACGTCAGCTCACCTGGTTCCGGCGCGAACGTCAGGTGACGTGGATTCAGAAAGAAGTGTATGATTATGATGAAGACAGGATCCTAAAGGCAATGCTCTCGCATCTGGAGGGAAGAATATGCTGAAGAAAAAGTTAAGAGGAAAATCCAAATTTTTGAGAAAAATGAATGAACTGATGGAAATATATTCACGTAATCAGGACACTGCTTTTGCTTACCGCGAACTGCTCGGCCTGGAATCCATGATCCGGTACGAAGGCGAGCAGGCAATGTTTGATCTTAATAAAGCTTCTCTTTTATATGACATGGGAAGATACCGTGAGGCAGAAACGGTTTTGAAACAGATTCCATCCATTAATCCAACATTTGATGCTATGTGTGAATCCCTGCGTTTCAAGCTGCTGGAAGTCCGTTGATTTTCTCGAAATATTTACGACAAATCAAAATAAAAAATCAGAAAGAAGGATAAATATAGATTATGACACCGATCAACACAATTTATAGCGAAATGGGCATCCGTGAAACAGTCCTTTCGTTCGGAAATACAATAGAAAAAGACCTGAAAAAACGTTTTGAAAAAATTGATAAGATTGCCGAATACAATCAGTTAAAAGTAGTAAAAGCAATGCAGGATAACCGCGTCAGCGCAGGATGTTTTAATTATGCCAGCGGTTATGGTTATGATGACCAGGGAAGAGATACCCTCGAAAAAGTATATGCGTCTATTTTCCATACCGAAAGCGCTCTGGTACGTCCGCAGATCACTTGCGGAACACATGCACTGGCACTGGCTCTTGCAGCAAACCTAAGACCGGGTGATGAGCTTCTGGCACCTGCCGGAAAACCATATGATACGCTGGAAGAAGTCATTGGTATCCGCCCGTCAAATGGATCCCTTGCAGAATATGGCATTACTTACTCTCAGGTAGATCTTCTGGAAGACGGAACCTTTGATTACGAAAATATCAAAAAAGCAATCAACGAGAAAACAAAGATGGTTGCAATCCAGCGCTCCAAAGGCTATCAGACACGACCGAGCTTTTCGGTTGAGCAGATCGGCGAGCTGATCGCATTTGTCAAACGGCTCAAACCGGATCTGATCTGTATGGTGGACAACTGTTACGGTGAGTTTGTCGAAACGATCGAACCAAGTGATGTCGGTGCAGATATGACAGTCGGCTCACTGATTAAGAACCCCGGCGGGGGACTTGCCCCGATCGGCGGGTATATCGCGGGTCGCGAAGATCTGATCGATGCATGCGGATACCGACTGACTTCCCCGGGCCTCGGAAGAGAGGTTGGTGCATCTCTTGGTATCATGAAAGATTTTTACCAGGGATTATTCCTTGCCCCGACAGTGGCAGCAGCTGCACTAAAAGGTGCAATCTTTGCAGCTAATATTTATGAAAAACTGGGGTTCCCTGTTATTCCAAA
>ERZ772871.1348-NODE-1348-length-12058-cov-4.34533_pt1 | contig 12058 bp, 14 predicted proteins | sample MGYA00511899_ERZ772871 | MGnify/ENA primary metagenome ERZ772871 (study PRJEB29015, sample SAMEA2737693) | human gut metagenome | biome: human gut; feature: human-associated habitat; material: faeces | place: China | collected 2012 ... | reverse complement strand
GATGTGCCCTTAGGAAACCCCTCCCGACGGGCGGGCCCTGCGGTATCCTTGCTGGCTTTTCTCCCGTGCGGATGAAAAGGGCTGAGGGAAAGTATGTGAGCTGGTCGGGCTTTGCCCGGCCAGCTCTTTTTGATTTAAAATACCTGCTCAGTTGTGATTTGTGGTGCTGGGAGGCGCTTGTGGGCAAGGCGAAGGCTAAGGCGAAGAAAAAGACGACGGGGGCGCGGGCTAAGCGCGATCGTCGTCGGAAGCTTGCGACCGAAGCTCCCGCGTCTGCCGAGGAGCTGCTGGCAAGCGTGCCGGGACTCGATGCGCTGCAGGATGTTCCGGCGTTCGACGATCTGCCGGTCGATGATGCTCAGCGGGCTGCCTTCGATGATTTTTGTGCTCGGGCCGAGGAGCCCGAGCAGATGCAGCTTGGTGCCGTGGTGCGCCTGGATCGTGGGTTTCCACTGGTGGCGACTGCCGATGACACCTTTCGTGCCGAGCATGCCGTGGGGTTTGCCAAGTCGCGTGGCGAGGACGAGGTTCTGCTGCCCGCCGTGGGCGACCGCGTGGCGGTGCGTCGTGCGCCCGGGCACGACATGGGCGTGATCGAGTGCGTGCTGCCACGCCGCACGAGTTTTGAGCGCTGGCGCGGACGCGCTCGCGGCGAGCGTCAGGTGCTTTGCTCCAACGTGGATAGCGTGCTGATCGTGCAGGCGCTCGGCGCCGGCGAGGTACTGCTCGACCGCGTGGCGCGCTCGCTGGTGTTGGCACTCGACTGCGATGCCGAGCCGGTGGTGGTACTCACCAAGGCCGACCGCTGCGACGCCGATGAGCTCGAGCGCGATCTGGACCGTGTGCACCGCTTGGTGGGTCCGGACGTGCGCGTGATCGTGACGTCCTCTGCCGAGGGTCGTGGCCTGGACGAGGTGCGCGCCTGCGTGCCCGCCGGAAGCTGCGCCATGATCTTGGGTGAATCGGGTGCTGGCAAGTCGACGCTGCTCAACGCGCTGCTGGGTCACGATACGTTGGCGACCGGCGGCGTACGTGAGCGCGATGACCAGGGTCGCCACACCACGGTCGCGCGCGTGATGGTGGCGCTGCCGGGCGAAGCCGGCGTTATTGCTGACGCGCCGGGCCTGCGCAGTCTGCCGCTCGTGGGGCATGATCGGGGCTTGGCACGCGCGTTTCCCGAGATCGTCGAGGCGTCGCGTGCGTGCCGGTTTGGCGACTGCACGCATACCCACGAACCGGGCTGCGCCGTTCGCGAGGCCGAGGATGCCGGGCAAATCGACAGCCTGCGCCTGGAGACGTTCCAAAACCTGGCGTCATCCATGCGTGTGAGTGCTCAGATGCTCGATCCCGATGTCCATCTGTAATTGAATCTACCTATGACAGCCGTCTCCCAATGGTACGGGAGGCGGCTTTTTTATTGCCGATGCGCCCCTAAACGTGCGTTTTGCTGACGTGCTGACCAAAACCTTGCCACGAGCTTGACGGGCCGGTCAGCTTTTGGTCGGCAATTGGTTTGACACTCAAAACCAAGATCGCGATCGCACCGTTTTGCTGCTTGCCCGCTCGGACAATGGTGCTACGGGCATCCGCCCGGTGCTACCTTGAGAGGAGCGGCCGTGAACAAGAGCAAGCGCATCGCCATCAGTCTAATCGCGGGTGTGCTCGCCGCGCTGCTCTGCATGGTCTACGCATCGTCGATTCGCTCGCAGGCTGAGCAGGTCCAGGCCGAGACGCTGGCCAAGTATGGCGGCGATCGCGTCGAGGTGTGCGTCGCGGCGCGTGATATCGATGTGGGCGAGACCCTCGACGAGACCAATGTCATAACCCAGGAATGGCTGGCGAGCCTGCTGCCGCGCGATGCGGCGACCGAGCTGCGCCAGGTGCGCGGCGACGTGACGACCTCGCGCATCCCTAAAAATGCCGTGATTTGCGATGTCTACACCAAGGCCGAAACCCACACGCTCGAGGTGCCCAAAGGCAAGGTCGCCGTTTCGGTGGCGGTCGATGCCGAGCATTCGGTCGGGGGCGCCACGGGCGTGGGCAGCTACGTGGACGTGTACGTGCAAAAGGACGGCGTAACCGATCGGCTGTGCGGCGCGCGCGTAATCGATACCAGCGAAGATGCCGGCGCCACGCGTGAAGGCAAGATCGAATGGGTGACGCTGGCGGCCGACCCCGAAGACGTTAAGGAATTGCTGGGGGCCTCGGGTAAGGGGACGGTCAGTTTGACGATTCCCGCCACGGTGCGCGGCAAAAAGAGCGGAGGCGACGAGTGATGAAAGCGATCTGGCTTGCATGCTGCGCGTGCGGTGATTACGGATTGCTGCAGCGGGAAGTCGAGGGCCGCGATGCGGGCGCGCAGGTGCTTCGCGTGGGCGACCTGGATGGGCTGGTGTCCATGGCGCGGGCGTTTCCGTCGCGTCGCGGGGCGGCGATTATCGCGGCGACCCTGTTCGATGCCGAAGACGTGCGAAAGACTGTTGCGCGCCTGACGGCCGAGGGCCGCGTGAGCCGCGTGGTCGTACTGATAGAGACGCTCGATCCTTCGGATATCGAGGGGCTGTTTCGCGCGGGGGCGACCGAGGTTATCGCTGCGCGTAGCATATGCGGCAACGGGCGCGCGGGCGAGGGAACGGTTGATTACGACCGGTGTATGACGATTGAGCCCGATGCTTTTGTTGATAGGGAACCCGGGGCGCCTCGCGCTACAAGAGGCCCGCGTGTTGATGATTATGGAAAAGCGGAAGCCGAGCATGGTCGGTGTCCCCGGGATCCCCTTGCATACGATGAAGTCGGAGAGCCGGTGCCGTATGGCGAGGATTTTTTGGATGCTGATATGGGATACGTGCATGGCGTGAGCCTGGTCGATGAGCTCGACGAGGTGGAGGGGCTTGCCGAGAGCGACAGCGTGCGTGTCGATGCGACCGTGAAGTCTCCAGACTCGGTCCCGCAGACCGAGCAACCTGCCATGCCGGCTTGGGCGCAGCATATGAGCGCTGCCGGGGAGACGGGGACGTTGCCGTCCGTGCCCGCGTCGCCTGCCCCCGCGCCGCCGGCGGATGCCGCCGCTCCGTCGCATCGAGCTCCGGTTGTCTGCGCCGTCTCGGGTTCGGGCGGTTGCGGCAAGTCGACGATCGTCGCCGCCATGTCGCACGCGGCGTCGCTGCTGGGCCTGCGTGCTGCCGTGCTCGACTTGGACCTGATGTTTGGAAACCTCTACGACCTGTTGGGCGCCGATGCCCCGCATGACATGGCGACGCTTATCGAGCCATCGGCTGCGGGCGCACTCGCCGAATCGGACATCGTGGCCGCCTCGATGCGCGTGGCCCCGGGCGTCACGCTTTGGGGCCCGGTCGCCGCGCCCGAACAGGCCGAGCTCATGGCGCGTCCGGTGGAGCTGCTGCTCGATGTCTTGCGCCGCGAATCCGACGTGGTGCTTGTCGACACCTCGGTCTTTTGGGGTGACGCCGTGGCGGCCGCGGTGGCGGCAAGCGACCGCTGCCTGGTCGTGGGCGATCAATCGGTGTCATCTGCGACGTCCGCGGCACGCGTTATCGAACTGGCGAGCCGTGTGGGCGTGCCGCGTACGCGCATGAGCGCCGTATTCAACCGGTTTGGCGCGCGCGGCGCCGACGAGGATGTCGCCATGCGCTTTGAGATTACCTGCGCGTTGAGCTCCAAGATTCGCATTGCCGACGGCGGGCAGGACTTGACGGCGCTCATGGCATTCGGCCGTGCTGACGAGGCGGTGGGCCAGACCAGCGCTTTTGCCACCAGCGTGCGCGAAGCCACGCGCGAGATGCTCGTGGAGCTGGGCTGCGCCGTCGGTCCCTGGAGTGACATGGTCACCGACCGCGCGACGCGCACCGAGCGCCCACGTATCCGTCTTCCCTGGTCGCGCGAGGGTGATTCGCGATGAGCTTGCAAACTAGGATTAAGGAAGCCGGTGCGGCCGCGGCGGCGGCGCCTGTTGATGCGGGGCGCCACCGTGCCGTCAAGCGCCGCACCAAGCGCGCCGTGATGGACCGCATGGGCTATGACGAGGTGGCGCGTATCAGCGCATACATCGATCCGGCGCGCGCCCGCTCGGAATTGCGTCCTGCGGTGGAGGCGGCGCTCAACGTGGAGGAGCCGGGCGACCTGGCGATGCCCGAGCGCGAGACCATCATCGACGAGATCTTGGACGACGTGGTGGGCCTGGGCCCGCTGCAGCCGCTCATCGAAGACGACACCGTCACCGAGATCATGGTCAACGGTTGCCGCTCGGCTTTCTTTGAACGCGGCGGCGTCTTATATCCCATCGAGCATGCATTTGAGGATGACGAGCAGATCCGCGTGCTCATCGACCGCATCATCTCGCCGCTGGGCAGGCGCATCGACGAGCGCAGCCCCATTGTCAACGCCCGCCTCAAGACGGGCTATCGCGTCAACGCGGTGATCCCGCCCGTGGCGATTGATGGACCAATCCTCACCATCCGCAAATTCTCAGATCGCATCTGTTCGTTGGATGAGCTTGTGGGCCTGGGGTCGCTGCCGCTTTGGTATGCGCAACTGCTGTCCTGTGCGGTGTCGCTGCGTCAAGATCTGGCGGTTGCGGGTGGCACGGGATCGGGCAAGACCACGCTGCTCAACGCGCTGTCGTGCGAGATATCCACCGGCGAGCGCATCGTGACGATCGAGGACTCCGCCGAGCTCAAGTTTGCGCATCACCCGCATGTGGTTCGCCTGGAGGCGCGCGAGGCTTCAATTGAGGGCGAGGGCGCGGTGACAATTCGCGATCTGGTGACCAACGCCCTGCGCATGCGTCCCGACCGTATTGTGGTGGGTGAGGTGCGCGGTGCGGAATGTTGCGACATGCTGCAGGCCATGAACACCGGGCACGACGGATCGCTCACCACGCTTCATGCGGGCACCGAGCAGGAGACCGTGGTGCGTTTGACGCTGCTTGCGCGCTATGGCATCGATCTGCCGAGCGAGCTTATCGAGGAGCAGATTGCCATGGCGCTCGACGGCATCGTGATGTCCGAGCGTCATGCGGACGGCAGGCGTTTCGTGTCCTCCTATTCGGGGGTGCGACGCGGCACGTCAGGCGGCGTGGAGCTTGAGCGCTACGTGACGTTCGATGCCGCCACGCGCATCTGGACGCTCGATCGCGAGCCTCCGTTTATCGCGGAGGGCCTGCGCTCGGGAACGCTCACACAAGAGGAGGTGGACGAATGGAGATCGTTGTGCCCCTCGTCGTAGGGGGCTTGACAGGGCTTTCTGCCGCGGTGGCGTGCGGGGCGGAGCCTCGTGCGCCGCGCGTGCCGCCGGCGGAACTGGTCAGTCATGCGCTTGAGTCGGTTGCCGAGAGGCTGCCGCGCGAGTTGGTAGAAAACGACCTGCTAAAAAAGATTGCCCGCTCCTGGGCGGCGCTGGTTCCAGCACATCGCCTTGGCCTTGTTATCGAGGATGACGAGGCGCGCCTGGCATGCTTGCTGCTATCGAGTGGTGTCTGCGGCATTGCCCTGACTGTCGTATCGCTGTCGCCCATCGGCTTTGTCCTGGGGCTGCTCGCACCGTTTGGCGTAGGCGCCGCTCGCGACATCTTCGACCGTCGCCGCGAGCAACACGATGTGGAAGAAGCCATGCCCGAGGCCTTTACGGCGCTCTCTATGTCGCTCGCCTCGGGTCATTCGCTGGCCCAGGGCATGAGGTTTGTGGGAACTCACGCGCAAGAGCCGGTGCATACCGAGTTTTTGCGCGTGGCGACGGCGATCGACTGCGGCGTCTCGGCGACTGATGCGTTGGATGACCTACTCGACCGTATCGATGCCCCCGGCCTTTCGCTTGTCACCTTGGCGCTCAAGGTGTCGCAGCGAACCGGTGCCCCGCTTGCCGACCTGTTGTCCGAGGCGTCGAGCATGGTGGGGGAGCGCATTGAGCTCAAGCGCCGCTTGGACGTCAAGACATCGCAGGCTCGTATGTCGGCACACATGGTCTCGGCGATGCCGGCGGGTATGTGCGCGGTGCTGGCGCTGCTTTCGGCCGACTTTCGCCGCGGCCTTGCAACGCCGGCGGGTGCCGGTGCCGTGGTACTGGGACTTGCCCTCAACGCCGTCGCCCTGGTGGTCATCCGACGCATTATGCGGGTGGAGCTATGAGCGCCCTGGTCGGGGTCGCGGCATGCCTGTGCGCGCTCAGCGTGTTTATCGTGACAGGGCTCAATCGTGCGGACGCATGCAAGATCGCCCAGGTCTGCAAACGCGAGGCGCTGCTGGTTGTTGCGGCTGCCCGATCGGTGACCGATGTCCTGGTAGCACGGTTGAGGGGCATGCTCGGCACGGGTGGTACGGCGCAGGTGTCGCTCGGCGAGGTGTCCGAGATGATCGACGTGGTGCGTCTGGGGCTTTCGGCCGGCCTTTCGTTCGATGCGGCGCTTGAGGTTTTTTGCGCCAATCGCCGATCGACGTTGGCGCTCCGCCTTGAGCGAGCCTGCATGGCATGGCGGGTGGGCGTAGGGACGCGAGAGGATGAGCTCCTGGCGGCCGCGCGCGACCTGGATGTGCGGGCGCTCGAGACCTTTGCCATCACAGCGGGGCAGGCGCTTGCTCTCGGTGCCCCGCTTGCCGAGACGCTGGCGGCCCAAAGTCGCGAGATTCGCGCGGCCCATCGCGCCGCGGTCGAGCGCGAGATTGAGCGTGCGCCGGTCAAGCTGCTGATTCCCACCGGCACGCTCATCTTGCCGGCGTTGCTTCTGTCCATATTGGGCCCGCTGCTGGGAGCAGGCGGGATGATGTAGGGAGGAATACATGAATACGATGACTGACGTTGTTGACAAGGTCTGGAGCTTGGCGTTTTGCCAGTCAATTCACGCTCGCCAGCGTGCCGAAGAACTGCTGCGGGAGGAGAGCGCGCAGGGCACCACCGAGTACGCCATCCTAGTCGGTGTGCTCGTGGTGATTGCCATCATTGCCATCGTCGCATTTAAGGGCAAGGTCCAAGATTTATGGAGCGCTATCAGCGAGGGCATCAACAGCCTGTAGAGGGCGCCCGTCCCGTCGGCGCGTTGCTGGTGCTCGCCTGTGCGGTCGTGGCGGTGACAGTGGCGGTTTGGGGGCTTAACGCAGCACGGCAACAACGTTTAGGGGCTGCCGCGGATGTGGGATCGGGTTCGGCTGCGGCGTCTCAAATAGACGATGCGCGAGACGCGGCCGATGCGAATGCCGCCGTTACGGCGCAAACGTTCTTGCAAGCACTCGACGAGCGAGCGGACGCTGCAACGGGTTCATCTGCAAACAATGCCGTCGCTGTTCGTCTCGCATGGTCCGAGTGCCGACCGATGACCGAAGCGGCGGCAGATATGCTGCGCGCCTATCGCGAGGTGCCCACGGCGCAACTTGCTCTGAGCGGCTATCTCGACATCAAGGGCAACGTGTGGGGCGCTATCGTGCGTGACGGACGCGGCTGGGTCGATATGGTGACGGTTGCCGCGGATGCTGGTGATACTTCGTGTCGCCTGCGCGTGGTCCGCCTGATCCCGCAGACAACGAACTCAAAGGAGGGGTCGTGAAATGCATGACGTCCTGCGCGAGGAATCTGCCCAGGCAACGGTCGAATACGCCATCGTCACGGTGGCGCTGCTTTCCATCGTGCTGGCGATCGCGGGGCTTTGGCGTGCCGGTACCGATGGGCGCTTGGCGGCGCTGGTCGAGCGGGCGGCATCTCACGGCGTCACCTCGACATCGGTTGTCGACGCTGCTGCGGGTGCTAAGGACATCGTGCTGTATTGATGTTGCGCGCGAGGACCGGGCGCAGTCTACGGTCGAGGCGGCATTCCTACTGCCGACGTTTCTGACGCTCGTCCTGTTGGCGCTGCAGCCGGTGTGCCTGCTCTATACACGCGCGGTCATGGAGTCTGCCGCCGCCGAGACCGCGCGGCTCATGACCACGACGACGGTGGGGGATGACGAGGATATTAAGGAGTTTGCCCGCCGCCGTCTTGCCGCGGTTCCCGACGTTTCGATTTTCCATGCCGGCGGGCCCCTGTCGTGGGATATCGAGCTTGGTCGGGCCGATGCGGGCGGCGTCTCGTCCGTTTCCGTTACCGGCGAGGTTAAACCGCTGCCCGTGATCGGTGCGTTTGCGCAGGCTATGGGTAGCGCAGGCCAAAACGGCTATGTCGAGCTTAAGGTCGACGTCTCGTATCGATCGCGTCCCGAGTGGCTGGAGGGAGATTATGATTCATGGATTGCTGCATGGGATTAAGCGCTGCCTGTTGAAGGTGACGAGGGGGCTTGCGGGTCGTTGCCGACCGCGTGCTCGCTGCAAGCGAGGCGGCTTTATGGGTCGAGCCGGGATCGACCTGTTTATCGAAGACGGTGCCTATACCACGCTCTCCTCTGCGGTGGTCATCTTGGTGGTGCTCACGTTGCTGTTTTCGTCGACGGCGGCGATATGGAGCATGTCGCGCGCGGGGGACACCCAGGTGGCTGCCGATAGCGGCGCGCTGGCAGGCGCCAATGTGGTGGCGTCCTACCATACGGCTGCGACAGTGGTGGATGCGAGCATATTGAGCTTGGGCCTAGCGGGGTTTGCCACGATCGGCACCGGCTTGGTCGCCATCCTTATTCCGGGTGCCGAGCTTGCCGCGGGCGATATGGTCGACACGGGGATCGAGATCATTAAAACGCGCAATAAGTTTGCCAAAAGCGCCTCCAAGGGCCTGCAGAAAATCGAGACGGCTCTACCGTATCTGGTTGCCGCGCGAGCTACGCAGGCCGTGTCGGCGCAGGATACCGAGGGTGCGACCTATACCGGTACGGCGCTTGCCGTGCCCAGGACGTCCGAGTCGGATTTCGTTGCGCTCGAGGGGTCCGAGATCTCGACCGATGTCATTAAAGACACATCGAAAGATCTGGAACGCGCAGCAGATGAGCTGCAGAAGGCCTCGGAGGAGACGGCGAAAGCAAAAGAGCGCGCCTGGCTTGCGGATTGCGGCGGGTCGGATCCGGCTTCGGTCGGCAGTTGCTCATGCATGTGGGAACGCGCGAGGAGTTTGGCGAAGCTTTCGGATATTGAGAATCCGCACTATGCCTCGAGCGTCACATGGGAGCCGCAAGTGGCGCTCGATCGCGCGAAGGCCTATTACCGCTTGCGCCTTGCAAACGAGGCGCCTCAAGGCTCAAGCGTCGAGACGAAGGCGGAGTCGGCGGCGCGCAAGGCGTTCTATACCTATGCGAGCGCAGAGGTCAATCGCGCATATATAACCGAAGACGGAGACCGGGCCACTTCCTATATTCCGTTGTTGCCGCGCAACACTGACGAGGTGCGAGCGACGGAACTCTATACCGATGCGGCGTGGCCAACTAGTACCAACGATGGCAAAACGTATCTGCATTATGGAACGAGTTGCCCCAACTATAAGAAAGGGACGCCAGGCGGGCTAGCCTCGGTCGCTGCTTATGACGGGCAGGACAAATGCAACAGATGCCATTTTGGTGTTTCGTCGCTCGGCGCCGTTGCGGCTCCTTCGACTTCAATCGAAAACGGCTTCGAGTACCACTTTGATCGATTCAAAGACGCTCTGGAAGACTACGTCGAATGCCGCAACAAAGAGCTTGAGCTCATGCGCCAGACCGAGGACGAGGCTGACCGTGCGGGCAATGCGTTTGACGAGGCTATTAAAGCGCTTTCGGGCGAGCGTCCGCGTATCGCCCCGCCCGGTCGCAACGGCGTGGTCGCCTTTGCGGTTTCGGGTGCCATCTCGAGCCCCGATGAGCTCAACTCTTCGTTTAACACGACAGTCAGACTTGGTGAGCGCGGTGCGATCTCTGCTGCGGTGCTGGCACCCGATGACGCGACGGCGCAGAACAACGTTCTCTCGCGGTTTTTCTCGACGCTGGAGGAGCGTTCGGGTGGCGTTGTCGGCGTACTCGATGGCGTCATGGATGTTTGGGGGCGGCTGCTTGTGGGATACGGAGACATCCAAGGCTCGGCCGACGAGCTCATGGACGAGATGATCGATGACCTGGGAGGGGGCAGCGGTGCGTTGAGTTCCATTGCGTCGTGGCTTGGTGATACCGTTTCGGCGTCCGTGGCGGCGCTGGGCTTGGAGCCGTGCGACTTGCGCCTACGAAAGCCGGTGCTGACCGACACCGCCAACGTCATCAAGAGCCCGGGGTCTGACATCACAGGTCTTTCTAATGCGCAGGACAAGCTACGAAGTATTCCGTTGGGCGTGACCGATCCCAAGGCGCTTTGCGAGGCGCTGGAATATCAAGTCGAGCGCACCATCAGCGGCACGGTGTTCACGCTTGCGGAGATTCCGCTGCCCGGCGGCGGTTCCATCCCACTTACCGTCGATGTCGCCACACTGGCGGGTGCCTTGGGCGGTGGGTCGTAATGGACATCCGCAAGCGCCTGCGCGAGGAGCGCGCCCAGGCGACGGTCGAGATGGCCGTGGTCACGCCCGTCCTGCTGGTTCTGGCGCTCATCGTGTACAACGTCATGGTCTTTGCCGGTGCGGTCGCACGCTTCGACCGCGTGGTGCCCGATATCGTGCTGGCGCACGCCGTGGCTCCGAGCGGGGAGGGCGACGACAGCTCCATCGATGCCTCCGCGACCGTTCAGGCTCAGATCCAACATGCTATGGAAGGCTATGACTTGCAGATTGAGGTCTCGAGCGAGCAGGGTGCGACGACATCGGATGGCGGTCTGCTTTCGCTCTCCGGCACGTTTAGGACCTATACCTGTACCATGCGCTACGAGCCGTGGCCGAGCTCGCTCAGCATCGCCGGCGTTTCGCTGGGGGCACCGGCAAAGTTGTCGCACGAGCGCGCAGTGACGGTCGATCCGTGGCGTCCGGGGGTGGTTATGTGACCGCGGCCTCATCCTACATTGCCTACGCGCGGGCGCTCAACAGGCTGGGTTGGACGCCTGCCGAGTTTGTGGTGGCGGAGTCGTTTGCCGTGCGCCTGCGCGGCATGCTGGGACGGTCTCCGATTGCCGCCAACGGGTTGCCGCTCGTCATGGCGTTCCCACGCTGCTCTTCGGTCCACACCTGCTTTATGGCCTACCCCATCGACATTGCTTTTATCGACCGCAACGGCAGCATCCTCGCATGCTACGAAAACGTCCGTCCTTGGCGCATGTGTTCCTGTCCCGGTGCCTGGGCGGTGCTGGAACGCCCTTCAATCCTCGCTACACCTCCCGCCTTTCAACAAGTGCCGGCGTAAGAATTGGCGACAGCGGACTTTCGTCATACGAAATTGGGTAAGATGGAGGAGAAGATGCATGGATGTTGAGATCCATCCCAACGCCAAAAAACACTTGACGGAAAAGCAAGTGCTTGGTGCCTGGTTCGCGGTTACTGAGTGCATTCGCCGCGAGTCGGAGGACGAGCCGCCGAGATGGCTTGCCATTGGATGGCTTCCAGATGGTCGAAGTGTGGAACTTGTTGCAGTCGAACTGATTCGTGGATGGCTCATTATTCATGCCCTGTCTCCGGTTCAGAAGAAATTCTGGCAAGAGATCGAGCAAACTCGGCAGAGGGGTCGATGATGAGCAAGGCGTATACGGCTGCCAATGGTCAGGTTGTAACGGATGAAATGATTGACGCGTGGTGCGAGTCGTACGAGCATGGCGGGTTTCCGGACGGCGAGCATACCGTTGGGGGGATCGTGCACGGGCGGCCTCCGCTCTCAAGCGAAGGGACGGCAACGCTATCGGTCAAGATTCCCCTAGGGATGAAGGAGGCGATTCGTCGTCGGGCGGCGGCTGAAGGAATGACGCCAAGTGAGTTTGCCCGTGCAGCCTTGAGCGAAAAACTTCTTGCGGTGGGTTGATGTCTCTAACGTGCTGTTCTATAGGGTCGGCCTTGTGGCTGGCGCCGTGCTCAAAAACTTTTTTCAAATTCTCGGTTGACCGGAGCGCGTCCTTGGTTATACTAATCAAGCCTTGAAACAAGGCACACCTCAAATGGCTGGGTAGCTCAGTTGGTAGAGCAGAGGACTGAAAATCCTCGTGTCAGGGGTTCGATTCCCTTCCCCGCCACCTTGAATTGACTAGGACCTCTGCA
>ERZ772871.1305-NODE-1305-length-12551-cov-5.32066_pt1 | contig 12551 bp, 9 predicted proteins | sample MGYA00511899_ERZ772871 | MGnify/ENA primary metagenome ERZ772871 (study PRJEB29015, sample SAMEA2737693) | human gut metagenome | biome: human gut; feature: human-associated habitat; material: faeces | place: China | collected 2012 ... | reverse complement strand
CCAGCACGGCGTCGATCTCTTCGGGGGGCTTGCGCTCCCCCTTGATGCCGATGATGTTCAGCTTGCGGGCGGGGATGTCGATCTCGATGAGGTCGCCCTCTTCCACCAGAGCGATGGGGCCGCCGGTCTGGGCCTCAGGGCTGCAGTGGCCGATGACGGGGCCGGTGGACGCGCCGGAGAAGCGGCCATCCGTGATGAGGGCGATGCTGCGGCCCAGCTCCTTGTCCGAGCTGATGGCCTCACTGGTGTAGAACATCTCCGGCATGCCGCTGCCCTGAGGGCCTTCGTAGCGGATGAAGACGGCGTCGCCCTTTTCCACCTTGTGGTGGAGCACGGCGTCCAGACACTCCTCTTCGCTGTCGAAGGGGCGGGCGCGGAGCACGGCCTGAAACATCTCTCTGGGGCAGGCGGTGTGTTTGATGACCGCGCCCTCCGGGGCCAGATTGCCCTTCAGGATGGCGATGCTGCCATCGGTGCCGATGGGGTCGGAAGCCGGGCGGATGATGTCGGCGCGGGTCAGCTTGATGCCGCAGCGGGCATTCGCCTCGTCCAGCAGCTGCTGGCAGTGCTCGTAGAAGCCGTTCGCCTTCAGCTCGTCCAGATTCTCGCCCAGCGTCTTGCCGGTGACGGTCATGGCGTCGAGATGGAGCACATCCCGGATCTCCTCCATGATGGCAGGCACACCGCCGGCATAGTAGAAGAACTCTGCGGGCCAGCGGCCGGCCGGGCGGATGTCCAGCAGGTACTTTGCGCCGCGGTGGAGACGGTCGAAGGTGTCGCCGTCGATGGAGATGCCAAATTCATGGGCGATAGCAGGCAGATGGAGCAGGGCGTTGGTGGAGCCGGAGATGGCCGCGTGGACCATGATAGCGTTCTCGAAGCTGTCCATCGTCACGATGTCGCTGGGGCGCAGGCCCTGTTTTGCGAGGACGACGGCCTGATAGCCGGCCCGGCGGGCGTACTCCACCAAGTCGGGGCTGGTGGCCGGCAGCAGGGCGCTGCCCGGCAGGGCCAGACCCAGAGCCTCAGCCATGATCTGCATGGTGGAGGCGGTGCCGATGAAGCTGCAGGCGCCGCAGCTGGGGCAGGCGTTCTGCTTGGCCCAGTTGAGCTTTGCTTCGTCGATCTCGCCGCGCTCATACTTTGCGCTGTACATACCCAGCTGCTCCAGCGTCAACAGCTCCGGGCCTGCGTGCATGGTGCCGCCGGTGACCACCACCGAGGGGATGTTCACCCGGGCCAGCCCCATGAGGTTCGCGGGCATCCCCTTGTCGCAGCTGGAAATATAGACGCCGCCGTCAAAGGGGGTCGCGTTGGCGTGGATCTCGATCATGTTGGCGATCATCTCGCGGCTGGCGAGGCTGAAGTTGATGCCGTCGGTACCCTGACTCTCGCCGTCGCAGATGTCGGTGGCAAAGTACCGGGCGCCGTGGCCGCCGGCCTCGGCTGCGCCCTTGCAGGCGGCGTTGACCAGCTTGTCCAGATGGCCGCTGCCGGGGTGGCTGTCGCCAAAGGTGCTTTCTACGATGATCTGAGGCTTGGAAAGTTCATCCGGCGTCCAGCCGGTACCCAGACGGAGCGGGTCCAGCTCGGGAGCAAGCCTACGCATTTTTTGACTAGTGAGTTCCATAAAGTCTTCCTTGTTTTATCGGTTGTTCGTTCTCTTTTTAGATGGCGTCACTGACGGGGGAGGCATTCAGCGTGACGGTCTGGCCGCTTTTGGCGGTGTGACGTCCCAGCATGGCCGAAAGCTCGGCGAGCCAGCTCAGCTCGGGCAGGCGGTCCCACTCGAGGATCTCCTGTGTCAGCTGGCCCAGCAGCGGGGTGGTGAAGCTCAGGCTGCGGGGGAAGCTGTAGGCCGCCAGACGGTTGCCCTTCACGGCGAGGATCATGCTGCTTTGGGAAGTTTCCAGCTTTTGGCGCAGATTCTCGCTCTTGCGCAGAAGACGGGCCGCGTCGAGATCATTCTCCGTAAAAACGGCCCAGCCCCGGGGGGCCTTTGCAAAGGAGTGAAGCCCTTTTCCCTCATAGTACCCGGCGCACACGGCATCATCCAGCGCGGTCTCAGGCACCAGAACGGTGTGGGCGGCGGTGCCGGGAAGCTCAAGCTCCATCCAGACGCCGTTTTTCATGCCAATTTTCTGACGGCTGCCGGCCGGCAGGTCGTAGCAGAAAGCTGCCTCGCACACCTTGACGCTCCGACCGTCCAGCCGGCCTGTCATCTCCATCGAGGTGGCTACGCCGCCGGCCTCGCGGGTAGGAAGCAGACTCATCTGCTCTGCCTGCGCGTGGCTCAGGGCGTCCCGTGCTTTGGTCTTTACCGCAACGTCCTGCAGGCAGTGGCCGCAGCCGTATCGCATACTGGCGTTGGCGAATGCCAGCTCATAGCGCTTGTCCATCCGACGCACCACCAGTAGGTAGAAAAGCGTCGCTACGTTTACCACCGCTACGGCGTAGCGCAGATCGACTAAGATCAGAAGGATCGCTGCGGCGTAGGCCGCTACGGTCACGGCGTAAGCCGCGATCAGCGCGATCCGGCGGCGGGTGAGGGCCTGAAGCGTTGTTTGTTCTGTCACGGGGAAGACCTCCTTCGAAGTTAAAATTCAGCTTTCATGAAGGCGAGGGCCTCCTGGGCCTGCCGATCGAAATCCGTTACCGGGGCTTCGAGGCTGACCCGGCCCTGATAGCCGCAGTCCTTCAGCGCCTGGATGAAGTCGGTGTAGTCCCACTCTTCGCGGCAGGAGGGGAAGGTGCGCCACCAGCCCCGGCGGTGCAGTTCGCCCTCAAAGATGGTGCGGAGGTTGTCCGGGTCACGTACACCGTCGATCTCGGGAATGCTGGGATAGGAGAAATGCACATGGCGCAGATACTCTTTGCCGTATTTCCGCAGTACTTCGGGGGGTTCTTTCTCGCACACCATGTGGTAGAAGTCGATGAGCACCTTTACGTTGTCGAGGCCGACGGTCTTTGCCAGCTGTACGCCCTCGGCAAAGGTGTTGATGATATTGCAGTCAGGCATCCGCACCGGCTCGATGACGATGGTGATGCCGTACTTGGCGGCAGCTTCGCCGGTCTCACGGGTCACCTGCACCACCTGCCGGTAGGCCCTATCCATATCGAAGCCCTCCGGCACCCGCTTGGCACCGGCACTGCCGAACACGATGGACTTCACGCCCAGAGTGGCGGCGCGCTCCAGCGCTTTGGCGTAATAGGCACGGATGGCCTGCTCGTCCACGTCCGGGCCGGTAAGGCGAATCCTGCCGGGGAAGAAGTTGTTGCACGCCTCGCACCGGATGCCGCTGCGCTCCACACGTTTGCAGAGCGCGGCGAAATCGGCGTCGGACAGCTCCATCATTTCGGCCAGCGGCAACTCAATATAATCATACCCGTACCGAGCAATTTTTTCAACAATCTCAACACCGGTCTTATCGGGATTTTGGGCCACTAGACTGCCACAGCATCCAAATCTCATAGTAATATCCTTTCCTTTTTATAGCAGCAAAAGCCCGGAGAGCGTCCGGGCTTTTGCTGTTCAGTTAGAACACTGCGTTTACAATGCACAGCAGGCCAAAGCCAACCCAGGACCAGATGAACTGCATACCCTCGTAGCCGAGGATCTGAACATCCAGCTTATCAAACTTAAAGGTACGGGTGAGGACCCAGAAGAAGCTGTCGTTGTGCAGCGAGAACACCTGAGAGCCGATGCAGGCTGCGTAGGCGCAGTACATCATGTTTGCGCCGGGGATCTGCATCAGGATGGGTGCGCAGATGGTCGCGGTGGTGGTCATAGCAACAGTGCCGCTGCCGAGGACCAGCTTCAGGATAGCGGCCATCAGGAAGGGGAGAAGCAGGATAGGCATATTGGTGCTGGCGAGGCCGTTTGCGATGACGTCGCCGATGCCGCTGGACTTGATGATGTTGCCGAATGCGCCGCCTGCGCCGGTGATGAGGATGACGGTACCGCAGCTCTTAACACCGTGCTCGAGGCAGTCCAGAACCTCCTGACGGGACTTGTTGCCGGCCAGACCGTAGATGGACACCAGCAGGGAGATGGAAATGGCGATGACGGGGCTGCCCAGGAAGCCGATGATCTCGGTGACCGGGGTGGGGTCGCCATTGTACATCATGCTGGTGAAGGTGCTTGCGAGGATGAGGATAACAGGGACAAAGATGGGGGCGAAGGACATGACGACGGAGGGATAGCTCTCGTTGGGGTCCAGTTCAGGCACGGTAGCCTGGGAGGAGATGCGTACGTATTCCTCGATATTTTCGGGCGCGACATCAACGATCTCGCCGTTTTCGTCCACGAACTTGTACCACTTGCGGCCGACGATGCGGCTCATGATGCCGATGAGAACCATCAGGGGGATGCCCATCGCAATGGCGAACAAGATGTAGGTGCCCAGATCAATGGTGTCACCAAACTGTGCAATGACGGCCAGAGGACCGGGCGTGGGAGGTACGGAAGCGTGGGTGATGTTGAGGGCGCAGGCCATAGCCAGAGCCAGACCGGTGAGCGACTTTTTCTTGGTCTGAGAAATGGACTTGACCAGCGGAGCCAGCAGGATCAGGGCAGAGTCGGCGAAGATGGGAATGGAGACCAGGAAGCCGGTAATGGCCAGTGCGATCTCCTCATTCTTGCCGTGCAGCGCCTTGATGAAGGTGTGTGCCATGACCTTGGCGGAGTTGGACTCCTCCATGATCTGACCCATCATACAGCCAAAGGCGATCACAAGGCCGATGCCGGCCAGCGTGTTGCCGAAGCCCGAGGTGATGAGGCCAGGGATGCTGGCAAGCTCGACGCCGCCGACAATGCCGACCACGCAGGCCGAGATCACCAGCGACAGGGACGGGTGAAGGCGGGTCTTCATGATCAGGAAGATCAATACGGCCATGCCAACGAACAAGGCTATGAGCAATCGTGTAACATCCATTGTGTTTCCTCCTATTGCTTGAATTTATATTACCTGCCCCTCAGGGCAGGGGCGGACCATTAGAGACAACCATTTTTCTCCAGAGCTTCACGGGTCGTACGATAGGCGTTCTCGATGACCCACTCAGGGGTCTTGGCCCAGTATTCGGGGCGGAAGGTCTCCACCGAGACCATGCCGTCGTAGCCGCAGCATTTCAGGGTCTGCAAAAAGCTGTCGGTGTCCACGACGCCGGTGCCGGCAAAGCAGCGCTTGTCCTGCCCCATCTCGCTTTCGGGGACGTCGTCGGCGCTCATCAGGTGGACGGCAAAGAGTTTTTCGGGCTGCACGTTTTTGATGGCGCTGAAATCGTTGCAGTGACCGTTGAGGTGGATGTTGTAGGAATCGAACACGAAGCCTGCGTTGTCCTCGTCCACGGCCCGCACGATGCGGTCGGCGGCCTCGATGCTGCGCACACAGCTCTTGCGTAGGCCAACCAGCTCGAAGCAGAGCTTCATGCCGTAGGGCCGGGCCAGCGCCGAGAGCTTTTTCAGGATGCGGATGCACTCCTGCTCTGCGGCGGCCACATCACCGGTGAACACCCCGCTGGGGTCGAGGGGCGGCACGATGATGACGTAGCCGCTGCCGATGGCGCTGCCCACCTCACAGGCCAGCTTGAAGTCCTGCATGGCGGGGTCATCCCAGTCGGGCATTTCGTCCGGCAGCATCCCCTGATGCAGGTAGACGGCGTTGATGGCGTGGGGCTTGAGCCGATGCGTTTCGAAAAATTCCTTGAGCTGCTCTACCGTGTGCTCCTTGAGCCAGCCCCGGAGCAGATCAAGTCGTATTTCGATGTAATCGAAGCCGGCTTTCTCGCAGAGGGCGAGATCCTTTTCCAGAGTAGAGCAGTCGCGGGCGCAGGCTTCATTATAAGAGGTCTTCATAAGCAGCAGCACTCCTTTTTGCCCATCTCAGCGGATGGGGAATTTGATGACGGAGTTGGTCTGGGTGCTGCGGTAGATGGCCTCGAACAGCTCCACGGTCTTGCGGCCGTCCCGGGCATCCACCAGGGGCTTGGTGTGGGTCTCCACGGCGTGGAGGAAGTCCTTGATCTGCTCCTGATGGTAGTAGTACATGGAGTCCACGCTGTTGAAGAAGTCGCAGTCGCCCTTCTTCCAGTCCTCCAGCTTGTCGGCCTCGCCCTCAACGGTCCACAGGTCGTTGTAGGGCGGCTCGGTGATGGTGGACATACCGGCGATGAACATTGCGCCGCCGTCGGTCTGGACGCCCACGCCTGCACCGTTCTCGCCGAAGACGTGTACCTTGCCGTAGAGGGCGGGGTTCTGGCTGTTGCTGACCACGATGTTGCCCACGGCGCCGCTCTTGAATTTGACGACGGCCACGGCGGTATCTTCCACTTCGATGTAGGGGTGGTTCAGATTCTTCCAGACGCCGTACACTTCATCGACGTCGCCCATGTACCACAGCAGCAGGTCGAGCTGATGGGGTGCCTGGTTGACCAGAACGCCGCCGCCTTCGCCCTTCCAGGTGCCGCGCCATGCGTCGCTGTCGTAGTAGGCCTTATCACGCCAGCCCAGCATGGTGACCATGCCCAGCACCGGCTTGCCGATCTTGCCGGCCTCGATGGCCTCGTGGATGCGCATACAGGGGCGGTAGAAGCGGCGCTGCACCATCGTGCCGATGGTGACGTGGTTCTTGTCGCCAGCCTCGATGATGCGGTCGCAGTCAGCGAGGCTGGAAGCCAGAGGCTTCTCGATGAGGACGTTGCAGCCGTTCTCCGCTGCGGTCACAGCGGGGTCGCAGTGGATGGGGTGCGGGGTGCAGACGCTGACGACGTTCAGATGTTCTTTCTGGATCATCTCCGCAATGTCCGAGTAGGCGTGGACATTGTATCGCTCTGCGAAGGCTTTTGCACGCTCCAGATTGGCGTCACACACGGCAGTGAACTCGCTGTTCTCCAGCTGGGCGTATGCCTTTGCATGGAAATCGCCGACCTTTCCGCAGCCGATGATACCGGTTTTCAACTTCATTGTTTTCTCCTTTTGTTGATGCTATGAACAGGAAAATTGTCGCACGACTTTTTCTGGCTTCATGATACCACTTCCGGATTTTCACAGCAAGTTGTTTCCGGAAGCTTCTACTTTTCCCACATTACGCGATTTTTTGATTGTGCATTTTGCTCAAAAATGAAGGAAAATTTCGTCGCGTGAACGAATTAAATCGAAAATGTAAACTTTTTTGCAAAATCAGTCAGACAACTTTTGCCGCGAAACAGCAGCCTGAAAATCAAAAAAAGAGGTGCCGCAGCACCTCTTTGCAGTGTCATTGTTCCTGATTTTCCAGCTCCCGGTTCCGTGCATCGTAGATCTCTTTGATGGCGGCCCGGTTATAGGAAATGTGCATCGTCATGGCGCTGCGCGCCCCCACGGGGTCGTGCTCGGCGATGGATTTTGTGATGGCGCGGTGGGTGATGATAGTCTCCTGCCGCAGGCGGCGGTGGGTCAGGTTCACGAACATCAGCACCGCTGTCTCGATGATGGAGATGATCTGCTCCACCACCTTGTTTTTGCTGCACCGGGCGATGTAGGTGTGGAAATCGATGTCGTCCTGGATGTAATAGAGGTCATGCTCTATCTTATATTCCACAGTGTCGCACAGGTCTTTCAGATGTTCGATCTCTTCGTCGGTGGCGTTGTAGGCTGCCAGCTCGGCGATGCCCGGCTCCAGGATGAGGCGCAGGTCCACCAGATTCATGGCCAGCGTGACCTTATCTTCTACGTTGCGCAGATTCAGAGGGTCGAGGTCGGTGGGGACGAGGTCTTTTACATAGGTGCCGGAGCCGCGCCGCGTCTCGAGGACGTTCCGGGAGACCAGGAGCTTTACGGCTTCCCGCACTGTGCTGCGGCCTACCCCGAACATCTCCGCCAGCTTGAATTCGTTGGGCAGTTTGTCGCCTGCCTTCAGGGGCAGCTTTGTGATGTACTCGTACAGCTGCTCTTCCACCTGCTCGGCCAGCAGGGTGTTTTTGATGCCAGAAAACGATGCCATAGCTTTTTCCTCTTTTATTTTACACGAACCAGCGACCCGACCACCTCGCAATGTGCGCTGTGAGGGAACATATCCACCGGCGTGAAGCCCTCGGCGCGGTAGCCTTTCTGGGTCAGGAGCGCGAGGTCGCGGGCCATCGTCTCGGGGTTGCAGCTGACGTAGACGATGCGCTTCGGGGCCATGCGGGCCACGCTCTCGAGGAAGGCGGGCGTCGAACCCTCCCGGGGCGGGTCCATGAAGACGACGTCGGCCTTCTGGCCCGCGTCGGCGGCTTCCCGTATCCATGCGGTGGCGTCAGCGGCAAAGAAGCGGGCGTTTTTTACGCCGTTGTGCTTTGCGTTGCCGATGGCGTCCCGGACGGCGTCCCGGTTCACTTCCACGCCCACCACCTGCCGGGCCTTGTCAGAGGCCGTCAGGCCGATGGTGCCGATGCCGCAGTAGGCGTCGAGGACGACTTCTTTACCGGTGAGGTGGGCGGCATCGACGGCCAGCCCGTAGAGCACGGCGGTCTGGACGGGGTTCACCTGATAGAAGCTGCGGGGGCTGAGGGCGTAGGTCTTGCCGCAGAGGGTGTCGAGGATGAAGCCCTTGCCGTAGAGGATTTTTTCGTCCTCGCCCAGAACGACGCTGGTGCGGCGGGGATTGTAGTTCTGTACGACGGTGGTGACGGGGACGCCCCGCTTTTCGGCCTCGGCCAGCAGGGCTTTCACGAAGTTCTTCGCGCCGGGCAGCACGGGCTGGGCCGTGACCAGCACCACCATCACCTGACCGGTGGCGACGCCCCGGCGGAGCAGGCAGTGGCGGAGCAGGCCGGTGCCTTTGTCCTCGTTGAAGGGCTGGTAGCGGCAGGCGTTGGCGGCGGCGCGGACGGCCAGCATCACCTTGTCCAGTACCTCGTCCTGCAAAAGGCAGCTCTCCACCGGCAGCACCTTGTGGGTGCGGGCCGCGTAGATGCCGGAGGTGAGTTTTCCACCAGCGGCGGGGGCAAAGGTGGAAATGACCTTGTTGCGGTAGTGGTAGGGCATTTCCATCCCCCGGATGGGGGCGACAGAGCCGTATTTGCCCAGCAGGGCGCGGACGTCGGCCTCTTTCTTTTTGAGCTGTGCGGCGTATTCGGTGGCCAGCATCGGGCAGCCGCCGCAGTTTTTGGCGCGAAGTTTGCAATCCATACCTATATCCTCCGAATGCTTGACAAAGCAGTAAAAAATCACTATACTACAAATAGAAAAGGCACTGCGACAAGCGGTTGACCCTTTGGGCTAGGATTCCATGTTACTAGAAAACCGTCACCGGCCAGGGTGGCGGTTTTCGCTTTTCACTCTGATGGTAAAGACCAGTCCAAAAATATGGAGCGTCAAAGTAATGGGCATATCTCTCACCTCCTTTCGGAAGTGGAGCCAACCGCCTGCCGTATGTGCAGCGCCTTTTCATCTGCTATCTTATCATAATGCTTAACAGAATGCAACGCGAAAGCTCCCGTAACAGGGAGCTTTTTGTGTTATAAAGGCGGATGCTCAGCCATAGGGGTCATACAGGTCATATTCTTCCGCTTCTGCGTGCTTTTCGTTCAGTACAGCGATGGCCTGTTCCAGCTCGCTCTGGGAGCAGCCGCTCTCGCTCACCAGCGCCCGCACAGCCTGCGCGAGGTCGCCGCCAAAGACGGTGTCCAGCCGCTGGCGCATGGTGTAGACGCCGTAGGCCCGGCGGGTGACGGTGGGGGCGTAGAGGTTGTGGTCCTGCTCTTTGGCGCAGGTGACCCAGCCCTTCTCTTCCAGCCGGTATAAAAAGTTCAGCACGGTGGCGGCGGCCCAGCCTTTTTGGGCCAGACGCGCACCGATGTCCCGCCGCGACACGGGCGGCTTGCAGTCCCACAGGGCCAGAAGCACCTGTTCCTCCGCTGCCGAAAGGGCTTTCAGCCTGTCCGGAATGCCATACATGGGGGCCATCTCTCCTTTATGAGTAAAAAACTTGATTTTACATTTGTCTCAGATACTGCCATTATAGCAAAGATCAGGCGAAAGGACAAGAGTGGAAAATCCAGCAGTCATGCGGTTCTCCGCTAGCTATTTTACAAATGTCTCTGAAAATGTCCTCTGTGCGGGGACATTTGTGCGCTTCGTGCGCCCGCCCGGGCTTTGACGGCTCAACTTTGTGCAAAGATGCTCTTGTTTTGCACCCCTAAAAACCATTATACTACGGACAAATCCAGAGCACAACGCCCGAACGGGCCGTCAGATAGAGGAAAAGGAGAGGATCCATCATGGCACGAGTTTATAATTTCAGCGCAGGTCCCAGCATGTTGCCCGAAAAGGTGCTCAAGCAGGCTCAGGCAGAGCTGCTCGAATACGGCGGCAGCGGCCAGAGCGTGATGGAGATGAGCCACCGCAGCAAGTGGTTCGACGCCATCATCACCGACACCGAAGCCACCCTGCGCCGGGTGATGAACATTCCCGATCATTATAAGGTCGGCTTCTTCCAGGGCGGCGCGACCCAGCAGTTCGCCATGGTGCCGCTGAACTTCATGACCACCGGCAAGGCCGACTACATCGTCACCGGCAACTTCTCCAACCTGGCCGCAAAGGAAGCCGCAAAGTTCGGTGAGGCCAGGATCGTCGCGTCCAGCAAGGATAAGAACTTCACCTACATCCCGGACGTGAACGCCATCGACTACGACAAGGATGCAAGCTACATCCACATCTGCCAGAACAACACCATCTTCGGCACCCAGTATGTCGAGGTGCCTCAGGTGGAGGGTGTGCCGCTGGTGGCGGATATGAGCTCCATGATCCTCTCCAAGCCCGTGGACGTGACCAAGTACGGCTGCATCTACTTCGGCGTCCAGAAGAACGTCGCCCCCGCCGGTATGGCCATCGCCATCGTCCGGGACGACCTGCTGGGTCACGCCGCCGACAATGTACCCACCATGATGAACTACACCACCCTGCTGGCCAAGGACAGCATGTACAATACGCCGCCCTGCTGGTGCATCTACATGACCGGTCTGGTGCTCAAGTATCTGGAAAACGACATCGGCGGCCTTGCCAATATGCAGAAGATCAACGAGGCGAAAGCCAAGGTCCTGTACGACTACCTCGATGGTCAGGACTTCTTCAACAATCCTGTGGAGCACCGCTGCCGCAGCACCATGAACGTCACCTTCACCAGCCCTGACCCCGACCTCGACAAGAAGTTCTGCGCCGAGGCCGCAGACGCCGGATTCGTCAACCTGAAGGGCCACCGCCTCGTGGGCGGTATGCGCGCCTCCATCTACAACGCAATGCCAGCCGAGGGCATCGACAAGCTGGTAGACTTCATGGAGAAGTTCCGCAAAGAGAATGCATGATTTATACCGTCCTTGCCCTCTCAGTCACCTTCGGTGACAGCTCTCCCAAAGGGAGAGCCTGAACCTGACCGTCAGGCTTTTGCCTCTCCCTTTGGGAGAGGTGGATTTGCGAAGCAAAGACGGAGAGGGCAAGCCCGTTCCAAAAGGAGATCACACCTATGTATACGATAAAAACACTCAACGCCATCAGCCCGGTGGGTCTGGCAAAGCTGAACAAAAACCTGTTCGACGTCTCGGTGGACACCGACGCCCCCGACGGCATCCTTGTCCGCAGCGCCGACCTGCTGAACACCACTTTCAATGACAACCTGCTGGCCATTGCCCGCGCCGGTGCCGGTGTCAACAATATTCCTCTCGACCGGTGCAGTGAGCAGGGCATCGTGGTGTTCAACACGCCCGGTGCCAACGCCAACGCTGTGGCGGAACTGGTCGTCGGTATGCTCATCGCAGGCAGCCGCAATGTGGCTGCTGCCGCCCAGTGGACTCAGGGTCTTGCCGGCGACCCCGCCATGGCAAAGAGCGTGGAGAAGGGCAAAAAGCAGTTCGTGGGCAACGAGATCAAGGGCAAGACCCTCGGCGTCATCGGCCTGGGCGCCATCGGCTCCCGCGTCGCCAACTGCGCCATCGAGCTGGGGATGAAGGTCTACGGCTATGACCCCTATATCTCCATTGATGCTGCGTGGAACCTGAGCAGTCAGGTCCGTCACTGCGTCAACCTGAATGATATGCTGTCCCTCTGCGACTACATCACCATCCATGTGCCGTATCTGCCCACCACCAAGGACACCATCAATGCCCAGACGCTGGCCCTCTGCAAGGACGGTGTCAAGCTGCTGAACTACGCCCGCGGTGAGCTGGTGAACACCGACGCCCTGCTGGAAGCCCTTGACACCGGCAAAGTGTCCGGCTACATGACCGACTTCCCCACGGAAGCTCTGCTGGGCCGTCCGGGCGTCATCTGCACGCCTCATCTGGGCGCTTCCACCCCGGAGGCCGAGGACAACTGCGCGGTCATGGCCGTCCAGGAGCTCAGCGACTACCTCAAGAACGGCAACATCACCCACTCGGTGAACATGCCCGAGGTGCATCAGCCCCGCGCCGTCGGCAAGCGCATCTGCATCATCCACAAGAACGAGCCGGGCATGATCAGCCAGATCACCGCCCTGACCACGGAGGCGGGCCTGAACATCGAGAACATGGTGAACAAGAGCAAAAAGAACATGGCCTAC
>ERZ772871.1291-NODE-1291-length-12749-cov-3.91657_pt1 | contig 12749 bp, 9 predicted proteins | sample MGYA00511899_ERZ772871 | MGnify/ENA primary metagenome ERZ772871 (study PRJEB29015, sample SAMEA2737693) | human gut metagenome | biome: human gut; feature: human-associated habitat; material: faeces | place: China | collected 2012 ... | reverse complement strand
CTCCAAAAATCTGATTTGGTCTGCAAAGTAAGCATTTTTTTTTGGATATTTCAAACTTAATTTTTTAATAATTTCAAGTGCCTTGGAATATCGATGCTGTTTGACGTATATTTTGGCCAATGTTTCGGTGAAACAGCTATCATCTTCATCTTCTTCATGATGCGTCTCGCTCTCTTCCTCTTCGGAGATAGCTTTATTTTCATCTGCCGGTTGCAAACGGATGGATGTTTCTTCTTCACTTCTTTCGATAAAGCCGTCAATCAATTCATGACCGCGAAGTTTGGGAGTTTCTTCCAGTTCCGGTGTATCGTCTTCTTGCAGCAAATAGGTGATATAGTCCGTTGCATAGTCCAGGCTTGTCTGGGCTGAAACCTCTTCGGGAACGGTGGCCAGAAAAGCATCGATCAGGGAAAGCGTACGATCGAGGCTGGGCTCTTCCTCTAAAACTTCTGTTTCGGGAAGTGCGTTCTTTTTCCGAGGTTTCAAAATATATCGTTCACCCTCAATCAGATAAAACAGCTTCCGGCGATCAGCCACATGCAATATGGCTTTACGAAGCTCGGCACCGAAAGAGATATCGTGCAACAAATATAGATTTTTAAGATAGAGTAATCGCAGTGACTGAAAATAAGGATAGCGTGTGACAAGCGTTCGCAACTCGTACAAAGTATCTTTATTCAGCGTTTCCGGATGCTGAATCCATTGTTGTAAGTTAGCAGAAATCATTCTAATTACCAGTTTGCTACCGTTGCGTTAAATATTTGATCTGTAATCTCTTTGGTCATCTCCGCAATCAGTCCGTCCTGAACGGCTGTCAGCAACTCCCTCGAATCATAGACACGGAAGGCCGAGAACTGTTGCTCGAAGTCCTGTTCATGATTCGTATTGTTCACAAAACGAACATTCACTGTGATGGTCAGCTTGGTTTCAGAAGAGTATCCGTCGGCCGAAACAGCCTGGTTATACTGGTTATATCCGGTAATCTCTCCATCAATCTCGAGGTCGGCATTATTATTCACCAGTTTCAGACGGGTCTGACGAAGGAAAATATCTTTCAGGTCCTCGTTGAACTTAGTGCCTAACGGTGCATAAACATAGTCCGACTTAATAGGAAAGTCGGCAATAGAGATAGTCTTTACCTTATCGTAATTGATATTACCACCATTAAACTTATAAGAAACAGTACACGAAATTCCTACTACCAGTGTGAAAACCAGCAGTGAAATTCGCATTATCTTTTTATTCCAATCCATATTCTTTTATTTTTCGGTAAAGGGTACGCTCGGATATATTAAGATCCTTTGCCGCGCTTTTTCGCTTGCCATGATGCTTTTCAAGGGCTTTGCGTATCATTTCTTTCTCGACTTCGTCCAACGAAAGCGACTCTTCCACATACTCTTCGGTATCTTGTATGTCATCGTCATCGGGACAATTGGGCTTGACCGGATGAATGATGGCAGGCACTGAGGGTGTAGGGGCTACTACCGGAGCCGGCGTATAAAACGTACCGACATTGGAGGTTACCGCTCCGCGCTCGGACATGATTTCGTGTACAAGCTTTTTCAGTTCGGTCACATCTTGTCGCATGTCAAAAAGGACCTGATATAAGATTTCACGTTCACTTTCGAAGCTCTTCCCTGTCTTTACACCGAACAGGGCAGGCAATCGCTGCGTACTCTGGGCAGGCAGATAAGATTGCAAGATAGGGGCATTAATCTCACGATTGGTCTCAATTATAGAGATTTGCTCCGTGATATTCTTCAACTGACGCACGTTACCCGGCCAGGAATAAGACAGCAAAACCCGTTTGGCATCTTCGGTCAGCTGTATGGCGGGCATACGATACTTCTCTGCAAAGTCACTTGCAAACTTACGGAACAGTAACAGCACATCTTCTCCACGCTCCCGCAAAGGAGGGATCTGGATGGGCACCGTGTTGAGACGATAGTATAAATCCTCACGGAAACGTCCCTCTGCAATGGCCTGGGTCAAATTGACATTGGTAGCAGCCACAATGCGGACATCCGTTTTCTGTACTTTGGAGGAGCCTACTTTTATAAACTCCCCACTCTCGAGTACACGAAGCAAACGTGCCTGCGTGGGCAAAGGCAATTCTCCGACTTCATCCAGAAAAATAGTTCCGCCGTCGGCTTCACCAAAATAGCCCTTTCGCTCACCGATGGCTCCCGTAAAAGCCCCTTTTTCATGACCGAACAGTTCCGAATCGATGGTTCCTTCAGGAATAGCACCACAGTTGACAGCAATATACTGTCCATGCTTTCGGCGACTGTATTGGTGAATGATCTGAGGAAAACTTTCCTTACCGACACCACTCTCTCCGGTTATTAGCACGGACAAATCGGTAGGTGCCACCTGTATGGCAACATCTATCGCACGCGTCAAAGCTTCAGTGTTACCAATAATACCGAACCTTAGTTTTACCTGTTGTATTTCCGCTTTTGTCATATTCGCACTAAACTCCCTTCCTGATTAAATATCATCATCTACTGTATCGAGCTTCAGTTTATCACTGTCGTCTCGTTTCTCGTAATATTGTTTACGTAACGGATTGGCATGTGCTTCCTTCTCACGTTGGCGGTTACGGAATACGTCGATCGCTACATAAATAGCCTGACGGAATGAATCTTCGCAAGCAACGCCTTTTCCTGCAATATCATAGGCTGTGCCATGCGCGGGAGAAGTGCGTATCACCGGCAAACCCGCCGTGTAGTTCACACCTTCATCCATGGCCAATGCCTTGAAAGGAGCCAATCCCTGATCGTGATACATGGCCAGTACTCCGTCAAAATGGGTGAAATTGCCCGATCCCATAAATCCGTCAGCCGGATAAGGGCCATAGCACAAGATTCCCTTGGCAGCCATTTCCTGAATAGCAGGAGAAATGATTTCCTGTTCTTCCGTACCGAGCAATCCGTCGTCTCCGGCATGCGGATTCAGTGCCAACACTGCGATGCGCGGCACACCAATCCCGAAATCCTGTTTCAACGACCGGTTGAATATGGCAAGTTTCTCCTGAATCAGTTCCTTGGTTATTGAAGAGGCTATCTCGCGGACCGGAATATGTCCTGTCACCAAAGCTACCCGGAAATCCTCTTTCATCAGGATCATCAGTGATTTTGAACCATTCCCCAGACGTTGTTCGATATATTCCGTATGTCCAGGAAAAGCAAATCCTTCGGACTGAATCGTATGCTTATTGATAGGAGCCGTCACTATGACATCGATCAAGCCTTCCCTGAACTCCTCTATCGCCTTCTCAAGTGCTCCCAAAGCTGCTTTACCAGCTTCCGGATCGGGTTTTGAGAACTCTACTTTCACCTCATCATCCGTACAGTTGACCACGCTCAGGCGATTGTGGGCAGCTTCTGCAGCGGTATTGACAATACTGAAGTTAGTAGGCAAATCGAGCGACTTGCGGTGATATGCAGCCACTTTCGGAGAGCCGTAAATGACCGGTGTACAGAGTTCCAACATGACGGGGTCGGCAAACGTTTTTAAAATGACTTCGTATCCTACCCCATTTATGTCTCCCTGAGTGATGCCAATTTTTATTTTGTTATCTTCCATTTTGTTATTTGTTAGTTTTCTCCTCCTGCTCTATGCCCATCGGAATCTGTTCCTGCGCCTTCTCGGTAGGAAGTTGCAAAGTATACAGAGATGCTTCCAATCGGCGCATCAGGTCACGTTTCATTTTATCGGGTGAGTAAATAAATACTTCTGTAGTGATAATACGGTGGCTGGCTTTATCCAGACGGGTGTGTGAAACAAACGGGCCACCCATGAAATCGCCCTTTATGCGCCACAGTCCGCGTGCTTCCATTGTGTAATCTCCATGAATATCAATCGGACGAACCTCTACGGTAGACGAATCAGTCGCCATGTACATACCCTCTTTGGCACCCGGAATATTAGCTTTCATCACTGAATCGCGCTTATGGATAAAGAACTCTTTCGTAAAGGTATCCTTATCTGTATACGGGTAAGAGTAGATTACAAAGTTCTGGTCTCCGGTAGCGGCATTAGTACCTGCCCAGAAAAAGTCTTCTCCTGTCTTCGAACTGCTCAGTTCGGCCGGAAGCCAGATATCACTGTTGAACATGCTACCTACTTTCGTCGAAATATAGTCATTATGATTTTTCTCCAGGAAAGAGATCTGACGGTTCATTTCGGCACGGGTAAAGAAGTCTATAATCGGCTGTTTGTTCTCTTCGACAAACTTCTCAAACGATGCCTCGTCCGGAGCCTGGATAGTCAAAATCATCTGGGGAGATGCATATACATCCTTGGCATACTTGAATTTAGGTTGGGTATAAATGTCCTGTATATCTACGATAATAATGTTGCGCACCAACTTCAGGATGGCATCAAAATCTTTGGGAGAAGTAGACATGATCCTGAACGAACGTTCCGATTGCGGAAGTCCGGGCACATCTGTATCGAGCACATTGTACAAAGCTCTACCGGCAGGACGCTCCCACACAGGCTTCTCAACCACAACGAGGACTTCATAAGCACGTCCGCTGGAAGTTGGAGTAAACACACTTTTCTTGCCGCTTTTACAAGAAAACAACACTACTGCTACAAGAGCCATACTGAGGTAAAACAGGTACTTTTTCATATGCATCAATTTTAATGTTTTCACAAATCTACGAAATGGTCGTATACTTTCATCCAATGTGCTGATAATTTATATTAATTCTTGTTACTCTCCTCCTGTTTAGCCGTCGATAACATCCCGCAAGCGGCAAAAATATCTTCTCCCCGGGAAGCTCGAATGGTAGTGAACAGTCCATGTGAGGTCAGGTAGTCACGAAATGACGTCATAGTCTCCATACCGGCACCCTCGAGGTCTACCCCGGGAATGGCATGAAACCGGATTAAGTTCACCCGGCAGTCAAGCCCACGCAGCAATTTCAACAGCTCCTTAGCATAAATCAGCGAATCATTGACGCCCTTAAAAACAATGTATTCAAACGAAAGTCTGCGCTGTTTACTAAAATCATAGTTTTTTAACAGATCGACCATTTCTTTAATCGAGAAAGCCCTTTCGGCCGGCATCAGCTCAGAACGTTGTGAAGGAAAAGGAGAATGCAGGCTGATAGCCAGATGGCATTCGCTTTCTTCAATAAAGCGTTGAAGCCCTTTCCGCAATCCTACAGACGACAAAGTAATGCGCTTAGGGCTCCATCCGTATCCATACGAAGCAGTCAGGATATGCAGCGCTTTTAATACTTCATCCAAATTATCGAGAGGCTCGCCCATCCCCATCATCACGACATTGGTCAACTTATCCCGCTCCGGCAATGCTGCGATTTGATTCAAGATCTGATTGGCTGTCAGACTTGCGGTAAATCCTTGTTTACCCGTCATGCAGAACTTACAGTTCATTTTACAGCCTACCTGAGAAGACACGCACAATGTCGCCCGATCCTCGTCCGGAATATACACCGCTTCAACAAAATGATTGTCACTCACCTGATAAAGATACTTCACCGTACCATCTACGGAACGCATCTCATCAACAGGCGCGGATATCCCCAAATCATACTCTCCCTTGAGCAACTCTCTATGCTTCAACGACAGATTGGTCATTTCATCAATAGAAGTCACTTTTTTATCGTATAACCAGGAAGCGATCTGTTTGGCTGCAAAAGCAGGCATCCCCAAATCTTTGGTGACAGATTGCAATTCGGTAAGGGTCATTCCTAAAAGCGGATATTTGGGCATATTTACTACAAATATTTATTTATTCATGCAAATGTAAGGAATAAAAGTCGATTTTAAAAAAGAGAAGGGACAAAAGTTAATGGGAAGAGGGAAAGAGATAGCAAAAAGAAAGGCTGTTCCGTACGGAACAGCCTTTCGTATATTAAAACGACATTATCTAAAAAACAAATCCGTTTTTAGAAGAACAGGTATCGTTTATCTTTTACATCGCCTTTCAGATAAAGATCGTTCATAAAACGACTTGCCAGACGGGCATGCATGTTTTCCAATGTAGCCTCTTCTGATTGGGCATCGAATGTTTCGTTCAGCTTATCTTTGGCATATACCTGCAACACAAACACACCGCCATTACCCTTGATAGGAGCGCTCAGCTTATTGATATCCGAAACCGAAGCGTATGCGCCTACCAGCGGCTCACTACTACGCAAAGCGGCTACATAAGCAGGCGCTGCAAATGTTACGTGTTTTACAGAATCACTTACTGCATTGGCCATCGATGTGTACTGGGCAATTGTAATTGCATTGGCAGCCTTCATGTCGGCCATGATCTTCTCAGCTTTCTTATCACGAATGATTTCAGCTCTCAACTGATCCTGAACCTGGGCCAAAGGACGATAACCTTCTTCGATCACGCTAACCAGGCCAACAACCAACATGCGGTCGCTTTCGCCACATTCATATAAGCCGGAAACTTCACCCGGTTTTGCAGCAAAGGCCCATTTCAGTGCTTCTTTAGTCCCTCTGATACCACCGATTCCGTGTTCTGAGCTATACAGATCATTTCTTTCGAGCAATTTATAGCCTGATTCTTCAGCATTGGCCGCAACCTTGTCTACTGTCGGGTTAGCTGCAATAAACTGGCTGAATTCATTATAAGCTTTATTATAAGTTTCTTTGCTGAACTCAACCGCACGCTTGATAACGGCAACTTTATATTTATCTTTCACAGCTTTCTTATCAGTCACCTGCAAAATGATATTGCCTTGTCCCAATGCTACGTTAGAGAGTTCGTTTACTCCCAGATTGTTGATAGTACTGATAAATTTCAAGTTATCGCCATCAACCTGTGCATTTTCGTAGTTAGCAGACGAAATCCAGTTGGATTCACCTGTTTGTCCGTACTTCTTAGCCAAAGCTGTAAAGTCGGCCCCACCCTTAATAGCAGTATAGATGCTGTCAGCCAAAGCTTTTGTTTTAGCAGCGTCTTCTGTGTAAACCTGAATCTGACGGAACTGTACAGAATCGGCAGCAGCCACTTTAGACAACACCTTGAACGAATTGATAGTATTGTCGCCTGCATTGTAGTAAGGGCCATATACTTGTCCAATCGAAGCTGAATCCATGCGTGCAACTACATCTGACGGGAAAGCTTTCTTGGTATAGTACAAATCAACATACGGATATTCCGATCCGGTAGAACGGATGAAAGTAGTATAATCACCATTGGCAGTAGCCAGTTGGTTTGTATAATCAGTCACTTCCTGCTGGATAGCAGCTCTGTCTTCTGCACTGGCTGTCACCTGTACATCGATGTATTTGATGTTGCGTGTTTCGACATATTGTTTGAACTGTTCTTTCTTCTTGTTATAGAGATCTTTCAGTTCAGACTCTTTCACTGTGATAGTAGAGTCTACAATAGATGAATAAGGAACAGCAGCCAACAGAACATCCGACTGGTTTACTCTTGCGTCGAATGCATCCTGTGCTTCAACCGGATTAGAGAAAAGAGCTTTAGTCACCAGTGCCTGGTATTTTTCCGCCAAACGGCTCTGGATCAGTGTCTTTTCTACAAATGACCAAAGTTTGTGCATTCCTTCATAGTATTCCACATATTGAGACGGCATCTTGGTCTTGTCCATTTTAGAGTAGTCAGCCAAGAATTTCTTCAACATATCTTTATCGAAAGCGCCCGTTTGAGGATTGCGGAACGGAGTCTGCTGCAGCAACGGATTCACACCTTCGTTAATGATTGATTGAATTTCAGCCTTCGAAACAGTAATACCGAGCTTCTTCGCTTCTTTTTCAATCAGTTTATTGTTCACATAGCTACGCCATACTTCGTCTTTCACCTGATTGGTCTGTTCATCATTCAATGAACTCATTCCGCTTGAGAACTTGATAACCTCGGTATATTCTTCTACCATGTTCTGGTAGTCCTGAGCAGAAAGAGTTTCTCCATTGACTTCGCCTACATCATGCGATTGGTGTGGCTGGAGAACTTTCCAGGCATCGCCCGCAATGAAAGCAAACAAAGCCAAACCAATAACGATCACCAACAGGGGTCCTTTGGATCTAATGTTTTGTAATGTTGCCATTTTGATTAATACGATTTATTTGTTATTATTATTTTCTTCATCTTTGGTTTTAGCGCACGAAGATACAAAAAATGCTAATATGCATCTATTTATTAGCTAAAAAATTACAGCTATCGATCATTATTCCATTACTTTCAGTCGAACAAGTTCGATTTTCGTTGCTGTAACCTTAATTATCTTAAACTGATATTTACCGACAGAGACCAATTCGTGCAATTTCGGAAAGCTCTGGTATTGATTCAAAATTAATCCTCCCACCGTTAGATAGTCATCGGATTCGGGAAGCTCCAAATTAAAAGTTTCGTTTACTTTTTCTATTTCCAAACGGGCCGAAAGCACGTATTCATGCTCACCGATCTGCTTACAAATATAGGAAGTGTTGTCGTGTTCCTTCCGATCTTCACCGAAAATTTCTTCAACAAGGTCTTCAAGGCTGACAATGCCCGAAGTTCCTCCAAATTCATCCACTACCACGGCAATGGTCTTTTTCTGTTGCATAAACAGCTTCATCAGTTTATGGGCCGCCATCGTTTCAGGCACAATGGGAACTTCTTTCACATGATCGCGCCAATCTTTCGGGCTACGAAACATTTCGGACGAATGAATGTATCCCACCACATTGTCTATATTACCATCATAGACAATTATTTTTGATATACCGGACTCAACAAACCGGCCTTTAAGTTCTTCAAGGGATGTATCCAGCGCAACAGCTACCACTTCTGTCCGTGGAACAATACAGTCGCGTATCTTGACCGCCGAGAAGTCGAGTGCATTCTGAAAGATTTTCACTTCCGTGTCCAGAGTTTCCTCACTTTCGGCATTGTCTATACTCGACTGGACAAAGTAATCCAGATCTACCTTACCAAAGGCTTTCGCAGAGGCTTCCTTGTTCACTTTCATCCCAAACAGGCGAAGAAAGAGGTAAGAGACTCCCGACGAAAATTTAGATATAGGATAGAGAACAACATAACAGATGAAAAGAGGAACCGCACAGACATTCAGGGCCAGATTGGGATTGATCTTAAAAAGCGTTTTGGGCAGAAACTCTCCTGTCACCAAGATGATCAGTGTGGAGATCACGGTCTGTACCAATACCATTACAAAATGATTGGTGATCCATCCGGCCAGCAAATTGTCGCCGATAATCTGTGCCATCAATATACCATAGATAACCAGAGCGATGTTATTCCCGACCAGCATGGTCGAAATAAAATCATTGGGATTCCGGAAGAATAGCGAAAGGATACGCGATGATACCCCTCCTTTCCGGTCCATTTCAAAACGAAGTTTGTCTACCGAAACAAAAGCAATCTCCATTCCCGAAAAGAAAGCAGAAAATGCCATCGTAATCAACAGGTAAATAATGATGCTCATAGTTAGTTTACAGAATCTGTTTTTGCCTTTTCGGCATCTTCATCGATATATACTATACCGGATATGTTATGAACAACCGGCTTCATAAACTGATCGTCTGACTCAAAGCCATATCCGGTCATAATCTGATCCGGTTTTTCCATCCGGACAAACTTATCGGTATACACTTTCTTGGTGGCTTCATTCCAATATAACAACTCGGTGGTCACATGATCGCCCTTCAGACTCTTAATATCTACATTTCCAATAAGTTTCCAAAGCCGGTCACGATCATAATAATAAGCCGTATCCGCCTTTATACTCGCATCTATATGAAAGAGTGAATCGAACTGTTCCAGATAAATGCCCTTCTCAAAAGCCCAATACGAGGGTTTCTTCTTATCAAAGATCAACCATTCTTCAGTGTTGACCCGGTAACGTGTGACACCGGAATCGGATATAAGGGTCGTTACCCCCCGTGTATCCATAACAGGCAGTGAATCCCGCTCGGTAATGGCATCGGCCATCGCCTTATTTCTCCCGCCACAGGAAGAAAATAAAAGAAGCATAACAATTGCCCCGAAGACAATTGTTATGCTCAAACTTTTATTTAATAAACTGTTACTTTGTTGTCGCAACATAGATTTATCTGATCGTTGTAGACTCTCCAATCCAACCACCAATAGTGATGCGGTCGCCGGCTTTGTAGCCCAACATAAACAAGTCTTTAGCCTGCGGAGTATAAGCGGAATATCTGCTGATCATTTTGTTAACTTCTTCTGTTACACTCGAATCTACAGATTTAGCTTTCTGCAATTTGTCGATAACAGCAAAATAAGTACACTTGTTCAAAGCCGATTCATCACTCCAGTTAGGACTCATAGCATACAAGTTGGCGATAAGGATATAAGGAGCACCATAGTTTTCATTGAAGCTGATTGCTTTCTGAGCATAAGATCTTGCCTGAGACAATTTCTTGGCAGTAGTCAAAACACTGGCAGCAGCATAAGCCTTTTCTGCTTTCTTTGCATTGTCTGTCTCGAGGTTGATCGCTTCGTCAAAGAACTTCACAGAACCATCGATATCCCCTTTCTTATAGGCCTGGTATGCACATCCGGTAGCAGCCTCAGCCGAAGGCTCAATCTTGTATACATAGAATGAAGCCTGCTGATAAGCGTCGCTATCCGTACACTTCATCATCTTCATAATGCTGATGACTTTCTTCAAATAATTCAAATCAGTCTGATTGGCTTCTACTTTAGGTCCATAGATACCTTGCAGTGATTCGCAATCGGCAGTACCGCTGTTAATGAACAGAGCTACCAGATTATCTTTGATACCTCCGAAAGCTTTCTTCACACTCTCTTTATCAGCAGCAGCTATGGCATCGTCTGCATATTCGGATGCAGCCAGATAGTCCTGAATAAACTGCTCTTTGTGAGCCGGATCTTCCTTCAGTTTATCGTGAGACATCTGCAAGAAGTAGAACAATGTAGCAGCTGCAGACTCAGCTTTCGCAGCGTCCACCGATTTTTTCAACCATTCATAAGCTTGATTTACATCCACCTTCGGAGCAAATGCAATATAATCGACAGCTTTAATGCCCAGTGCTTCATCTTCCGACGATACTTTTACACCTTTTCCCAAGAATTCCTGAGTATACTTCATACGCAAATCGTGCGTATTCATCAACTCATCAAAATACTTTTTGTATTCTGCAGAGTTTCTGTCTTTGATCTGCCCCAGCAACCCTTTCAGAATTTTATAACCGTCTGTGAAGGTATAGAAACGAAGAGTCGGGCAGTTCTCCAAAACAGCTTTCCACGGAGTATAAGCATCTTTAAAGTTACCAGCTTTCACTGCTTCGTGAGAAATACTACTGTTCGAATTACAATTAGCGTCGTCCTGTGCTACCACAGTTGTTGCTCCCGCCGAAAGAAACAACACAGCCACAAGCGTTTTAATTTTCATTGTATCTAAATTTTAGTTGTTATATAATACCGTCTATTCTCTCTATTATTTAACTTTACGTTTGAAGAACCAGCCTTCATTGAACGTGATTCCAATGCTCAAACGCAATGTATTTTCATCTACCATACCGGCTTTCAGACCATGTACTTTAATATATTGAGCCGAAACGTTGATTAGCGAGCGTGAACCCGGAAGAGGTAATCCCAAACCGGCCGTTACCCCATACTCACGAGAGGCTCTCTCCCCTCCTATTTTATAATAAGGTTCCGAATAATATCCTCCGACGCGGTATTTGATATGCGCCAGATAACTACGCGAGAAACGACTCGGCATATACTCGGCACCCACTGAAATTTTCATCGCATCACAAAAAGCATTCGGCTGATTCATATAGGTCACGTCGCCCCACTTCTGCAAATTAAAATCAGCTCCCACGATCAGACGTTTGTCATACTCGTACGTAAGTCCCACCCCAAAGCTATTGGGCATTCCAAAGGTAGCCACCGTATCGACCGTATTCGTAGTGACGGCCTGCGTGCTGTTGGAGTTCGTAAGCGTCGATCTTTGTACATAAGCTTCGTTATGCAAATCTTTTTTAGGCGAGAACACTACACCTAATGTAACCGCATGCTTCCTACCCAGCTGCTGTGTGTATTGCGCGCCGAAGTCCAGCTTATAATCGCGCACGGACAAATAGTCTACATGCTGAAAAGCGAAAGCGTTGTCATTATAAGGAAAAGTAATACGCGCCTGACGCGTGATCTCCCCCCAGAAGTACGATACGTTGGCACCGACTGAAAGGTTTTTCAGCACCTTTACTCCCAGACCTACGTAAAGCTGATGCAAGCCTCCGTCTCCGGCAAATGAAGTGACGCTCCGCGCTTCTTCCGACGCAACGTCGTTGTTCGCCTTGGCCATATTATAGCCTACACTCGAGTAGGGCAGCAGACCGATACTCATGGCCACGCGCTGGTGTAGACGAAACTGCATCGCTATGTAGTCAAAACTTGAATTTTTCGCATTCAACTTGGTGCCTTCACTACTAAAGTTTGTATTTTGCATCGAAAACCCTCCGTCAAAAAGAAAGGTCAACGAATCAATAGCCGTATAAGAAGCAGGATTCAACGGATTGATATGTGATCCATCGCGCAATCCGTAAGCGATCCCTCCCATTGCTTTACTGTTTGCAAATGACTGATCAGCCAACTGACCATAGCCATATCGTGTATAAGGAGAGTTTGTATTATTTTGAGCGATTGCCACTCCGGGTAATAATATCGTGAGCAGAAGCGCACAAAGTGTCTGTTTATATCCTACCATTATTATAGTTTAAAATTCTATTTAATCCTTTCAACACTA
>ERZ772871.1279-NODE-1279-length-12921-cov-3.30476_pt1 | contig 12921 bp, 7 predicted proteins | sample MGYA00511899_ERZ772871 | MGnify/ENA primary metagenome ERZ772871 (study PRJEB29015, sample SAMEA2737693) | human gut metagenome | biome: human gut; feature: human-associated habitat; material: faeces | place: China | collected 2012 ... | reverse complement strand
AGATGATGAGGCATATTACAGAGTTCGTGCAACAGTAACAACTCTTGATACAACAAAGGATGCTGAAATTTCACTTTACACAGAAAGAAAGCACCCTATATTCACAGATACAAAGGTTGAGGCGGGTCAGACAAAGACAGTCGAGTTTTCTGTAAGACCTACTCCGATTTACTACGAAAAGTCTGAGCCTAAGGGCACTATAGCAGACGGAATGGTAAATGTGTGCGTAGCGGGTAAAAACTCTGCAATCGCATCTATCGAAATTCAAAAAGTACAAGAATACCCTGTATTTTGGGTGCTTGGTGACTCAACAGTTACAGACGGTAACTGTTCATTGCCATTCTTCAGACTTCAAAACTACACAGGTGTAGGTACAGGCTTGACAAAATATTTGCCGAGAAATTATGCAATGGTAAACGAAGGTGAAGGCGGTCTTAATGCTGCCGATAACTACCACTTTAATATGGTAAAGGATCGTATCAAAGCAGGCGACTACCTATACGTTGAATACGGTCACAACCATAAGAGTGACGGACCTACAGGTTATGTATCAAACCTTGATAAGTATTACAATGCTTGTCACAGTGTAGGTGCAACGCTTGTTATCGTCAGCCCGATCGAAAGAATTAACACATTCACAGACGGTGCATATCAGCACACATTGGACGGCTTTGCGACAGCCGGTGCAAAGTATGTTGCAGATAAGGTAACAGCCGGTGCAACAGATATTGCATATGTTGATTTGAATTCATACAGTTTGGATTTCTATAATAAGATTACAACTGATAACGGCGGTGATTCGGGTGCTATTAAGTTCTATTTCCAAACAGCTAAGGGTGGCGGAACAGACCAAACTCACCCTAACGATGCAGGTGCTGAAAATCTTGCATATGAATTCGTTAAGGCTGCAAAGGCTGTAACGGACGAAACACAAAAGGCTGCTTTGGCACCTGTTGTAAATAACTTTACAGACGAAACACCAAACCTTGTTTCAACAGAAATCACAAGTCTTGGCAGTGCGCCTAACTCTGCTTGGCCGCAATACGTTGTTCCGACAGATAACGAATATCCTGTTGTAATTAAAGATATTAAATTCAACGAAGCCGGTGAGGCGAATTATGCTAAGGTACTTGTACAAGACGCAAAAATAGACCTTGGTGCTTACGGTATTATCGTTATTACGGTTAAAGACGAGAATGGTGAGGAAAAGGGTAAGATTTATGCTATAGACCAGGTTGATAACTCAACAGGCAACGGTACACAGGAAATTACACACTTTACGACAGACGTAAAACTTGAAGAAGGCGATACATACACAGCAACAGTATGGAAAGCTAAGGACAACGGCGGTGACACAGGTCTTACCGTTGACCCTGAAAATGTACAATATTCGGCTGAATATATTCCGACAGATGTAGAAGAACAGTATCTGTTGAATGAAGATAAAGACGGAAACGAACAATTCGGATTTTACGGTGCAACATATGACGGTAAAACATCATCATTGAAAGAATTTAATGATTGGACACAAATCGGCAGTGCCGGAATAACAGCATATCTTAACCAAACAAGTGATGAAACAAAATATGTTGAAATCACATCAGACGGTGCTAAGAACGGCAGTGCCAACCAAGGTTCGTTCTACTATTCAAAAGACCTTTCAACTGAAATCGGTACAACAGGCAGATACCTTGTTTCAGCCGATGTTCAGTATGTATCGGGCGGCGGTATGACATTCAATCTTGTAACGGGTCATAACGATAAACATTTGGGCGGTACAGAAAGCCTTAACTTGTTCACAATCGGTTCGGGCGGTGTGATAACTGCCGGAGATGAGACAGTTGGCACAATATCTGCAACTGCACTTACAAACGTACAATATATTCTTGATATGGATTTAGGTAAAGCGACTGTATCGGTAGGCGGCGGAACCCCTGTTGAAATTGCACTTGACAATTATCAAACAACAGAATTGACAGTTACACCGTCAAAGATTACTCAATTCCTATTCGGCGGAAGTAAGGTTGCATTTGATAATAAAGTAGCAAACCTTTCAGTTGCAAAATTAAAGGATCAAAAACTTCCAAGCTATACTATTGGTGTAAGAAGTAATGATACAGCAAAGGGCAGCGTTACACTTTCATATGCAACACCTGAACCTACAGCGACAACAGAACCTACAGAGGCAACTGCAACAGCAGCTCCGACAGCAACTGCAGAGGCTAAAGATAATGAAACAGCAACAGTAAATACTTTGGCAGACGGTGACGTTACATTGACTGTTACTGCCGATAAAGCTGTTGTAACTGCAACAAAGGCTTTGACAGCAGTTCTTGTTGAGGCACAATATGCAGAAAACGGAACAATTAAAAAGGTTACAACAACTCCTGTGACATTTGAAGAAGCAGGTGTACAAGATTACACAGTTACAACAGGAAGTAAGGTAATGCTTTGGGATTCACTTCAAAAAATGACTCCGTTGACAGCAAGCAGTGTGGCACCTGCTCCGACAGTTGCTCCGACTGCAACACCGATTCCGGACAGTGAGTATACAATGGAAACACTTCCTCTAAACAATGTTGTAACATTAAAGGCAACAGCAAATGAAGGATATGTATTCCGTGGTTGGAAGACTGAAAGCGGAACAACACTTTCAATGGATGATGAATATACATTCAGACTTCGCGGTGACTCAAGAATTGTAGCTAATTTTGTAAACGCACCAACAGTTGCGGATATTACAGATTTTGAACTTTCACTATCACCTGCAAGTGTTAAGTCAACATCGGGTTCAACATCGACTGTTTCGATTAAAAATGCCAAAGACGCGGCAGGAACACCTATGGACGCTGTTACAAATACAGATGTTGCATGGTCTTGCGATGAGACGGGTGTGACAATAGCCGCAGACGGTACTGTTACAATCGGTGACGGTTTCTCAATGGGCGATTCATTGACAAAGAATGTTACAATTAAGGGTACGCTAAACGGCGTAACAAAGACAGCAATATTGACAGTATTCGGTTATGAATATTACGAAGATATGGCAGAGGGTTCGACTAATTATACAGGTCAGTTTATGACTATCAGCGGTAAAACAGCAATAGTTTTCCCTGGCTCATCACAGACAAAGACATTTACATTCGGCTCACCTGTAACCCTTGATAAAACAACAACAGTTAAGTTTGATCACGTGTGGTCAAAGAGTAAGACTTGCGGTCAGCTTAGAACTCTTAACTTCAAGAATTCATCAGGCACAACAATATTCTCAATGACCTATAAATGGGCGGCTTTGTATGCCGGAAGTACCGCAACAGACGGACTTGAAGCGGCGGCTGTTGAACAAAATAAATATACCACAGTAACTGTTACAGTTGATCCTGAAACAAAGGTTGTAACAGTAACAGACGGTACAAAATCTGCAACAACAACTCTTGCAGACAATGCAGGAGATATTGCGAGTGTTGATTTTGCGTCAGCAAGCTCAGTTCCGAATCCGGAGGACAGAGCAATCGGTATCAGCAATTTCACAGTTATAAAATAATAACGCTTAAAAGACCGCGAAAGCGGTCTTTTTTTGGTAAAAATAATCTACAAAAATAAAAAATGTACAACTTGAATTTTGCATTTTATATAAAAAATGATGTGCTTTTTTGTGCAATATTTTTGTTCAAAGTTTCTTAATAATATTGCACATACAAAAAAAATATGATACAATATATACCATATAGATGGGTTAGGATTGTGCAGATTTACTCAAATCGACATCCTGTACCTGTTAAATTAAACAATACTTGGAAACAAGTTAAGGAAAGAAAGGGAGAGAAGAAATGAAAAGTAAAAAACTAATTTCATTACTTTGCGCCGCTGCTATGTCAGCATCTGCTTTCGCAGGCTTGACAGTAACAGCAAGCGCGGCAACAGATTTAGTCACTCTTGATGGCTCAACAGCAGATGGTTGGGTTGCTCCGGATGGAACAGATAAAGGTGACATTGTTCCGACAGTTACCATTGATGACGGTGAAACTGACCAATATTTAAAATTCCAAGGTAGCGGAGGCGGTAACCGTAAGTCGACATATTCTTTGGGTCAAACTATTTCAGGTCAATATACTATTGAGTATGATACAATGATGACTCGTGGTAATGGTATGAGCAGAATCATGCACTCAAACCAACTTGCATTTACAAATGATACAAGCACTAAGGATACAAGAGATGGTGCAGGTATTATAGATACAGTAAATGCACAACAAGGTACAAAGTATAATTCAGGTTCAGGTGCGTCAGTAGCTAACGCTGCTATGAAAACTGACCTTAGACCATATCTTACAGATAAATGGGTAATTAATGATGATTCAACATCAGAATTAGTAGCTTATCCTGAAGGTGCAGTCGAGGTTGCAGATACTAAATGGGTAAGAGTACAAGCTGCAGTTAATAATGATAAGACTACTGTAACAGTAATCGATAAGTCAGGTAATAAACTTGTTGACGGTGTAGAATATACAAACTCAACAAATGAAATTAATTCAATATATGTTTGCTCAAACAGAGGTGATGGTGGTAGTGGTATAGTTGCACTTGACAACTTACATATTTACCAAGGTGCTCCGGAAACACTTACAACAGATGGTCTTAGAGGTGATGCAACTGTTGTAGTTCCAACAGTTATGCCGGTTCCGGACGTTAAGACACAGGCTCCTGGCCTTTCAGCTCCAGATGGAGTTACACCGGTAGTTAATAATACTTTCAGCAAAGCACTTGCATCAACAGCAATGGGCGAAACTGCTACAACAATTACAGATGTAGACGGTCTATCTATTGCTATGGGTAATAGAACAGGCGGCGATACAGCAACAACTGTTTCAGTAGAAGATTGGGCAGCTGGCGATAAAGTTCTTACACTTGCAGGTGGTCCTTATTCAGGTGCCGGTAGAGGTCCTGTAGTTTCTGCTGCAAATACTTTGGCATTAGCAGACGGAAAATCATCTGTAATGACATTTACTGTTAATCTTTGCTCAAACAAGGCAGGCGGTGCCGGTAGACTTTATATTCTAAAGGATAACAGCCAAGCTGGTACTGACAAGAACGGTGCATACAACAATGTTATGGGTGTACTTACAACTGATGACACAGCCTCAAGCTACACAATCGGTAGCGGCAGCAATGTTATAACAATCGGTCAACAAGTTGAGGCTTATCAATGGTACAAAGTTGCAATTATAGTTTCAAGCGATAAATTTAGAATTTGGGTTGCAAAAGCTGATGAAGATTTCACAGAAAAACCACAAGTTGATTGCGACCACGTTGGAACAGGCGATACAGCATCATCAGTTTCAGAACTTCCATTGTTAGCAGTAACATCTGAAAAAGGTGGTTCTTACACAGGTTCAGTTGCAAGAATTGACAATATGCTAACATATTCAGGAATAGCTGATCAACCAAGAAAACTTCTTCCAACATCAGAGGCAGCTCCGACACCTGCTCCGATACCTGCAAAGGTTACAATGAGCGTTGATGAAAATGCAAATACAGTTACATTGACATCAGATAAGGATACAGATGCAGTTCTTGTTCAAGCATCATACAGAACTGATAATACATTGGAGTCAGTTAAGAAAGTTGTTAATGTTGCTCTAACAGCAGGTACAGCTTATACAGTTCCTGCAACAGATTTAGATGCATTCACAACAAATGATAAGATAATGGTTTGGGATAGTCTAAAGACTATGACACCGCTTGCAAGTGCTTATACAATAAAGAACGGTGCCGCTCAAGCTACAGCTAAACCGGCTCCGACAGCTGAACCGACAGAAGCTCCGGCAGAAACAGTTGCTCCGACAGCTGAGCCGACAGAAGCTCCTGCAGAAACAGTTGCTCCGACAGTTGAGCCGACAGAAGCTCCGGCAGAAACAGCTGCTCCGACAGATACACCGGCTCCGACAGCTACACCTGTTCCTACTTATGCAGTATCAGGTACTGTAGACGCAGGTGTTAAATCTGTAACTCTTACAGATAAAGCAGAAGCTGAAAATACAATTACAGGTACAATCGAAGATACAGCTGTAACATTTACAGGTGTTAAAGCCGGTACATATACAGTATCAGCTGTAGCTAAAGATGATTACAAAGATTTAACAGTAACTCCTCAAGAAATTACAGTTAGCGGCAATGCAGCAGAGGCATTCACAGTAACAACAACAGCTAAAGTTAAGAGTGCTGTAACTACTGCAGTAACAGGCGGTACTGCTACAGTAACAGGCGCAACAGAATTGAAAAGCGTTGCAGAAGGTACAGAACTTACAGTAGTAGCTAATACACCTGCTTTGGGTTATGTTGCTGCTAATCCGACAATTACAGTAACAAAGACAGACGATGCTGAAACAAAAGTAACTGTAACAGAAGGCAAGTTCACAATGCCTGCATACCCTGTAACAGTAACAGTTGCATACGCAGCAGACCCAACAGTTGCTATTGCAACTCTTGAAAATACTGCAACTTCAGGATGGGGCAGTAACAAAGCTGCTGCAACAGTAAATACTGAATCGGGATTAGAGCATTTCAATAATGATACTGATACATCATGGGCAGGAACAGCATTTGCGCAGTTTACATTGCCGACATTAGCTGAAGGCGAAGGTATTGCAAAAGCTGAATTGATTTACAATGTAAAACAAGGCGGTGCTAAATCAAGAACATCTAAAATTTTCGCTTTGACAAACGGTGATATTGACTTGACAACAATGACAGGTGCTGCTGCTGACAGATTTGCTGATGCAAGAACTCTTATTACTTCATTTAATGCAGAAGCAGGCGAAAATGCTTTGACAACTGATGTTACTGCTGCTGTACAAGGTAAGAGCGGTAAAATTACTCTAATGTTTACAGACAATGCAGCCGGTGCAGATTTGTATGGTAAAGCATCAGCTGATAAAGCTCCTGTTTTGAAGATTACAAAAGGTAAAGTAGTTACATTTAATGTGGCAGCTGCTGCAAATGCAGATACAAAAGTTGCAGGTGCAAAGATTGTAGTTAAGAATGGTGATACAATTGTTGCAACTATAACAACTAACGCTGAAGGTACAGCAACAACAGCTTTATCAGCAGGTACTTATACATATACTGTTGAAAGCAATGATTACGCAATTAAGAAAGACGGTACACTTACAGTTGCAGATTCAGTTGTAACAGAAAATGTTGCTTTGGCGGCTAATGTTGCAACAAAAGTTGAAATTGCTAACCCTGCAACAGGTACAACGCTTGCTCAAGGTGAAGAGGCTACTTATACAGCTACTGTAAAAGACCAGGATGGCAGAGTTATGACAGCAGCTGTTGATTGGGCTGTAGTAAACGGAGAGGATGCAGCTGCAGAAAATATTACAGTTGCAAACGGTAAAGTTAATGTTGCAGAAGAAGCAACAACAGGTGATTACAAAGTTAAAGCTACAGTAAACGGAACAACAGTTTCAGCAACTGCTGATTTGAAAGTTATTGCTGCTGAAAAACTTAAACTAAGCATTACTTCTGAAAATGCTGAGCAAGGTACAGTTGCATATACTGTAAACGGTGTTGCAAGTACAGATACTCAGTTGAATAAGGGTAAGAAGATTGTTGCAACAGCTACTCCTGCAGCTCTTTATGAATTTGTAGGTTGGGTAACATCAACAGAAAATTTAATAACAGGAACATATGTAAGCACAGATGCTCAATATTCATTTGATTTAAATGCTAATACAACACTTATTGCTGTGTTTAAGTATACAGGCATCTATTATCAGAATGATTATAACAATGCAACAGAAAGTGATTGGGTATCAGGCAATACAGGTAGATATACTGTATCTATTGCCGGTGATGACGATAAGTATACAGATGTAAGTGCGATTTCAGGTGGTAGTAATGGTACAACTATCAGTAGTAATGCTGTTCAAGTTGACGCAGATAAAGATTATGTTTTAGAATTTGACTTGGCTTTAACAGGTGGAAACAATCAGACTTCAGCATTTGCTGTAAAATCAAAAACATCAAAAAAGTATCCACTTGTATTGCAATTAAAAACTGCTAATACTACAACATGGACAGTAAACGGAACAACTGAAGTTACACTTGAAAAGGGTGTATTCTATCACTACACAATAGAAAAGGTTGAAACAGGTGTAAAGGTTACAATAGCACCAACAGCCGGTGGTGATGCAGTTGTTGACGGTGTAACATATGCAAATGATACAGATACAGCCAGTAGCGAATTTGCAGGTACAATAAGTAATGCCGGTCTTGCTGGTATGCAATTTAATACAAAGAGAATGTATGCAGGAATGAAGATTGATAATGTATTGGTAAAAGCCCCTGCAACAACATCTGTAACTGAATAATTTATAAAGTAAATAAAAGAACGGTCGTATGACCGTTCTTTTTGCTTGACAAATTTAGCGTTGTGTGATAATATAATAAAAGAAATGGTAAACAAACCATGCTGCAGTTGATATGTTGTAGGAAGAAATACTTCTACGAAATAGTTACCTATTTGGTCGATAGGTAACTATTTTTTTATTATCACTATACAAAGCAGTAAAACCAAAGTTAAATAAACAATAGCTTCACTCATATGCACACCCCCTTTAAGGTGGTGTCAGCATGGTTTGCAACCATTTCAGAATGTTATTATATCATAGAGGGAAGAATTTGTCGATAAATGTAAATGATATGATAATTTCTTATAATAAAAATATGGAATTTTGCGTTTAAATAACAAATATTTCAAAAATATTTCGTGTTTTGCGTTTAATGTGTAATCTATATGTAACAAAATTACGAAAATTACTTGCATTTATATACAATATATAGTATAATAGTTTAGATAGCAAAAAAGTAATTTCGGAGGGGTTTTATGTACTGCAAAAATTGTGGCAGACAACTGAAAGAGGGAACACGTTTTTGTGACAGATGTGGTCAATCAGTAAGAAAAAACAACCAGAACAGCCAAACTACAAAACGCAAAGAAATCGAGGAACTGAAGGCTGAACGTCTTAATCGTAAACGTCGTTTACAAGAAAAAGAGGCAAAACAAGCCCGTAATAAAAAACGTAGAAAAAGTAAGGGAAGTGTTATGATTTTCATAATCGTAGCACTGCTTATCGCAATAGTAAGTGTGATTATCGGCTATAATATGATGGCTCCGAACGATAACGGATTAGGCACTGCTCCTACGTCAACAAATTCGCCTGCAAGTGCAACGAATACGCCGACAGATACAGCAAACAACGTATCATCAACATCATCGCCGTCAAATTCAGCAAGCAAAAACGGTTATTCAAAAATGACAATAAGCGGTGTGACGTGCGTTTATCCGTCTACTTTTAATTCAAATCCGACAACAGGAAATCAAAAACTTAACTTGACCGATGCGCTTGGCGGTGCAACTATGACTGTTTCGCAAGAGGGAAAGAGCGGTGCTCCGTCTGACCTTATGCGTGACTATGCACGTCAAACGGGCGGCGAAGTTTCATATTCTCGTGCCGGTGACGATTGGTATGCAGTCACTGTGACAACAGATGATACTGTTTACCACAGAAAATGCGTATTGAAAAACGGAATTGCGGTATATTATGATTTCTCATATTCTTCAATGACATCAACAGCTCAAAAATATACTGAATATATTGACTATATGGACAGCAATTTCAAATAATTTAAGAAAGATATTTGATTGCAAAACATATTGACGCAATCAAAATTAAGCAAATCAATATTTTTAATATTTTAGATTTCGAGCGGACAGCCTTTGTTGGTTGTCCGTTTTTTTGTATTCGTTCGATGTAGCGACTGACTATTGTTTCCGCGTCCGCTATTGCTCTGCTTTCAAGTTTTGGATTATAGTCTTTGAGAATTATTATTGCTTGGCTCACATACGGTGATGAAAAATTATTTAAAATAACTACTTTCTTTGTCAATTCTTTCATTACTAATCTCCAATCATTTCAATTTGTTTTATTTCCATTATTTCCGACTATGAAAAAGTATATACCTGCTTTATTTTTGTAACATTAATCAAAAATAAATGTAATAATATGTAAATATCGTGCATATAAATAGTAATATATGGGAAAAGTCGAGTAATATATTTATTCATATTGCAATATTTGAAATTATTTTGTAATAAAAATGTAATAAAAAGCTTGACAATGTAACAATTTTGTAGTATACTATGGAACAAGTAATGAAAGGGGTTTAACTTTTATGACTACACAAGAGATGACAAAACAAGAAATGATAATGAATTTGCGTGAAAAACGTGAAGAAAAGAAAAAAGCAAAATTGAAAGCAAAGCACAGAAGATGTACGATTGCAATTATTACGCTTGTGGCAATGATGACGGTAATATTCGGTACTGTATACAGCGCATCGGCGAAGGAAATCACAATTACGGAAATAAACGAATTTGCGGGAACAAATGAAACAAAAACTGTAAAGACAAGAAGTGAAAGCGTTGAGGGTGCTCTTGAAGAACATGGCGTGAATGTTTCGGATACCGATAAGATTAATGTTTCAACAGAAAAGCCTGTTGAGGATAATGAAAATATTGTTATCAAGCGTGGTAAGCGTGTTACAATTAAAGTCGGTGAATCGGAAGAAGTTGTAACAGTGACAAAGGCGGACGTTAAGGACGCACTTGTTGAGGCAGGATATATTCCGGGTGAATATGACCAAATTTCTTCTAACGGCGATAATGTTGCGAGCAGTGATACAATCGAGCTTGTATCGGTAAGCCATACAGACGAAACAGAAACGGAAGTAATTCCTAAAGGTGTTGAATATGTTGATGACGCGACTTTGATCAAGGGACAGGAAAAAGTCGTTGACGAAGGACAAGACGGTGTGAAAACAATCACTTACAAGGTTACATACCAAGATGGTCAAGAGGCGACAAGAGAGGTGATAGATGAACAAGTTACAACTGAAATGCGTAACAAGGTTATTGCAAACGGTACAATGGAGCCGACTCCCGCACCTAAAAACACAACTGTTAAAGATACTTTTGCGACAAAGTCAACAGTAAGCGATGACGGCGGTACTGTAAACGGATATAAATATAAGAAGAAAATCACAATGACTGCTACAGCTTATTCGACTTCACCGTCAGAAAACGGCGGTTATACGGTTTCTGCAATGGGTAATCCGCTTGGATATGGTATAGTTGCAGTTGACCCGAGCGTCGTTCCATTGGGCTCAAAAGTGTATGTAACATCAGCCGACGGCTCATGGTCATACGGCGTTGCAAGTGCCGAAGATACCGGCGGTGCAATTAAGGGTAACAAGATTGATTTATGCTACAATTCTAATGCCAACAATTTTGGCAGAAGAAGTTGTGTAGTGTATATTTTGGAATAATGTGTAAATAAAAATCCCGCTTTGATTTAACATCAAAATGGGATTTTTTTGTGTTTATTGATTTTTTGGAACTAATTGAACTAGTTATAGAATTGCCGTCTTTTAATGATGCGTTCTTACGTTCTTTGATGGCATATGAATTTTCTTCGACGTTTGGACTCATTCTTTCGTCTATAAAATTGTCGTTCCCATCAAGTATAAATTCGCCTTCTCCGCTTATAGCTATAATGTCATATTTGCCAGCCGGAATATCGCCTGGAATTTCATAATCGCCGGCGGTAAGTTCATATGTAGAATTATTGTCAGCAGATTGATTTTCTGTTGGATTTGGTGTCGGATTTTGTGTGGGTTTTGGAGTGTCCTTTTTTTCGGCACTTTCTAACTGTGCTTTGAGCTTTTCGTTTTCTTTTTTTAATGCCTCAACCTCAGGATTTAATCCACATGCAGTTGTGGATAATATCAAGGTTGCAGACAATATGATTGTCAGTAATTTTTTCATATGCAAAATCTCCATTCAAAAATTAGTTCTTAGGGATTAATTGTGTTTTAAGAGTTCCGCTGATTTCGATTATGTCTCCCTCAACAAATTTGGCATTTTTATAATCTTTAATATAGAATGTGTCATTATCAACTCCAAGAATTTCACTTAGGTCGTAATATCCATCATTTCCTTTCTTTTTGAAATTACCATGACCGCTTACGGCTACAATATCATATTTGCCAGCGGGAATATCAGCTGGTACTTCATAATTTCCGGCGGTAAGCTCGTAAGAGGTGTTGGAATTGGCTTGGGTATCTGATGTTTTTTGTTCTTCGACTTTTTCTTTTGGTTTTTCGGTCGGTTTTTCTGTTGGCTTTTCTGTTGGTTTTTCAGTAGATTCGCTACTTTCTTCTAATTGAGCCTTAAGTTGTTCATTTTCTTGCTTTAATTCTTCGAGTTCTGAATTTGTTCCACAGGCGGTTGTAGACAACAACAAAGCCACTGACAATACTGTTACTAAAAATTTCTTCATAATAAATTCCATAGCCTTTCTGCCCACATAGTTAGTGAAAAATGTAGCTGACTTTGTCTGTGGGCTGACAAAGTAGTAACTACAAATTTGAATATTAAATAAATGCTTTGAACATACTTGAAACAGACGCCAATACTACAAAGTACCACACTATACTTAAAACTATACCAGTACAAAAACCGATTAAAGCCCATTTGCCGTATTCTTTGGCAGAGATAGGGGTATCCTTGCTTTGTACAACAAATAAAATCAATCCGACAAGAGGGATAAAGAACGACAATACTTTCAATCCTGCTGACGGTGTATCGTCTATTACTTTGGCTCTGTGTTGTGTTGCACCGCAGTTAGGGCATATATCCGCTTTTTCACTAATCATTGTGCCGCACTCTCTGCAAAATGATTTATGCAACGGCTCGGACTGCGGTTTGTTTTCAGTTGTTACATTTGTGTTTTCTGTTTGATTTTCCATTGTAATCTTCCTCCTACTATATATAGTATTATTTTTATGATATTAAAA